>Ga0105240_10008628_pt1 | contig 14563 bp, 9 predicted proteins | sample KBSC54metaG_FD_80426 | JGI IMG/M metagenome (GOLD analysis project Ga0105240, IMG submission 80426) | Corn rhizosphere microbial communities from Kellogg Biological Station, Michigan, USA - KBS C5-4 metaG | ecosystem: Host-associated > Plants > Roots > Rhizosphere > Soil | place: Michigan, USA... | reverse complement strand
TGTACGATCATGGCTGAGAAGACAAGAGCAATGATTTTGCCCAGCAACTCAGGGTGGGGATTGGTTGTCGAGAGCACCTTATCCAGCAAGGTCTTCGAGGTATAGGGCAGCACCAGCCCTGCCACCCGATTCACGGCCATCAAGGCCAACCCCCCGACGAGCAGCCCCTTGCGCGGCGCTACGAGGGCCTTGATTTCTGGCCACAGCTTCTTCAGGTCCGGCTTCTTCTTGGGAAGATCAGCGGCGCGAGCGCGGGCGCTGCCGCCACGCGGAGATCTCTCCGCGCTCGAACTCATTCCCATCCCGTGACCGCGCATTGTTCTCACAGATTTAGACCAGCCTCGATCGCCTTGCGGCAATGAATGATCTTACGCAAAGGATGACGTAGACCAGCAGCAGGCCGGTCATGGTGAGTTTCGAAGCCAGAGCAATCATGTCGGGCTGTTTGCCTGCGTGGTTGGCCGCGATGTAGCCACGAATCGACTCGATCCCGACGGCTATAAAGCCAAGCAGACCGAGCGTAACGTTGATGTGCATGAAGAGCTTACGCCGGCCCTCATCGGGGCTCATGGCGAGCAGTCCGCACATGCCCAGTGCTGCCCCGAACCATGTGGGGATCAGCGCGGTGGCATGCTGCGCGCCAGTGCCGAAATATCCCAGCAAACCCAAGGCAATCAGCAGAATCGCAAATACCACAGTCACTTTTGCCAAACAGAGCCTCTCCTTGAGGCTGACGCAAGGATATCAGCCTTAAAGGATGCGCCAGCACAGGCCTTCGACTCGAAGAATCGGCCTCGGCTACCGCTGAATGCGCGCCGAACCACCCTTGGCGAAAGCACGCACCTGGTCGAGCGTTGCCATGGTGGTGTCGCCCGGGAACGTGGTGAGCAACGCACCATGCGCCCAGCCGAGCTTGAGGGCAGTTTCGGGATCCTCGCCTGCGAGCAGTCCGTAGATGAACCCGGCGGCGAAACCGTCGCCTCCGCCGACGCGGTCAAGCACTTCGAGCTCGGCTGTAGGAGCGGTATACGTCTTGCCTTCGATCCACGCCACTGCACTCCAACTATGCCGGCTGGTGGAGTGCACCTCGCGCAGTGTTGTGGCGACGATCTTCACCTTTGGCAGCTTCTTCGCAACGCTATCCATCATGCCGAAAAAGACGCTGGAGTCGAGCTTTGACTTGGCGGCGACTTCCGGACCCGGGATGCCGAGGCCCTTCTGGAGATCTTCTTCGTTGCCCACCAGCACGTCGACGTTTTCGACGATGGTGTTGATGGTCTCGACGGCGTGCGTGTCCCCACCGTGGATCTTCCAAAGCTTCTCGCGGAAGTTCAAGTCGAACGAAGTCACAGCGCCGGCGGCCTTGGCTTCGCGCATCATGTCCGCGGCGAGCTGCGCGGTTGTTGCGGAGAGCGCGGCGAAGATTCCACCGCAGTGGACCCAGCGCACTCCGCGCGCAAAGATCGACTTCCAGTCGAAGTCGCCGGGCTTAAGTTGTGCAGCGGCTTCGTTGCAACGGTTGTAGAAGACCACGGGGCCGCGGAGACCGAATCCGCGGTCGCTATATACGGTGGCCATGTTCGGGCCGGTGACTCCGTCGTGCTTGAAGTGCTTGTAGATGGGCTCCACACCCATGGCGAGGACGCGCTCGGCGATGAGGTCGCCAATCGGGTAGTCGGACATGGCGGACACGATTCTGGTCTTCAGCTTGAAGCAATCGGAGAGATTGGCAGCGACGTTGAATTCGCCTCCACTGACGTGGATCTGGCACTCCGTTGCTTTGCGGAAGGGAATAACTCCTGGATCGAGCCGATGCACAAGCGCACCGAGCGAAAGAAAATCGACCTCACCGTCTTTGCGAATGTTCAAGCCCGCCATGCCTCTTCAGCTCCTTATGTTTGATCTCTGCCGGTATCCGGTCACGCACCCAGCGATTGCTTCACATCTCCAACAACCTGATCGGGCGTCCATTCATTGCCGGGGTAGAACTTGATCACCTTACCATTGCGCCCCACGAGCGTTGTCGACAGCGTGTGGGTGATGGTCTGGTCTTGTTCGGTCGTGATGCCTACATCAAAGAACTTTGCCATCTCCTTGAGCTCAGCCGCGTCCGGCACGGCGAAATCCCAATTGGCAAAGGTAGTCTTGGCATCGCTCCCGATGTACTCTTCGCCGTAGGCCTTCAGTCGCTGAGGCGTATCGTGCTCGGGGTCGAAGCTGACACACAGCAGGTGCGTTTTCCCTTTTGATTTTGGATCTGCCGAGAGCTGCTTCTCGATCTTCGCGAAGTTGCGGGTCACGAGCGGGCAGAAGTTCGGCAGCGGGCAACGCGTATAGATAAAGGTGATGAGGAGGTCTTTCCCGCGAAACTGGTTTAAGTGGATGATGTGCCCGTCCTGGTTGCGAAGCTTGAAGTCGGGAACAGCATCGCCTTGAGCCGGAACGTGGTAGATGGTTGCGGGTTTGTAGTCAGGCTTGCCCTGCGCGACCACCACGATGTGATCGAGAACAACATCGGCGTCAGACTCTTGCGAGACGAGAAGGTCGGCAGTGAGTACGTCTCCAGGGTGAAGTTCGCTGAGGATGTTCGGATCTTTGAGCTTGTACGGCATGGTCATCGCTTCCATGAAGCCCGGGATGGCTTCATGATTGATCGTGACCTCGCCCGTTGTGGGGTTTGTCGAGACCACCTTGCCTCGCAGTTTGTAGCTCTTGTACGAACTGCCGGCGGCGGATTGTGACGTGCCTTCCTGCTGCCGGTGGCAGCCGGTGGTCACCGCCATCGCGATCACTGCAAGTGCTAAAACTTTGCGTATCACTCCTCAGTTTACAACTGTGCTGTGCCCGGGAAGTGCTCGACATTTGTATGGCTTAGACGCTCCCCGTTTCCCACAGAGAACGGCAGCGTCGAACGGCGTATAACGCAGGTATGGGCACTCAACCTGGGGCCAGCCGTGACGCTACCAGTCTCGACGCATGGTTGCGCGAGGGTGGACTTGTAGTTGCATCGAGCGACCGCGCCGCACGCGCCCTCCTGGCGGAGTTCCATCGCCGGCGCCGAGCTGAGGGGCTCTCCGCATGGCGGGCTCCGAAGCTGGCGGACTGGAAGACCTTTGCCCGAACCGCTTGGGAGGAGCGCAACACCGAAGGCCGCCTGCTGCTCAACAAGGTGCAGGAGCTCGCCATCTGGTCAGAAATCGTTCGCAGCGAGCAGCATCTGCCGACAGCGCTTCCTGCTTCGGTCCGGCGGCTAGCAGCAATGGCGATGGAAGCGCACGACCTCGTCTGCTCATACGCGCCGCGATTGCTCCGCGACGAAGCGCGCGCGGGATGGGATCAGGATGCCGGCGCATTCAGCGGCTGGCTTTCCGATTTCAGCAAGGAGTGCCGCAAAAGCGGGCTTACCAGCTTCAGCCGCGTTCCGCTGGAGCTTATCGCCAAGATCCGCGAAGAGCCGACTCAGCGCGAGCCCGTGAGGCTGGCAGGTTTCGACCGGATCCTTCCCGTGCAGCGGGAGCTTTTCGACGCATGGGGCGAGTGGCAGGCGTTTGAGCCGGAGACGCTTGAATCGGAAAGACACTTCTATTCAATTCCCGACGGGCAGACCGAGTTGGAGACCTGCGCTTACTGGTGCCAGCGTCAACTCGCGGTCCATCCAGACCGGCGCATCCTCGTAATCACGCAGGACCAGGCGCAGAGAAGGGGCGAAATCGAACGTGCGTTCCTGCGATTTGGGATTCCGGGACAGATTCCCGGTTTCGAGTTCTCGCTCGGCGTTCCACTTACGCAGATTCCCTTTGTGCGCTCGGCACTTCTGCTGCTGCGGTGGCTGCACGCACCTCTCAGCGAGACAGAGCTGGACTGGCTGTTCGCATCCGGCCTTGCCGCCAACCATGATGAGTCTTCGGCCCTGCAACTCTCGATGCGCACGCTTCGAGCGCGAGACTTGCAGCGGCCTCGCTGGGAGCTGGACAGCTTCCTCAATCTGGCACCCGCTTCCACACTGCCGCAGGAATGGGCGCGCCGGATGATCTCTGCACAGCGCAGCCTTAAGGAACAACCCCACATCCAGAGTCCGATCGGATGGGCGGACAAAGCGCCGATACTGCTGACGAGCATCGGCTGGCGTGGCGCCGCGCCTCAGAACAGCATCGAGTTTCAAGAACAGCGTAGATGGATGCAGGCAGTTGACACTGCCGGATCACTCGGCTTCGACGCACGACGCATCCCCTGGACAGAGTTTTTGAGCGAGCTGGAGCACGCCGCTGGAGAGATTCTTTTTGCGCCTCAATCAGTTGACGCTCCGATTCAGATCGCGGGGCCGGCGGAGTCGGCCGGGCTTACAACGGATGCTATCTGGTTTCTGGGTGCGGACGAAGAGTCATGGCCATCGGTAGCGTCCACTCATCCATTTCTGCCGCTGCATGTGCAGCGCGAGTACGCGATGCCTCACGCGTCGCATCTTGTTGACTGGGAGTTCTCGAAAGCGATCACCACGCGGCTGCTCTCCTCGGCTGCGGCGGTGTACTTCAGCTACCCTGCGCAAAAGGGAGACGTGGAGACGCGACCTTCGCGATTGATCTCGCAGCTCGCCGGGCAGGCGGGGCCGCTTCCGCATGACCTTGTTACTCCCGCGCACAACAAGCCGAGCGCGTATGCGGTCGAGGACTACACGACCAAGGCTTACTCCGGGGGACATCTTCAGGGAGGTTCCTCTGTCCTCTCGTCTCAATCGCAATGCCCATTCAAGGCATTTGCGACAGCGCGGCTTGGAGCAAGAGGCTGGGATCCGGCGGAGAACGGCCTGAATGCGAAGCAGCGCGGACAGATGCTTCACGATGTGCTGCACTCGATATGGATGGGCCGGCCGAAGGGAATCAAAACTCACGGCGATCTGCTTGCAATCGGCGACGATGATCTGTCGAAGTTCGTGCGCAAGCACGTGAAAGCGGTGATGCAATCCAGCGTTCCAGTTCAGGTGCGCGAGCAGATGCCGGCGCTTTATCTCGAACTCGAGGAGTCTCGGCTCACACGCCTGATAACAGAGTGGCTGCACTTTGAGAAGACGCGGATAGCTTTCACCGTGGAGACCACGGAAGCGAAGAGCCCTGTGACCATCGCGGGCTTGAGCATGAATCTGCGGCTCGATCGCGTTGACCGCCTGCACGACGGCTCGCAGCTGGTGGTGGACTACAAAACCGGCACGGTGGATCCGAAGGCGTGGGATCTGCCGCGGCCCGACGATGTGCAGTTGCCGCTGTACAAGCTGTTCGGGCTTGCGCCTCTGCAGCCGTCACTTTTCGAGAGCTATGGCGGACCTGCGAGCGGCGGCCTCGTCTTTGCGCGGGTTCGGACTGGAGACACCTGTTTTGCGGGCCGTGTAGCGGATGCAAAAGGGACCATCGATCCGGGTCTCAGCGGCAACAGTTCGCTGGTGAAGCGAAGACTCACTGCCACCGAGGAATCTGCGTGGAAGGAGTACATCGAAGGTCTTGCAGAGGACTTCGTGCGGGGCCGCGCCGAAGTTGATCCGCGGGATTACCCGAAGACGTGCGAGCGCTGCGGACTGCAGGCTGTGTGCCGGATTCAGGAGCCTGAGAACCGCGAACGGTTTGAGCAGCAGGATGACGAGCAAGACGGGGAGAATTTCGATGCCGGCGAATAGCTCTCTCTTCCCCGTTCCACCTGACCAGCGTCAGCGCCTCGTCGCGCTCGATCCGCACCGATCAGTGCTGGTGCAGGCTCCGGCAGGATCAGGCAAAACCGATCTGCTCACGCGCCGATTTCTCCGCCTGCTCGCTGAGGTCGATGATCCCAGGCGGGTGGTGGCCATTACATTCACCAAGGCCGCAGCGGCTGAGATGCGGCATCGCATCCTTGATGAGCTGGACAAGGCAGACAAGCGCGCAACCGCCGCAAAGGCCGCGGGCAATCTATACGAAGAAGGCTCGATGGAAGCGCTTGCGGCGCGCGCACTTGAGCACTCGCAGAAGCTGAACTGGCGATTGATCGAGCTTTCATCGCAGCTTCGGATTTCGACGATCGACTCGTTCTGCCGCGATCTTGCCATGCAGCAGCCGATCTTCTCAGGCATTGGCAACAGTCTTGAGATCAGCGAAAGGCCTGCGGAGCTCTATGCGATCGCGGCGCAGGCCACGCTCGAAAAGCTTGGCGATCCGCGGTACCCGGAACTGAGCAGCGCCATTCGCGATCTTCTTCTCTGGCGCGACAACAGCTGGAAGGAGTTGCAGGATCTCCTGGTCAGGATGCTCGGCCAACGAGACAGGTGGATGCAGGGCTTCGTCTTGGACCGTCAGCAGGACTGGGATGCGCTGCGGCAGCGACTGGAGAAGCCCCTGGCCAAAGCAGTTCGCGATGCACTTGCGCATCTTGAAGATCTGCTGACTGTGGAGGATCGCAGCGAAGCTCACGAGCTGGCGCAATTCGCGTGTTCGCAGGGCGCCGGGGAGAAGTATGGCGGGCTCGCGGAGCTGGCGGAATTCCCTTCAGGTCCGCACAGCGATCACGAAGCGCTGGAAGAGGCGCGCGGCGCGTATGTTTGCGTGGCGAAGCTGCTGCTAAAGAATGACGGAGTGATTCGGCGAAAGATTGATGCCCGTCTCGGTTTCCCGAAGGAGCATCTCGATGAGAAGCTCCGCATGGAAGATCTGCTCGAGCGGCTCGCGGACGTGCCCGGCCTCGAAGAAGCGCTCGCACGAGTGCGCGAGCTTCCACCGGCACGCTACACCGAGGAAGACTGGCAGATTATCCGCGCAAGCTTTACACTGCTGCGGCATGCGGCGGCGGAGCTGAAAACGGTATTTGCCGAAGCAGGCGCGGTGGACTTTGTCGAGGTCGCGCAGATTGCGAAACAGGTGCTGCTCGGCGATGACAATCTGCCCAGCGATGCTGCTCAGGCCGTGGCGGACGACATTCATCACCTGCTCATCGACGAGTTCCAGGACACGAGCCGTCGCCAGCATGAATTCGTGACGGCCCTGATCGAAGCATGGCCTGACCTCACCGGCCGCACCGTGTTTGTTGTCGGCGACCCGATGCAGTCGATCTACTTTTTCCGCGATGCCGAGGCCGAGCTCTTCACGCGGGTCAAGGACTTCGGATTCGAACTCAAAGGCGGCGATTCCTTTACTCTCGACCCGGTAGCGCTCTCCGCAAATTTCCGTACTGAGCCGGGGCTTGTAGCGGAGCTCAACGAGGACTTCGAACAGATATTCGAGGTTGCCGATGGAAGCGGGATTCAGTTTGCGCGGGCGGAGGCGGCGCGATCTCCCGCTGCAACACCAGATAGGCGGCTCGATCTACATGTCGCGTTCGTGCCGCAAGCCAGAGGCGGCGGCTTCGAAAATCGCGATGCCGCACGAAGGAAGAAGGAGATCGCGGCTGAACGCGAGGCGATCCGCAAAGCCCAAACCAGCGAGATCGTGGCGCTGGTCCGCAATCATATCGATCGAGCTGAGCGGGCCCGGGCTGCAAGCGAGAAGTATCGCATCGCCGTTCTCGGACGAGCGCGGACCGCACTCGCACCTGTCGCGCTAGCTCTACGTGAGGCGGGCATTCCGTTCCGCGCCGTTGAACTTGAAAACCTGGGCGATCGACCTGAGATTCTCGATGCTGTCGCCCTCACGCGCGCTCTCTTCAATCCGCAGGATCGAATCGCGTGGCTGGGTGTCCTGCGCGCACCGTGGTGCGGTCTCGGGCTGGCGGAACTGCACGACATCGCTGGGACAGATGAGGGCCCGCGCATCGGGGCGCTGATCCCCGATTTGTTGCGCGAACGAATCGATCTGCTGTCGGCGGAGTCTCGCGTTGCCGCCGAACGCGTCCATTCGGCCTGCTCGTCCATCGGCGAGATGCGCCTTGCCCTGCCAACCGCCGCGACCGGCTCATTGGTGCAGCAGATTTGGAGAGAGCTGGGAGGCGAGGCCTGCGTAGATGAAGCGGCGAGAGCGAACCTTGCGCTCTATTGGAGGCTGCTCGATAACCTTCCGAATGGTGAACGCGATCTGGTTGGACCGGCGCTTGATGCGGCGCTTGCCGATCTCTGTGCATTGCCGGATCCGGGCAGCAGCACCGAGGCCGGCGTTCAGCTGATGACGATTCACAAGTCAAAAGGGCTGGAGTTTGAGGTTGTCATCGTCCCCGATCTTCAGGCGCAGGGAGGCCGGGGTTCCATCGATCTGCTGTCATGGCTTGAACGCGGATTACCGGAGCCGGATGAAGAGGGCGCGCTGACGGAATTTCTCATCGCGCCGGTGCAGTACAAGGGCGACGATCCCGGTGCAGCGAAGAGGTGGGTGGACAAGGCGCGCCGCGATCGCGAAAGCCAGGAGATGCGCCGTATCCTCTATGTCGCTGCCACGCGTGCGCGCGAAGAACTGCATCTCTTCGCGCAGCCAGCCTACAAGGTGAACAGGGATGAGACCGAGGAAATGATAGAGCCTTCGAAGTGTCTGCTGGCAACTGCATGGCCCGCACTGGGTGAGGAGATACGAGCGGGGTTCGAGGCTCGCAGTCGCGCCGCGCAACCCGCTGCGTCGAGCAGCATTGAGCTCGTTCTGCCTGCGCTTGCCGCGGGTGGCACAGACAACCTCATTGTGATGCCATCGCCTGCGAAGCCCACCTTCATCCGCCGCCTTCCGCCGGATTTCAACACCGCACGCGCAGACAGCACCGGTCGGTCAGCCCCGGCTAGCGTGGTTGGACTGGGCGAGCCGCAAAGCTACACGCGCCACGAGGGCGGGCTTCTCTCCCGCGCGCTTGGGAATGCGGTTCACAAACTGCTTGAGGAGTTTAGCCGGCTGCGGCAGTCGATGGACTGGGATGCATGCCGTGCTGCTCTCGACCAACTGCGGCCCCGCACAGGAGCGATGATTCGAGCGCTCGGCATCTCGGGATCCGATGCAGAGACGATCAGCAATGACGCGCACGAGATCGCGTTGAGGGCGTCGCACGAACCGACTGGCCAGTGGATTTTGTCGCCGCATGTGGATTCGGCGACAGAGGCCGGTTGGGCAGGTACGGCGTCCGGCGCACTGCACCAGATCCGGATAGATCGCCTATTTCGCGCAGGATTGACGCCCCAATCGGCCGGTGATGAGGCCCTCTGGATCATCGACTACAAGACGGCGCGCGTGAACACCCAAGACGCCGCATCGGCCATTGACGCGTTGCGCGAGACGTTTGCACCACAGCTTGAGATGTACGCGTCCATCCTGCGCAATCTGCATGGCAGCGAGATCAAGATCCGTGCCGGCCTCTACTACCCCCGCATGACGATCTTCGACTGGTGGGAGGTCTAGCGAGGTCTGCCCGGCATTCCGAGCCCGATCGATCTCATCAGTTCGAGCGCATTGCTTGTCTTCACCACGCCCGACTTCAGCTTGTAGTCGAAGATCAGCTTGCCGTCTTCGAGCCGGTCTTCGAAATGGCAATTCTCGGCGCGATCCGGCATGGTGCTGGGAATCTCGGCTAGGGCCAGGTCATGCGTGCTGACGATCCCAATTGCGCCGCGCTCCATGAGGCTGCGCACAATCAGGCGGGTACCCTCGAGGCGGTCGTGAGAGTTGGTGCCGGAGAGAAGTTCGTCCATCAGGAACAGGACCGGCATTTCACCGGCGGCGAGGTCTTCGGCAACTTTCAACCGCTGGATCTCCGCGTAAAAACGCGAGGTTCCTCCGGAGAGTGAATCAAGGACGCAGATCGAAGCCGCGACGGCTAGCGGCGAAATCCTGAACAATTTTGCTCTCACCGGAGCCCCGCATTGAGCAAGGACGGCATTGACGCCGACACTGCGGATGAAGGTGCTCTTCCCTGCCATGTTCGGGCCGCTGAGGACAATCAGTTGCAGCCCGTCTCCGAACTTCACGTCATTGCGGATTGCCTTGATGCCGGGAAGAAGGGGATGGGCCATCTCTACGGCGTCGAACAACGGGCCGTGCTCCACGAAGTGCGGCAGAATGTCGGCGGGATGCTCGAATGCGTAGCCTGCAAGAGCGGTCAGCGCCTCGAATTCACCGACTGCCTCGAGCCAGCCGCGGATATGCGGCCCGAACTCCCCTTGCCACTTCTCCGCGCGGAATACGCACTGTGCGCTCCAGAAGGTCAGCACATCGAGTAATCGCATGGCCGGGTTGCGGCGGTTCTCAAGATAGCCGACGGTTCGATCGAGCTTGCGGATCGCGTCGGAAGGTGTGAAGTTCGCATGTTTCAATCGCGACTGAAGGGCAGCCAATCTTGAGGCTGAATACTGGCCGTGATCAATGAGGCGAAGAACGCCTGCCAGCACATCAAGATCGTGCGTTGCCTCTTCGATCTTGTCAGCAGCCTCATCCCAGCGCGCGTGAATGCGATGTGCCCAGGCCAGGTTGAGTGCTGAGATCGCCAGCGCCGCGGCGCCCAGGCCCCAGATTCCCCAGGCGATTATGCCGCCGATCCACAACAAGGCGAGTACCGTACTCGTGACGCGAATCGCGCGGCTGTTGAGCAGAGGCTTGCGTTCTCCCCAGATTGCAAGTGCATCCGGATGAACTCCGACGCGCACAGTCTCGCCGATGCAGAACAACTGTTCGCGAAGGTCGGTACGGTCTTTGAGTTCGGCCGTGGCGACGTGCCTGGAGAGCAATTCAGCAATCGGTGCGGCATTGAGGAGCCAGCGTGCCAGCGTCTCCTCTCCGGCTCTTGTGCGCGCGGTGCAGAGAAGCTCAAACAGAGATGCCGGGCCAAAGATGTCGAGATCGCGCGCGTACGGATGAGCAGGATCCAGAAAGCGTTCGCCTGTCTCGCCTGTTCCGGCCCATCGATCCTCGATTCGGGCGAGACCTCGCTCGTAAAAGACAATCGAACGCCGGCGATCTCGAATTTTCTGCAGACGATTTTCGTGCGCTACGGCTAAGTAGGCAAAAACTCCGGCGGGAAGCAGGAGCAGCACCAGGAATTTTGTAAACCAGAGCAGCACAACAGCCGCGGTGACGGTCGCAAAAGCGACTACGAGCTTGGCATAGCCGAGCCGCTTTTCGGCAGCTTCGTCGAGTGCCTGCGCGCTCGTCAGTTCATCGAGGCGGCGCCGGTAGAGTTCATCAGGAATGTCGACAACGCGCTCAGGTTCGGCCGCAATCATTCACAGCTCCGCTAGCCTCAAGACTAACGCAGCGAAGTTGAATGAGCGGGAGAGATGAGGTTAGCCCCTGGCTTCGGAAGCCTGCTTCTGTGCCATGACACTCTTGTGGTGGCGAACGTCAGAGCCCTCGATCCAGAAGATCACGTCTTCTGCGATGTTGGTGGCGTGGTCCGCAACGCGCTCGAGCGCGCGGCAGATCATAAGCGCGTTGAGCGCCTGGGGAGCGATGTGACTCTGCTCTTCCATGACCTTGGTGAGGGACTTGTACGCCGCACGATTCATCTTGTCGACCGCATCATCCATGGTGAGCACTGCACGAGCCAATGCCGGATCAGCATCGATGAAGGATTGCAGGCTCTTGCGCACCATCTCCGCCGAGAGCGTTGCCATACGCGGAATGTCCACCGGCAGGTCGGAGACAGCGGGCATCTGTTCCATGTTGCGAACGCGCTCGCTGATGCTTTTTGCCGAGTCGCCTACACGCTCAAGGTCGGCATTGATCTTGATGACGCTCAGGATGAAGCGCAGGTCGATGGCCATCGGCTGCTCCATCGCAAGCAGGTCGAGCGCCTCCTGATCGATGTCGCGCTCGAGCCGGTTGATGGCCACTTCGCTGCGGCTGACCAGATCGCAGATGGAGAGATCGCGGACGCGATATGCTTCAATGGCGCGCTGGATCGCCTGCTCGGCCAATCCCGCCATGACGAGCAGGTTTTCCTTCAACTGATCGAGACTTTGTTGAAAGCGAATGCGTGTCATCCAAACCTGCCCGTGATGTAATCCTCTGTGCGCTTGTCGCTGGGGTTCGTGAAGATCTTGTGCGTCGAGTCGAACTCCACCATGCGCCCATTTAGGAAGAAGCCCGTCTTCTCGGCCACGCGGGCTGCCTGCTGCATGTTGTGGGTCACAATCACGATAGTGTACTGCGATTTGAGCTGGAAGATGAGATCTTCTATTTTCGAAGTAGATACCGGGTCGAGTGCGGATGCGGGCTCATCCATCAGCAGCACTTCGGGATCGACGGCAAGGGCACGCGCAATGCAGAGGCGCTGCTGCTGACCACCGGAGAGGCTTGCGCCCGACTTCGACTTGAGGTCGTCTTTCACCTCGTCCCACAACGCCGAGTTCTTCAGCGAACGCTCAACAATCTCATCGAGAGAGCGCCTGTTCTTGTAGCCGTTAAGCTTCAGACCTGCGGCGACGTTGTCATAGATGGACATCGTGGGAAACGGATTTGGCCGCTGGAAGACCATGCCTACGCGACGCCGGATCTCCACCGGGGCCGCATCACTGTAGATATCCATGTCACCGATGCGAACGGTGCCGGTTACGCGGGCGATGGGATTGGTCTCGTGCATGCGGTTGAGGCAACGCACGAAGGTGCTCTTGCCGCAGCCGGAGGGCCCGATCAGCGCGGTGGCATGATTGGCGGGGATGTTCAGAGTGATGTCCTGCAGCGTGTGATTCGAGCCGTACCACGCATTCAGGTTTGTTACCTCAATTCCGACTCCCACTTAACTTGCCCCTTTCAAAACGCCGCGGCTGGTTACGTAGCGCACCAGCGATACCGCGAGCACGATCAAAACAATCAGAACCAAAGCACCGGCCCACGCGAGGCGATGCTGGTCCTCATAAGGTCCGGTTGCGTATATCCAAATCTGCAGCGGCAAGGCTTCGATCTCTCGATTTGGATTGACGCTCCAGAATGCGTTGCCGAGCGCCGTGAAGATGAGGGGAGCGGTTTCTCCGGCGACTCGCGCGAATGCCAGCATGCAGCCCGTAATGATGCCCGGTGAAGCGGTCTTGACGGTGATTGAAAGCACTGCCCGCCAGTTGGAGAGGCCGAGCCCAAGTGCTGCTTCCCGGATCATGTTGGGCACCATCAGCAGCATCTCCTCGGTGGTTCGAGCCACCGTAGGAATCATCATGATTCCCAGCGCAACGCCGCCAGAGAACGCGGAGAAGTGATGTTGAGGAATGACGATGAGTGAATACGCCGCAAGCCCCATGACGATAGATGGCACGCCGTTCAGCACATCAGCGGTGAAGCGAACGGCATTAGCCAGTTTCGTTCCGCGTCCGAATTCAGCAAGGTAGATGCCGGCGCCGATCCCAATGGGGATCCCGATAAGGCTGGCAATGCCCAACAGCACACCTGAACCCACAATCGCGTTTGCCATGCCGCCGCCGGATTCGCCTTCAGGAACCGGATTTTTGAGGAAGAAGTCGAGGTTGAGTGAGCTGGCGCCCTTGAGCAGCAGATAGACGAAAATTGCAATCAGGGGAACAATCACCAGCGCAGTAGCCATGATCGCCAACCCCGTCACAACGTAGTCGGCAGCTGCCCGATACTTCGATCGAAAACTGGTTGCGTTTGCCGCCATCTGATCTCGTCCCTAATCCTGCCTCTAATGCGCTCTCGCCGGCGCGCCCCGTGTCACCATCCACACCAGCAGCCGCGCCAGCGCATTCACGATGATGGTCACGATAAACAGCGCCAGGCCGATTTCGATCAACGAACTGCGGTGCAGGTCGCTCACTGCTTCGGCGAATTCATTTGCGATAACCGACGCCATGGAGCTGCCATTCGCCAGCAGCGACTTGCTGATCTGCGCTGTGTTGCCGATGACCATGGTGACGGCCATGGTTTCACCAAGTGCGCGTCCCAATCCAAGAATCACTGCGCCGACGATGCCGATGCGTGCGTTGCGCAGCACGCCCATGCGGATCATCTCCCAGCGCGTCGCTCCCAGCGCCAGCACAGCTTCACGCTGCGAGTGCGGCACCGCGGTCATCACCTCGCGCGTGAGCGAAGAGATGATGGGCAAAATCATGATTGCCAGAATCACCGCGGCTGCCACGTAGCCCAAGCCGGTCGGATTATCGGGCTGAAACAAACCGGTCCAGCCGAGATACTTCACCAACGCCGGGTTCACGTGCTCTCTGAGCAACGGGACCAGTACGAATACGGCCCAGAGCCCGTAAATGATGCTGGGAATTGCCGCTAGAAGTTCCGTGATAAAGGCCAGCGGTCCGCGCAGGACCCTTGGGCACATCTCTGTTAAGAAGATCGCCAGTCCGACCGCCAGGGGCACGGAGATCACCAGGGACAAAAGCGAAGAAACCAGCGTGCCATAAACGAAAGGCAAGGCGCTGAACGAACCATTTACCGGATCCCAATAGGTGGGCTCTCCACTGTAGCGGTCGTGCGCTGGGGTTTGCGAAAAGAACTTGAGGCCAAACTGATGCCACGCCTGCCCCGAACGCAACATTAGCTCCGACAGGATCAGCACCACAATCCCGAAGATGCTCAGTGCGCAGAGCACCATGAGGGTGCGAAAAACTCGATCGGCAAATGCGGAGTTTCCGCGCGTGTTCAGAAAGTGCCTTACGGCAGAGATTTCTGTTCGTGGCGGCTCGGCCGCT
>Ga0105240_10008627_pt1 | contig 14563 bp, 15 predicted proteins | sample KBSC54metaG_FD_80426 | JGI IMG/M metagenome (GOLD analysis project Ga0105240, IMG submission 80426) | Corn rhizosphere microbial communities from Kellogg Biological Station, Michigan, USA - KBS C5-4 metaG | ecosystem: Host-associated > Plants > Roots > Rhizosphere > Soil | place: Michigan, USA... | reverse complement strand
GGAGCTGTCCGCATACCGCGCGATCGTACGCGAGCCATTGCGGATCCCCTACCGCGACCGCGAGGTGCTGACCAACCCGCCCCCCTCAGCGGGCGGCACGCTGATCGCCTACGCCTTGGGTCTGCTCGACGCCCAGCCGGCGCCACCGACATTGGAGGCGGTGGTCGGCGCGATGGAAGCCGCGCAGAAGGAGCGCACGCCCGAGTTCGTTCAGGGCCTGTCGGAGGATGGATTTTTGGCGCGCTTTCTGTCCTCCCGACTTGGATCCACGACTCACATCTCAGTGCTCGACGCGCACGGGAGCGCGTGCTCCGTGACATGCACGAACGGGGAGGGTTCTGGAGTGGTCGTCCCGGGCACCGGCATCCACCTCAACAACGTTATGGGGGAGGAGGACCTCTCGCCGCTGGGCTTCCACACCCATCCGGCCGGCCGGCGGATGCCGAGCATGATGGCCCCGTCGATCGTGCTGCTGGCCGATCGGCGATCCCGTCGATCGCCGATCGGTGGCGAGGTCGAGCTGGTGCTGGGCAGCGCAGGCTCCAACCGCATCCGCTCGGCGATCCTGCAGACGATCGTGGGTGTGGTCGATCGTGGTCTATCGGTGCAGGAGGCGGTGTGCGCGCCGCGGGTGCACTTCGAGGGCGGGATCGTCTACCACGAGCCCGGGCTGGAGCCAGAGCACGCGGTCGCCGGAGCAAACGATCGTGAGGTGGTCCGCTTCCACGATCTCAATCTGTTCTTCGGCGGCGTCCAAGCGGTGCAGCGCGTGCCGGGCGGCGCGCTGCTCGGCGCCGGCGACCCCCGTCGCGGGGGAGTGGCGGTGGCGGCGTGAGTTTGCACAAAGGGGGGATGTTGCACAAAGGGGGGGTGTTGCGCGAAAGGGGGGTGTTGCGCGCGCATCGTGGGCTGGTGCTCGTGGCGGTTGTGAGCGCCGCGCTAGTGCTCGGCGCCTCAGGATGCGGCGGCGTGCTCTCGCCCGACCTATTCGTCGTCTACCGCACCGGCGGCCCGCCCGGGGCGAAGCTGACGATGCTGGTCAACGAAGAAGGCGTCGTGCACTGCAATGGCGGCCCGCCCCACCACCTGAGCGATCCGCAGATCATCGAAGCGCGCGTGATCCAGGAAGACTTGAAAGATCCTGCCTCACGGCGCGAATTCTTCCCAGCGGCGAAGGGGTCCGTACTCTCTTACTACGTGGTCGACCAGGACGGCACGGTGACTTTTGCCGACAACTCGCCCAGTCAGCCCGTCGTGACGCGCAGGCTGGCGGCGTTCGTGCTCAGCGTCGCCCAGGGCGTGTGCGGCCTCTCGCAGCAGGGAGCATGAGCATTCGTCTGCCGGGGCAATAGACTTGCGCGCATGGAGAACGAGCTTGTGAAGAAGATGGTTTGGTCGGGCCTGTTGACCGCGTTCGGCGCGCTCGCCAGTATCGTCACGCAGCGCACGGCCGCGGCGGTGTGGCGACGGATGTTCGACGAGGAGCCTCCCGAGTGAGTAGCGAGAGCGGCGCCCCTCCGGACGGGGAGCGCCAGCAGTCCGGGATAGCGGCGGCGATCACCGAGGTCTCAGAGCGCGCGAGCGTCCTGATTCGCGAGGAGATCGAGCTCGCCAAGACCGAGATCGCCGAGAAGGCCACGCGCCTGGCCAAGGGGGCGATTGTCGCGATCGTCGCCGGCGTGTTCTTTTTCACCGCGCTGTTCTTCGTGCTGATCGGCTGTGCCTGGCTGCTCTACTACGAGCTGCCGATCGGCAACCAGTTCACGTACTTTTGGGGCTTCTTCGCGATGGCGGTGATTCTCGTGATCCTTGGCGTGATCGCCGGTTTGCTGGCTGCCAAGGCGGTCAAGTCGGGAGCGCCGCCAACGCCGGCAATGGCGATCGAAGAGGCGCGCAAGATCCGCGAGACGGTCAGCTCCTCGTCCGCACCGGCCGCCGACGCACCGCCGGCCGCCGCGGCCGCGGGTGTCAGTGGCGCCGGGACGAGCGCCGTAAGCTCCTCCCCGCCGATCCCGCCGCCCGGGAGCGCACTATCTGAGAGCGACACCGGAAGGGGGGCTGGTTATGGCACAACGCTCGGCAGCTGAGATTCGCAGTTCGATCGAGTCCAACCGCGCGGAGCTGGCTGTGTCGCTGAACCGGCTGCACGGCGAAGTGGCGCGCATCACCGACTGGCGTGGACAGCTTCAGCGCCACCAGCGCGAGGTCACGATCGCCGCGGGCGCGATTGTGGGTCTGCTGGCATTGAGCGCGCGCAGGCGTCGCAAGCGCCGCCGCGCCTAGTCTCGCGTCAAGTCCGCTCAGACGAGCAGCGAGCGCGGGATCGCGCCGACGCCGATCAGCCCAGGGCCGGTATAGGTGCCGATCACGGGGCCGACCTCAGAGGTGAACACCGGCTCCGAACCGAATATCTCGCGGCAGCGGTCCATCAGGCGCTCGGCCTGCTCACGGGCCTGAATGTGCTGGACGACCCAGCCGTCGGCGCCGGCGTCATGCAGCTCCTGCGCGTAGCCAACCATCCGCTCGAATGCGCGCTTGGAGGTACGCACCCGCTCAACCGGCACGATCTCATACTCCAGCGAGAGGATCGGCTTGATCTGCAGGGTGGTGCCGATCCAAGCTTGGGCCTTGCCGACGCGTCCGCCGCGGCGCAGGTACTCGAGCGTGTCCACGCAGAACCAGATCCGCAGCGCCTTGCGCGTCTCGCGAGCACCTGCGGCAACGGCGTCCTTGTCGCCGCCGCCGCGGGCCGCGGCCGCAGCGGCGAGCAGCAGCAAGCCAAGGCCGCCACAGGCAGTTTCGCCGTCGATCACCTCGACGCGATCGGCCAGCCCGCGTTCGCTCAGCAACGCGTGCGCCTGGCGTGCGGACTCGCAGGTGCCGGAGATGCCGCCGGCGAGGTGGATCGAGACGATGTCGCGCCCTTCGTCGAGCAGCGGTTCCCACACCGCCAGAAAGTCGCCGATCGAGGGTTGTGAGGTGCTCGGCAGCTCGGGGTCTGAGCGCAGGCGCTCGTAGAAGGCGTCGAAGCCGTCCATCTCGCTCTCGCGCTGAGATTCGCCCCGCCAGCCGACGTGCAGGCTGACCTGACCGATGCCTTCGCGCGCGGCCAGCTCGCGCGGAAGGTAGTTGGTGGAGTCGCCGACGACCGCTACGGGTGGCACGCGCCGGGACGCTACAGCACCCGGCGGGCGCTAGCTGAGTCGGTTCTCGATCGAGGTGAAGCCGTTTGATCCGGCGAGAGTGGACTCGGCCTCGATTTCCTCGACCGGCGCCGCCTCGACCCCGAGCGCGTCGGCCAGCTCGCCTGACTCGTACATCTCGGTGACGATGTCGCAGCCGCCGATCAGCTCGCCCTCGTGGAAGAGCTGGGGGATCGTCGGCCAGCCCGAGACAGCCGAGAGCTCCTGGCGGATGCGCGGATCGGGAAGGATGTCGACAGCGGCGAACGGCGCCTGCAGCGACTGCAGGATTGCCACTGTGCGGGCCGAGAAGCCACAGGCAGGCGCTTCCGGGGTGCCCTTCATGAAGAGGATCGTCTCGTGCTCTGAGATCGCCTCGGCGATGGCCTCGCGGATGGGGTTTGACTCGCTCTCAGACATTGATTGCTCCTGACGTTGCGTCGGCTTGCGCCTGTGCGGCTTCGGTCTTCAGCGACAGCGCGTGGATCGGCCCGCCGATCTCGGAGCCGAACACGTCGTAGACGAGCTTGTGCTGCTCGATCCGGCTGCGACCCGCGAACGCCGCTGCCACCACCGTAGCGCGGAAGTGATCGCCGCCCCCGGTGTAGTCCTCGACCTCGGCCATAGCGCCCGGGATGGCGGCCTCGATGCGCTGCTTGATCTCATCTGCGCTGGGCATCGATCCTTAGATTAGCGGGCTGAAACCGACGCTATACTTTGGAAAGCGATGATCACGATCACCGACAAGGGTGCCGAGAAGGTTCATGAGTTCCTGGACGCCCAGCAGGCCGATGTCAGCCTCGCGGGCCTACGCGTGGGCGTGCGCGGCGGTGGCTGCTCGGGCTTCCAGTACCAGCTTGCCTTTGACGAGCAGCGCGACAGCGACGTGGTGTTCGAGTCGCATGGCCTGAAGCTGTTGGTCGACAACGAGAGTCTGCCGTTCGTGCGCGGCTCGGTGATCGACTACCAGGAAAGCCTGCAGGGAGCGGGCTTCAAGGTCGAGAATCCGAACGTGGTCGCCGCCTGCGGCTGCGGGTCTTCGTTCCGCGTGGCCGATGAAGAGCAGGTTTCCGCAGTCTGACGCTGCTTGGCCCGCTCAGGCGGGTTCGTTGTTCAGAGAGCGCCAGAGGTAGCGGCAGGCAAGCGTGCGGTGGGGCCGCCAGCGCTCGGCCAAGCGCTCGATCGTCTCGGTGTCGGGGATCTCTTGCAGACCGTAGGCGCGTTCGATCGCGCGGCGGATGCCGAGGTCGCCGGGGGCCAGCACGTCGGGACGGTGCAGGTGGCTCATCAGGAACATGTGTGCCGTCCACTCGCCGATGCCCTTCACCGCGACAAGCTCGGCCATCACATCCTCGTCGGAGAGGTCGTCGAGGCGGTCCAGCTCCAGTTCTCCGGAGAGGATGTGTTCCGCAAGCGAGCGCATGAAGCCGACCTTCGAGCGCGACAGGCCGGCGGCCAGTCGCAGCTCTTCCGGATCGTCGGCGAGCAGCTGCTCAGGTGTCGGTGTGCGCCCACCAAAGCGTTCCTTCAGGCGTCCGTAGATGGCGGCGCCGGCCTTGACCGACAGTTGCTGGTTTACGACGGCATGAAGCAGTGCCCCGTAGTGCTCCTCCGGGTCCGCTCGCTTGCGCGGCGGGGATGGGAGCGTTCCGCACTGTTCGATCAGGCCCGCCATGACCGGATCCGCGGCGGCGAGCGCCGCTACTACGGCCTTCTGGGAAACCTTTGGGCTCATGCGCTTCAGCCGGCCTGCGGCATCGGCGCATTCAGGGCCACCGGCTCGCCGTCGAGCGCGTTCAACGCGCGCTCCAGCGAGCAGGCGATGCAGGTGAAGCTGGGCGTGTCGCGCACGGTGTAGCGGGAGGCCTCGGTCGTGCGTAGGCGCTGTACGAGGTCGAGGAACGTGCCGACGTCGTCGGTGTCGAATGCCACGACGAACTCCTGGTCGTCCAGGCCGAAGGAGTAGGTGGTGTGATTGTCCACGCCCGGGTATTCGCGCCCCACGGCGATGTGACCCTGCATGATGCGCCAGCGCTCCTCGGCGGGCAGCGCGTACCATTCGCGCGACTTGACGAACGGATAGACGAATACGTACTTGCCTTTGAACCCGCGCGGGCGGACGCGCTCGTCTTCGGAGTATTCCGAGCTCTTGCGCATCCCCAGGAACGAGTAGGGCTGCTCCGTCCACCTCATCAGCCCGCTCTGAGCCAGCACGACGTGGAACTCGTGGATGCGGTCGAGGTTCTCGGCCTCTGAGATCAGCAGCAGCTCGGCGTCGCCGCGCGTGCCGACTAGCGAGAAGCTTTGCAGCAGGTGTCCGTCGGCGAAGTCCTCGCAGGCGGCCGCGAACTCGCGCTTGCCCTCCGCGCGTGTATCTGCGTCCAGCCGTCGCCAGGCGGGGTTGAGCTTTAGGAAGGTGTACTTGACGAAGTGGCGGTCGGACATGGGACTTTGCGCTCTGCACGAGTATATGGAGTGCGGTCGAGCTTGATTTGGACGCATGAAATCGATAAATTGGACACATGAGCACAGAGCTTGTTGAACTTGCGAGCAGCCTGGATGTGAACGAGCGCACGCTGCGGCGCGCGTGGGCGCTCGGCACTGTTCGCGGTGAGCGCGTCACTCCGTACAAGCTGCGCCTCCCCGCGGGCGAGCACGTCTATCTGCAGCGGCACTGGCCGACGATCAGCAGGCTACGCGCAGCCCTGCGCACGGAGCCGAACGTGTCGCTCGCCGTGCTGTTCGGGTCCATGGCTCGCGGAGACGACTACGCTGGATCGGATGTCGATGTGCTCGTCGGTCTGCGCGAGCCGCGACTAAAAAACCTAGTATCGCTCACGGGGCGTCTGGCTAGGCGGACCGGGTTGCCGCTCGAGGTGGTGGCGCTCGAGGACGCTCTACGCCGCCCGGCATTGATGGTCGAGATCCTTCGCGACGGGCGAGTGTTGGTGGATCGCGACGGAAGTTGGCAAGAGCTGCGCGCCCAGGTCGCCGACTTCGATGCGCAGGCGCGCCAGCGCCGCGGTCTGCTCGCCGAGCGCGCTCGGGCGGCCGCCGAGATGTTCGTCTCTGAAGCCGAGGCCCGTCGGTGAGCCCGCATCGCTCGCGCAGGAGCTTGGCTCAGTTGCGCGAGAGCTATGACGAGACGCTCGACGCGCTGCGTCGCCGCTTCGAGCAGTTGCGGGCAGCCGTCGCTCAGTTCGAGCCGGACCTTGACGAGCGAGCGCTCCAAGCGGCGTGGGACTCCGATGACCCATCGGAGCGAAACCGAGCCGACGGCGTCCTGGCGAATTTCGAGAAGACGTACATGTTGTCCATGGACCTGGTTGCGCTGAGCGTGAAGATCGCCGGCCGCCTTGGAGCTGTCGAGGGTTCGGGTCTATCGCCGTTGGAGGTTTTGCGCACGCGAGATGTCTTGTCGCAGAAGGCTGAGATGGCACTGGAGCGTCAGCACGAGGTTCGCAATACGAGCCAGCACATATACGTCGAGCTTTCGATCGCGGAAATGCGCGGGGCTGTGCTCGAGCAACTTGAGATGGCGCCGCGAACGATTCGCGACGTGGTGGCCTGGATGGAGTCGCTCGAGGAGGGTGAGCCGTCTGCCGATCGACATCCGTCAGGTTGATGTGTGGTCCGACGTTCAAGCCTGAGCAGCCGTTACAGTTGATCCCGTGCGGATCGCTCTGGTCTCGCCCTACTCATGGACGTACCCAGGCGGCGTGACGCGCCACATCGACGCGCTGTCGGCCGAGCTTGCCGCGCAGGGTCACGAGCCCGACGTCCTTGCGCCGTTCGACCCCGACGACGCGCTCTCGCGACGACTGCACCGCGGGGCGCGGCCGCAGCACCGTGAGCCGCCCGCCAACTTCGTGCCGCTTGGGCGCACGATCGGGATCCCCGCCAACGGGGCGGTCTCGAATCTGACCGGCACGCCGCACTCGGTGTTCGCGCTGCGGCGCGCTCTTCGCACGGGTGGCTATGACGTCGCCCACATCCACGAGCCGATCGTCCCGCTGGTCGGCTACGACGCGCTGATGTCCGCCGGCGAGCTGCCGTTGGTGGGCACCTTCCACACCTACTCGACCAATGCGATCTCCAACGGGATCGGCGCCGTGGCGATGGGGGGCAGGCGGCGGATGAACCGCCTGCACGCGCGTATCGCGGTCTCAGAGGCGGCTGCCTGGACCGCGCGGCGCTTCTACGGCGGGCGTTACCGGATCGTGCCCAACGGGGTTTTGCTGCCCGCGCAGGAGAGCTCGCTCGGTGAGGGCGATTCGTCCGACGGAGCCGACGAGACTGGCGCATCGGCGGACGGGAACGGTCCGCTGCGCATCCTGTTCATCGGCCAGGCCGTCGAGCGCAAGGGGCTGCCAGTGCTCCTGCGCGCGTTCGAGGCGCTGCGCGAGCATGTGCCGGCGACGCTCACGCTTGTAGGTGCGAGCGCGACGGAGATCGGGCCGATGCTGCTCGACGATCGCGGCGTGCGCGCGCTTGGCAAGGTCTCCGAGGAGCAGAAGGAGCGCGAACTGGAGCGGGCCGACGTGTTGTGCGCGCCGTCGCTGCGCGGCGAGAGCTTTGGGATGGTGTTGACGGAGGCGTTTGCCGCCAGCGCCCCGGTGGTGGCCTCCGACATTCCCGGTTATCGCGACGTGCTCCGCGACGGCCGCGACGGCGTGTTGGTCGCTCCGGGCGATGCGCTGGCTCTGGCCGAGTCGTTGCGAGCGCTGGCGCTCGACCCGCGTCGCCGAGCAGAGATGGCGGTGTCCGCCCGCGAACGCGCCGAGCGCTTCTCCTGGTCGCATGTCGCCGAAGAGGTGCTCGAGGTCTACGGCGAGGCGATCGCTGTGGGCGCGCCTGCGACTCGCCTCGCGCGCGCAGCGGTTCGTCACGGTCTCGCGCCCGCCGATCTGCGCCACCGCGAGCGGGCGCGGCGCCTGCCAAGCCTTGAGCCGCCGCCGCCGGTCCGCCACCGGGCCGTGCGGGTGCTCTCGCGCGCCGCGCTTGCGCTGGGCTCGCTGGCCGGCGTCGCGTTCGCTTTCCTTGCGCTGCAGAAGATTGGAGTCACGCGCGTTCTCGAAAGCCTGGTTGCCTCCTCGCCGGGGCTCGTGGCCGCCGGCGTGGGCGTGATGTGCGCGTCGATGTTCGTGCGTGGCATCGCCTGGCACGCGATCCTCAAGGCCGCACCCACGTGGCGTCCGGCCAGGCGTCGAGACGCGCTGCAGGGGACATTCATCGGCGTCCTGATGTCTGCAACATTGCCAGCCCGTCTGGGGGAGCCCTCCCGCGCGCTGATCGTGGCGCGACGTATCGGCCGCGCCCGCGAAACGCTGCCGGTGGTGCTCGGCACGATGGTCTCGCAGACGCTGCTGAACCTGCTCGCGCTGGCGATCCTCGGCGGCGTGATGTTCTCGAGCGTTGATTTCGCCGGCCGGCACACGGGCGCCCTGCTCGCGGTTGCGCTCAGCCCGCTGGCGCTGCTGGTCGTGCTCGTGCTCGCACCCGTACTGGTGCCGCCGGACGCGGTTTCGCGCTCGCGCCGTTTGGGGAAGGCACTCGTGAGCGTGCGGGCCGCGCTCGTCCGTGTTCGTGCGGGCCTGAGCATCTTTCGCCGGCCGCGTCAGGCCGCGGTGGCGATGGCGATCCAGTTGTCGGCTTGGGCGCTGCAGTGTGCGTCCTGCTACTTGCTGTTGATGTCCCTGGGTCTCTCGAGTCAGGTCGGCTTTGGCGCCGCGGCGGCCGTGTTGTTCGCGGTCAACGTCACTGCTGTCATCCCGGCGACGCCGGCGAACGTAGGCGTCTTCCAGGCCGCGTGTGTGGCGGTGCTGGCGGGCGCCTACCACGTGCACACGGCTAACGCGCTGGCCTACGGCATCGTGCTGCAGGCGGTCGAGGTCGCCACAGCGGTGATCATGGGCGCCCCCGCGCTCGTCGGCGAGGGCCTGTCATGGCGCGAAGTGCGGTTGCGCACGATGCACGCGACGCCGGTGAAGCTGGGTCCGCTGCCGGGCGCGTCACGGTCGGCGCCTTCGCAGGCACAGTCCTGACATCTCGCAGGACCGGTGCTTTGCGCGACGAATCGGCACGTATGGACGATGCCTGGGTCTACATGCTGCGCTGTCGCGACGGTTCGCTGTACACGGGTTGGACCAACGACTTGGATAAGCGCCTCGCCCGCCACCTCGACGGCAAGGCCAGTCGCTACACCGCGAGTCGGTTGCCGGTCGAGCTGGCTGCGGCGTGGCCGATGTCTGACCGGAGAGCGGCGATGCGCGAGGAGTCGCGGATCAAGAAGTTGCCGCGACGCGAGAAGCTGACTCTGGTCGGGTCGACGGCTCGCTCGAGCGGCTGCTGAGCCGCTACGACGCTACAGCCGGCTGATCCTCGGCTTCGACCGCGCCATCCGGCGGGTCCTCCTCGCCAAGCTCGCCGAACAACGACGGGTCGCGGTGGGAGCCCTTGATGACGTCGTCGGGCGAGCCGTCGGGAAGCAGGCGCCCCTGGCGCGTGCCGAAGTAGATCGCCTGCGGGTGGTGCGCGACCAGCGCGAGCGTGGACTGCTCGGGGATCGGCGCGTAGCCGTCTGAGATCGTCATGCCGATCTGCTCCAGGCCGAGCAGCTTCTCCACCTTCAGGTGCTCTGACTGCTCGGGGACGGCCGGGTAGCCCCAGGAGTAGCGGCGGCCCTGTGTGGCTGGGATCGCCAGCATCTCACGCGCCTTGGCGTGCAGCCACTCGGCCAGCCCCTCGGCGGTCTGCACGCCCAGCCCGTGCACGAACAGCTGCTCGGCGAACTCGCCGTCTGACTCCAGCTTGGCCATCAGCTCGGTCACCTCCGAGCCGACTGTGACGGCCTGGACGGCGATCACGTCCAGTTCGGCCGGTGGCTTGCCATCGTCGGCCGGCCTGAAGAAGTCGGCCAAGCAGATGCGGTCGCCCTTTGGTTGGCGCGGGCACACGAATCGGGTCAGCTCCTTGACGGGATTTCGGGAATCCCCCTCAGCGGGATTCCCGTTTGGAGAGGGGGTGGAGTCGGGGTCGAGCACCACGATGTCGTTGCCCTGCGCGTAGCAGGGGAAGAACCCCAGCAGCGCGCGTGGGTGCAGGTAGTCCTGCTCTGACCACATCCGCTCCAGGCGCGGGCGGAAGTCCTCGTCGACCAGTTGGCGCCAGGCCTCGCCTTTGACGCCCTTGCCGCCCCAGTGCAGCTTGAACAGGACGTGCGTGTCCAGGTGCGAGTAGACCTCGTCCATGTCGACGTCGATCTCGCGCACCCCCCACCAGGGAGGCGTGGGAACGGGAGCGTCGTCGCGAGCCGCAGAGCGGACGCTGTCGTCGGCGAAGTTGAGCTGCTCTTCGGGCTCCTCGCCCTTGGCGCGGAACTCGACCGCGCCGGTGCGAAGCTTCTCTCGCAGCGCCTCGTGCGTGCCGTCGTCGATCAGCTGGTCCATCACCGACAGCCCCTCGAAGGCGTCCTTGCAGTAGAAGACGCCCGGGCCGTACTGCTCGTCGGATTCCTTGCCCCCGGGGTAGAGCGCGCGGTAGCTGAAGGCGCGGTTGATCGCCGCACCGCCGATCAGCACGGGGTAGTGAAGGCCCTTGGCGTGCAGCTCGGCGATGCAGGCGGGCATCTGCTTGGAGGTGGAGACGAGCAGCGCGCTCAGACCGATCGCGGTCGCCTCGTGCTCTTGGGCGGCGTCGAGAATCGTCTGGATCGGCACCTGCTTGCCGAGGTCGACCACCGTGTACCCGTTGTTGGTGAGGATCGTGTTCACCAGCGACTTGCCGATGTCGTGCACATCGCCGAACACGGTCGCCAGCACAACCGTCCCCTTCGTGTACCCCTCGATCTTGTCGAGGTAGTTCTCCAGCTGGGCGACAGCGCGCTTCATCACCTCGGCTGACTGCAGCACGAACGGCAGGATCAGTTCGCCGGCGCCGAACTTGTCGCCGACCTCCTTCATTGCGGGCAGCAGCACGTCGTTGAGCGTCGGCACCGCGCCGATCTTCTCGACTGAGCGGTCGATCCAGTCCTCGACCCCGTCCTTGCGGCGACGCAGGATGTGGAAGTGCAGCGCCTGCTCTGGCTCCATCCCCTCGGTCGGGTCGGCGGCGCCGGCCTGTGAGTCGTCCTCACCCTTGGACTCGAAGTGGGCGATGAACCTCTCAAGCGCGTCTTCGCGCCGGTTGAAGACGAGGTCGTCGGCCAGCTCGCGCTCCTGCGCTGTTATCTCGGCATAGGGCGTGATGTGGTTGGGGTTGACCATCGCCAGGTCAAGCCCCGCGTCGACGCAGTGGTGCAGGAAGACGGAGTTGAGCACCGCCCGCGCGCCCGGGGACACACCGAAGGACACGTTGGAGACCCCCAGCGAGGTCTTCACGTCGGGGACCTCGCTCTTGATCCGCCGGATCCCCTCGATCGTCTCCACCGCCGACGGCCGCCACTCCTCGTCGCCGGTCGTCAGCGTGAAGGTCAGGCAGTCGAAGATCAGCAGCTGCGGGTCCAGCCCGTGCTCCTCGCAGCAGAGCTGCTTGATCCGCTGCGCGATCTCGACCTTGCGTTGGGCGGTCTTGGCCATCCCGACCTCGTCGATCGTCAGCGCGATCAGCGCCGCGCCGTGCGCGAGCGCGACGGGCACGACGCGGTCGAGCTTGTCGCGACCGGCCTCCAGGTTCACGGAGTTGACGATCGCCCGCCCTGGAATCTGCTCCAGCGCCCGTTCGATCACCTCGGGCTCGGTCGAGTCGATCTGGATCGGCGGCTCCTGGGTCAGAGAGATGCGCTTGGCCAGTACGCGCATCTGTTCGTCCTCGTCGGTGCGCTCGGTCAACGCGACGCACAGGTCGAGCACATGCGCCCCGCCCGAGACCTGGTCCTCGGCGATCTGCACGAGCCCGTCGTAGTCGTCGGCCAGCAGCAGCTCCTTGGCCTTGCGCGACCCCTGACTGTTCACGCGCTCGCCGACCATCGTCGGCCGCGGCTCCTGCACGAGCGGCGTGGCGGCGATCATCGAAGAGAGGTGCGGCGAGCGCGGCGCGGGACGCGGCCGGGCGCCGCGCAGCGACGGCGCGCTCGGTGACTGTCGCGGCGACGCGCGGCGCGGGGCCGCCCGCTCGTCGCCCACGCCGGTGCCGACGCCACCGCCGCGCGGCGCGTCGATTCGCTCGGCGATCGCCCGGATGTGCTCGGGTGTCGTGCCGCAACAACCCCCTACGACGCCGACGCCATAGCGTTCGACGAACTCGCCCAGCGCCTCGGCCAGCGGCGCAGGCTGCTCGGGGAAGATCGTCTCGCCGTCGGGTCCTTGCAGCGGCAGCCCGGCGTTGGGGATGCACGCCACCGGCACGGGACAAAACTCGCCGAGGAAGCGGATCGCGTCGCGCATGTCCTGCGGCCCGGTCGAGCAGTTCAGCCCGATCACGTCCACTCGCAGCGCCTCCAGCGTGCACAGCACGGAGGAGATGTCGGTGCCGAGCAGCATCTTGCCGCCGTTGGGCAGCAATGAGACGGAGGTGTGGATCGGAAGCGTCTTGCCCGTCTGCTTGAAGGCTTCGCGGGCGCCGAAGACCGCTGCCTTGACCTCGAGGATGTCCTGGGCGGTCTCGATGATGATCAGGTCGGCCCCGCCGTCGATCAGACCGGCGGCCTGCTCGGCGAACACCTCGACCAGCTCGCCGAAGCGGATCTGCCCGAGCGTGGGATCGTCCGAGGCGGGCAGGAACCCGGTCGGCCCGATCGAGCCGGCGACGAAACGCTGCTCGCCGGCGGCCTTGCGCGCGATTTCCGCCGCCTTGGTGTTGATCTCGACCGTGTAGTCGGCCAGCCCCCACTCGTCCAGCTTCAGCCGTGAGGCCTGGAAGGTGTCGGTCTCGACCACTTCGGCGCCGGCGTCGAGCATCGAGGCGTGCACCCCCTCGATCACGTCGGGCCGGTTGAGGATGAGCGCCTCGTGACACTTGCCGGCCAGCCCGCCGTAGTCCTCGCTGGTCAAGTCGAACTGCTCGAGCGTCGCGCCCATGCCGCCGTCGTAGACGAGCACACGCTCGCGCAGCGCTGCTCTGAAGTCGCGCTCCGGCATCCGTGCGGATGCTAGCAGCGAAACGGTAACCCTGACACAGCTGTGTCAGGGTTACTTTATGAAGAGCATCTCCGAGTACTTCGGCAGCGGCCACAGGTCATCGGCGACGACCTTCTCCAGACGGTCTGCGACCTCGCGGACGTCTTCCATCGCCGGGATCACAGCGTCGCGCATGTACTTGGCCCACTTGTGGGCGCCGGAGGGTTGGTTGTCGGCGAGGTTGGCGTCCTCGAGCTTGACGATCGCGTAGTGCAGCTCCTTGACGACCGGCTCGACCTCGGCGACGAGCTCCTCCAGGCCGCTGGCCTTCAGCTCGCTGAGGTGCCTGACCGCCGCCGGCAGCAGCATCGTGCGGGCGATCTGCGCGGCCGTCTCGGCCTCGATGTTGAGCGTCACCGCGTACTGCTCGGTGAAGACCTCCTCGCGCGACTCCAGCTCGCGCTTGGAGAGCACCTTGTACTTCTTGAACGTCGCCACCGTCTGGCGCTCGGTCAGCCACGGCAGCGCGTCGGGGGTGGTGCGCAGGTTGGCAAGGCCGCGCTTCTGCGCCTCGGCGTGCCAGGCCTCGTCGTAGTTGTCACCGCCGAAGATCACCTGCTTGTTTGCGCTCCAGCTGTCCTTGACGACCTTGGCCAGGGCCTTCTCCAGCGTCGAGCCGCGCTGGGCCTTCTTCAGGGCGTCGGCCAGCTCGTCGATCGACTCGGCCACGATCGTGTTGAGCACCGTGTTCGGCAGCGCCGGCGACTGGCTCGAGCCGAGCGCGCGGAACTCGAACTTGTTGCCGGTGAAGGCGAACGGCGAGGTGCGGTTGCGGTCGCCGCCGTGCATCGGCAGCGGCGGCAGCACGGGCGTGCCCAGCCCGAGGAACGACCCCGGCTTGGCCGTCTGCGCCTTGCCCGACTCGATCGCCGCGAACACCTTCTCCAGCTCCGCGCCGAGGAAGATCGAGATGATCGCCGGCGGCGCCTCGTTGGCGCCGAGGCGGTGGTCCTGCCCGGCGTTGGCGACCGACGCGCGCAGCAGCGCTTGGTGCTTGTTCACCGCCTGGATCACGGCCGTGCAGAAGAACAGGAACACCAGGTTCTCGTGCGGCGTGTCGCCGGGATCGAGCAGGTTCATGCCCGTGTCGGTGCCCATCGACCAGTTGTTGTGCTTGCCGGACCCGTTGACCCCGGCGAACGGCTTCTCGTGCAGCAGGCAGACGAGCCCGTAGCGGCGCGCCACGTTCTGCATCACCTGCATCGTTAGCTGCTGGTGGTCGGAGCCGACGTTTGAGTTCTCGAAGATCGGCGCCAGCTCGTACTG
>Ga0105240_10008626_pt1 | contig 14564 bp, 15 predicted proteins | sample KBSC54metaG_FD_80426 | JGI IMG/M metagenome (GOLD analysis project Ga0105240, IMG submission 80426) | Corn rhizosphere microbial communities from Kellogg Biological Station, Michigan, USA - KBS C5-4 metaG | ecosystem: Host-associated > Plants > Roots > Rhizosphere > Soil | place: Michigan, USA... | reverse complement strand
GAACAGCGCGGCGGTCACGACGAAGAGCGGCGGCTTTTCGAGGAACGGCTCGCCGCCCAGCATCGGCACCACCCATTGCCCGGATTGCGCGATGTCGTACGCGATGCCGAACGTGTACGCCTCGTCGGGCTTCCACGGATCGTGACCGAACAGGCCGAGCCCGGCCCAGACGATGCAGAAGATCGCCAGGGACAGGTGCTTGGTCAGGCGCAGTGAACGCGATCCGCTCAGCATGTCTTCAGCGCTTGTCCTGGATCCAGATCACCATGTTTGCGCTCCCGGCTTGTCGAAGGACAGGCCCCATAGTATGAAAAAAGGCAGCCGAGGCTGCCTTCGGTGCTGCATGCGAACGTATCGCGCGCGCGAACGGGCATGCTCGGCCGGGGTGTTACCCGCGCGTAGCGCCGGTTCCGGTATATTTCTGCCGGAATTTCTCCACGCGTCCCGCAGTGTCCATGATCTTCTGCTTGCCGGTGTAGAACGGATGGCAGGCGGAGCACACTTCGATGTGCAGTGGCTTGTCGACGGTCGAGCCGGTCTTGAACGTGGTCCCGCAGCTGCAGGTCACGTCGATTTCGAAATAGTTGGGGTGAATTCCGGTTTTCATGATCTTTCCTCTTTTCTCAGGTCGCCGGATTGTGCGGCGAAACAATGAATTATACAGCAAACGAGGGGTCGGCCCAAGCCTTGCAGCCCGGGCAGTCCCTTGAGATGGGGCCGGGCGCACGCATATTCAATACGCGCCTGTTTTTCGGGTAAATCCTCGGTTCTGGGCGGGTGAAGCGGCGACCGGACTTCCCCTGCTAACATCGTCCGCCCCACTGCAACATTCCGGCGAAGCGCATGTCCGCGTTCGAATTGAACAACCTGTCCGCAGCCGAACAACCTTCGCGCACGGCGATTTCGGCAGCCTTCCGGATGCCGGAGCCGGCGGCGATGAAAATGCTCTCGGCCGAAGCGGAGCTTGGACACGTTGCCGCGCAAAGAGTGCAGGCGCTCGCCGCATCGCTGGCGCGCGGCGTGCGCGGCTCGCGCTCGAAGGCCGGCGGCGTCGATGCGCTGATGCTGCAGTTTTCGCTGGACAGCCGCGAGGGCGTGGCGCTGATGTGCCTGGCCGAGGCGCTGCTGCGGATTCCCGACAGTGCGACGCGCGACCGGCTGATCCGCGACAAGATCGGCCGCGGCGACTGGGAAGCGCATCTCGGACGGAGCCCGTCGCTCTTCGTCAATGCCGCGGCGTGGGGGCTCTTGATCACGGGCAGGCTGGTCGATACGCGCGCCGAGAGTGCGCTCGAGCAGGCGGTCGCGTCGATGCTGCGCAAGGGCGGCGAGCCGCTGGTGCGCAAGGGCGTCGACCTCGCAATGCGGCTGCTCGGCCGGCAATTCGTCACCGGGCGCACGATCGCCGAGGCGCTGCACAACGCGAGCGAGCGCGAGGCGCAAGGCTATCGCTTCTCGTTCGACATGCTGGGCGAGGGCGCGGTGACCGATGCCGACGCGCAGAAATATCTCGCCGCGTACGAGCAGGCGATCGATGCGATCGGCAGGCACGCGGCCGGCAAGGGCGTCATCGACGGCAACGGGATCTCGGTGAAGCTCTCGGCGATCCATCCACGCTACGTCCGCTCGCAGCGCGATCGCGTGCTCGCCGAATTGACGCCGCGCCTCGCGGCCCTCGCAAAGCGCGCGCGCCGATACGACATCGGGATCAACATCGACGCGGAGGAGGCCGACCGCCTCGAGTTGTCGCTCGACTTGCTGGAGCGGCTGGCGCGCGATCCGGAGCTCGCCGGCTGGAACGGCATCGGCTTCGTCGTCCAGGCGTACCAGAAGCGCGCGCGCGCCGTCATCGACTGGCTCGTCGAACTGGCGCGCGAGACGAACCACCGCTTCATGGTCCGGCTGGTCAAGGGCGCGTATTGGGACACCGAGATCAAGCGCGCGCAGGTCGACGGAATGACCGACTACCCGGTGTTCACGCGCAAGGTGCACACCGACGTCTCGTATCTCGCGTGCGCGAAGGCGATGCTCGCCGCGCAGGATGCGATCTATCCGCAATTCGCGACGCACAATGCGCACACCGTTGCCGCGATCCGGACGATGGCCGGCGCCGCGCAGTTCGAATACCAGTGCCTGCACGGAATGGGCGAGACACTGTACGACCAGATCGTGGGCAATTCCGAGTGGGGACACGGCTGCCGGATCTATGCGCCGGTCGGCTCGCACGAGACGCTGCTCGCCTACCTGGTGCGCCGGCTGCTGGAGAACGGCGCGAACTCGTCGTTCGTCAACCGGATCGTCGATCCCGCGGTTAGCATCGACGAGCTCATTGCCGATCCGGTCGCCGCGGCGATCGACGATCGCGGAATGCCGCACGCGAAGCTGCCGATTCCGCGCAACCTGTATCCGGATCGGCTGAATTCAGAAGGCTGCGATTGGGCGGCCGAAGCGACGCTGCGCGAGATGCAAGCGTCGCTCGATGCAACGCCGGCGACGTATTCGGCAGCGCCGATGCTTGCGGCCGGCGTCGTTGCGGCGGCGCCCGGGGCGATTGAAATCCCGATGCGCAATCCGGCCGATCGCGACGATGTCGTCGGCACGGTGATCGAAGCGACTGTCGCCGACGTCGATGCGGCGGTGCGGATCGCGGCGACCGATGGCGCCCAGTGGTCGCACCGGCCCGCCGATGCGCGCGCCCGACTGCTCGAGCGCGCCGCCGACCTGCTCGAAGAGAACCGCGCGACACTGATCGCACTGGCGGTGCGCGAGGCCGGGAAGACGATGGCGAATGCGATCGGCGAAGTCCGCGAGGCAGCCGATTTTTGCCGCTATTACGCGGCGCAGTCGCGGCGCGAATTCTCGGGCGATGGGCAGCAGCCGATCGGGCCCGTCGTCTGCATCGCGCCGTGGAACTTTCCATTGGCGATCTTCGCCGGCGAAGTGAGCGCGGCGCTCGCCGCCGGCAACCCGGTGCTCGCGAAGCCGGCCGAGCAGACACCGTTGATGGCGGCAGCGGTCGTTCGAACCTTTCATGCTGCAGGCATTCCTGCGGCCGCGTTGCAACTGCTGCCCGGGCGCGGTGAAATCGTCGGCCAGGCGCTGGTCGCCGATCCGCGCATTCACGGCGTGCTCTTCACCGGATCGAATCCGGTCGCGCTGTCGATCAACCGGCAACTCGCCGCGCGCGCCGATGCGCCGGCGCTGATCGCCGAGACCGGCGGCCAGAACGCGATGATCGTCGACAGCTCCGCGCTGCCCGAACAGGTGGTCGCCGATGCGATCGTCTCGGCATTCGACAGCGCAGGCCAGCGCTGCTCGGCGCTGCGGATACTGTGCGTGCAGCGCGACGTCGCGGACCGGGTCGTCGAAATGCTCGAAGGCGCGCTCCACGAATTGCGGATCGGCGACCCGCGCGCACTGGCCACCGACGTCGGCCCGGTGATCGATGCGGAAGCGCGCGATGCGCTGCTGGCGCACGTGGAGCGGATGCGCGCCGCGGGAATGCGCATCGTGCAGGCCGGGCTGCCGGCCGCGTGCGGCAACGGCACGTTCGTGCCGCCGACGATCATCGAGATCGACCGGATCGACCGGCTGCGCAGCGAAGTATTCGGCCCGGTGCTCCATGTGCATCGTTATGAGCGCGACGCACTGCCCGCGCTGATCGAGGCGATCAACGCGACCGGCTACGGCCTCACGCATGGCATCCAGTCGCGAATCGATGAAACGGTCGACGAAATCGTTTCGCGCATACGCGCGGGGAACATTTACGTCAACCGCAATGTGATCGGCGCCGTCGTCGGCGTGCAGCCGTTCGGCGGCGAGAGTCTGTCGGGAACCGGGCCCAAGGCGGGTGGACCGTTCTACATCCGGCGCCTGGTGCGGTCGGGTCTGCCGGCAACGATAACCAAAGATGTGGCAACCGGGATTGCGGTGACCGGCGGGACGCACAGTCCGGCACCATTGCCGGGCCCATTGCAATCCCCGGTGGAGGAACTGCTGCCGGGGCCCACCGGCGAAACGAATCGCTGGACCGTCCATCCGCGCGGCACGGTCGCCTGCGTCGCGCCCGATGCCGCCACGTTGCGCGCGCAGGTCGACGCCGCCGTCGCCCTCGGCAACCGGGTCCTGCTGCAGCGATCGGCCGCGGCGCGTGAAGTCGCGGCTGAATTCGCCGCCGAATTTTCCGCAGGTCGCATCGCGCTCGTCGACGAATTGATCGAGGCGACCCCTGATGCATGGCTGATCGCCGGCGAGGCAGCGAATATCCACGACTGGCGGCAGCGGATCGCCGCCAGGGACGGTCCGATCGTTCCGGTGATCGCACGCGACGACGCGGGCGGCTATGATAGCGAGCGGTTGGTGGTCGAACGCGTCGTCACGGTCAACACGACTGCGTCGGGTGGCAACGCCGAACTGCTTGCCGTCACCGCTTGACGGGCTGTAACGCAGTCCGCTGGTTTTATCGGAAATCTCTGGAGGAACGAATGAAAGCATTGCAAAAGAGTCATCGCGCGCTGGCCGCGCTGTTTGCCATCGCCTGCGCGCTGGCGTTCGCCGGCCAGGCGCTGGCGCAGTCCACGATGCAGCAGATCAAGCAGAAGGGCGAGTTGCGGATCGGCGTGACGCCGGGCGAGCCGTGGTTCTTCAAGGATCCGGGCTCCGGCGCCTGGAGCGGCATCGGCTACGCGATGGGGCAGCAGGTGGCCAAAGACCTGGGCGTCAAGCTGACGCCGGTCGAGACGACCTGGGGCAACGCGATCGCGGCGATCCAGGCCAACCAGATCGACGTGATGTTCGTCCTCGACGCGACCGACGAGCGGAAGAAGGCCGTCGACTTTCCGGATGCGCCGTTCTTCTGGTACGCGGAGGGCGTGCTGATGAAGGACGGGATGAACGTCAAGAGCTGGTCCGACCTCGACCGCGACGACGTGAAGATCGCGGTCACGCTGGGCACCGCGCCCGACCGCGACCTGACCAAGCGGCTGACCAAGGCGAAGATCGAGCGCTTCCAGAACATGGATGAAGCGATCGCCGCGTTCTATTCCGGGCGTGTCGACGGCGCGGCGTTCTATCATCCGGCGCTGGTAATGCAGCAGGCGCGCGTGAAGAAAGGGAAGATCTTCATTCCCGAGCCGGTCGTAGCACTCGCGACGAGCGCCGGCATCCGGCGCGAGGACGACAAGCAGTTCCGCGATTTCCTCGACAAGGAGTTCGTCAAGTACTACAAGAACGGCGAAACACAGAAGTTCTACGAAGAATTCCTGAAGTCGCGCAGCATCGATCCGTCGAAGGCGCCGCCGATCATCAAGGAGAAGTGGACGAATTGAGCACGGCAATCGCCGACGTCGTACCGTCGCGCGGAAAAATTCGACAAAGTAAGGAATCGATACAACTTCCTTACAATTTTGATACAAGAGGAATTGTCTGATTCGGAAGGCCGCCCATGCTCGTTACAGTTACAGACAAGGGACAGCTCACAGTTCCAAAAGCCATCCGCGATCAGTTCGGGATCGAGCCCGGCTCGAAGCTCGACTTCGAACCACTGCCTGATGGAACGTTGAGGGTGCGTGTGCTCTCGCGCGGCGCGGCCGGCCTTTACGGGATCGTGAAAAAGCCGGGAACACGGACGCGGACCGTAAAAGAGATGGACGCAGGGATCGCCGAAGCTGTCAGGCACCGGGTCAAGCGCACGAAGGGATGAGCCGCGATGATCGGCCTCGACACGAATGTCCTTGTGCGGCTTCTGACGCGCGACGACGAGACGCAGGCGGAGAAATCCAGGGCGCTGCTCGAACGACACGCGGCGGAAGACGGCGCGTTGTTCGTTTCCGACGTCGTAGTCGCCGAATTGACGTGGACTCTCGAGCGTGCGTATGGGCTGGGCAAGCAGGACATCGCTCGCGCTATCGGTGCGCTCGCGCAGAATGCGACGCTTCGCTTCGAATCGCGGGAAGTCCTGCGCCGTGCCCAGGAAATTTACGCTGGCTCGAAGGCTGGCTTCGCGGATTGCCTGATTCTCGTCAAGGCGATGAACGCGGGTTGTGAATCACTCGCGACATTCGACAAGTCGATGCGCGCATTACCTGGCGCTTTGTCCTCGTAGTCTTTCCCCGGACAAAGCTTCATAAAATGCACTACGAATGGGACTTCTCCGCAGTCTGGAGCCATATCGACCTGTTGCTGATCGGGCTCCTCGGAACGGTGAAGATCGCGCTGATCTCGATCGTCCTGGGCGTCGTGGTCGGCGCGGTTCTCGCGTCGATGCGGCTGTCGCCCAATCGCTGGATACGCGGCCCCGCCACCGCGTTCGTCGAGTTCTACCGGAACACGCCGCCGATCGTCCATTTCTTCTGGTTCTTCTATGCGCTGCCGATCGTCATCGGCCTGAACCTCGATCCGTATGCTGCCGCGGTGCTCGCGCTGTCGACGCAGTCCGGCGCGTTCTACGCCGAGGTGTTTCGCGGCGGCATCACGTCGATCGAGCGCGGCCAGTGGGAGGGCGCGCAGGCGCTGGGAATGACGCGGCATGCGGCGATGCGCCGGGTGATCGTCCCGCAGGCGCTGCGCCGGATGGTCGCGCCGTTCATCGAGCGCTCGTTCGAGCTGACGAAGACGACCGCGCTCGCCTCGACACTGGCGTACGCGGAGCTGCTCTACCAGGCGCAGCAGGTGAACAGCATCACGTACCGCCCGATGGAGGTCTACACGACGATCGCGCTGATGTATTTCCTGCTGCTGTTCTCGGCCAGCATGGCCGCGCGCTTGGCCGAACGGCGCCTGTCGCGCGTCGGCTGACGGAGAGCGCGCGTGGACTACACATGGGACTTCAAGGTTGTCGCCGACAACTTTCCGATCCTGCTGCGCGGCGTGTGGCTGACGGTCGAACTGTGGGCGGTGGCGCTGGTGCTCGGACTGATGCTGGGCCTCCTGATCAGCCTCGGACCGGTCTCGGGCAAGCGCTGGCTGCGGATTCCGGCGATTGGCTACGTCGAGGTGTTCCGCAACACGCCGGTTCTCGTCCAGCTGATCTGGTTCTACTACGCGTTCCCGATCGTGCTCGGCCAGCAGTTGTCGCCGATCACCGCGGCGATCATGGGCCTCACGCTGAACACGTCGGCGTATTGCGCCGAGATCTTTCGCGCCGGCATCGAATCGATCGCGAAAGGCCAATGGGAAGCGGCGAAGGCGATCGGGATGACGCGCTCCATGGCGTTGCGCCGCGTGATCCTGCCGCAGGTAGGCAAGCGGATGCTGCCCGCGTTCACCAATCGCGCGATCGAGCTCGCGAAGGTGACGTCGCTCGCATCGGTGCTCGCCGTCCATGAAGTCATGTACCAGGGCCGTCTGCTGTCGTCGACGTATTACCGTCCGCTCGAGATCCTCACCGTCGTGGCGCTCGTGTATTTCGTGCTGATCTATCCGGGAAGCTGGCTTTCGGCGCGGCTCGAGCGCAAGCTGGCGCTAAGGGATTGAAAACAGAATGAGCGCCGCACAGCCGCCTGAAGGCGCTCGCCCCCTGGGGGGAACGGCGCGAAGCGACGTTCGGGGGGGTGCAGTATGCCGCAGACGCTGATCCGCATCCGCAACCTGCACAAGCGCTTCGGCGCGCTCGAGGTGCTGAAGGGCATCGACATCGACGTGACGAGCGGCGAGCGGATCGCGATCATCGGCTCTTCCGGCTCGGGAAAGAGCACGCTGCTCCGCTGCATCAACTTCATGGAGACGCCGACCGGCGGGACGATCGAGCTCGACGGCGTGACGCTCGGGACGCCGAAGAATGGCAGCCCGCAAAGCGAGCGCAGCTATTCCGAGCGCGAGCTGTGCTCGGTCCGCGAGCGCGTCGGAATGGTGTTCCAGCAGTTCAACCTGTTCCCGCACATGACGGCGCTCGAGAACGTGATGGAAGGGCTGCTGACGGTCAAGCGGAAGCCCGCGGCCGAGGCGCGCGAGCGCGCACGCGAGCAGCTTGCGCATGTCGGGTTGAGCGACAAGGCCGACGCCTATCCGGGCAAGCTCTCCGGCGGGCAGCAGCAGCGGGTCGCGATCGCGCGCGCGCTCGCGATGGAGCCCGAAGTGATGCTCTTCGACGAGCCGACATCGTCGCTCGATCCCGAGCTGGTCGGCGAAGTGCTGCGCGTGATCCGCGCGCTGGCCGAGGAAGGGCGGACGATGCTGCTGGTCACGCACGAGCTCGGCTTCGCGTATCACTATGCCGATCGCGTTCTGTTCCTGGCCGATGGCCTGATCCACGAAGCCGGCACCCCGGACGAAGTGCTGAAGCATCCGCGCGAGGAACGCACGCGGAGCTTCCTCGCGCGCTTCACGGAGTTCACGTTTTGAGCGGCGCGATGCAGATCTTCGACGCGGCAAAGGTTCGCGAGCGTCTCGACTGGCCGCGGATGATCGCTGCGCTGCGAGCGGCGCTGCAGTCGGAAATCCATGCGCCGGTCCGCGCCAACCACCAGATCGACGTGCCGGGCGCGCCCACGGGCTCGCTGTTGCTGATGCCGGCGTGGCAGGTCGGCGACAAGGTCGGCGTCAAGATCGTCACCGTGTTTCCCGGAAATCCGTCGCATGCGGTATCGGCGCTCTACCTGCTGTTCGATGGGACCACCGGCGTGCCGCTCGCGATGATGGACGGCGAAGAGATCACCGCGCGGCGAACGGCGGGCGCATCGGCGCTCGCGGCGAGCTATCTCGCGCGCGACGACGCGAAGCACCTGGTGATGGTCGGATCGGGCCGGCAGAGTGCGGGCCTCGTCGCAGCTCATGCATCGGTGCGGCCGATCGAGCGGGTGACGATCTGGAGCCGGACCTCCGGGCAGGCTGATCACGCGGCGAAGATGCATCGCGCCGCGGGATTCGATGCGCAGGCGACCGACGATCTCGAAGCCGCGGTGCGCGACGCGGACATCGTCGCGTGCGCAACGCTGTCGACCGAGCCGCTTGTGCTCGGCGCGTGGCTGCGTCCGGGCACGCATCTGGACCTGGTCGGCGCGTTCAAGTCGAACATGCGCGAGACCGACGACGACGCGATGCGCCGCGCCGACCGGATCATCGTCGACGATCGCGCGGCAGCGCTGGTCGAGGGCGGCGATGTCGTCCAGGCATTGGCGAGTGGAGCGATCGGCCCCGAGCGAATCGCCGGCGACCTGCGCGGGCTGGTCAGCGGGGCGTGCCCCGGGCGCCGCAACGCCGGCGAGATCACGGTGTTCAAGTCGGTTGGCTTCGCGCTGGAGGATCTTGCCGCGGCGAAGGCAATCTACGATGGCGCCGAAACGTGACGACTGTGCGCACTCGCGGGGCACTGGTCGTTGCAGCAGGTCGTGACTGACGCGTGCGGATCGTCGGCATCAGCGTGCTGGAGTACGCGCGCAAGCTCGACGGCCGCTCGTGGAATCCGGTCTCGCGCTGGACCGAGCGGCGCGCGCCGCTGGTCCTGATCGAGGCCGACAACGGACTGGCGGGAGTCGGCGAAGGATGGTCGCGGCAGGCATCGATCGGCCTGATCCTCGCGCACCTGGCCGATGCCGTTGCGCCACGCCTCGCCGGCGCTGAAGTTGTCGACGGCGAATCGATTGCGCGAATCGTGGGGCCGCTTCGCGCGACACCGCATCGCGTTACATCCGAAGAATGGGTCCCGGCCGCCGCGGCGAGCGCGATCGACATGGCGCTCTGGGATCTGCTCGCACGCTCGCTGCAGCAGCCGTTGTGGCGCGCCCTCGGCGGAACTTCGAATCGCGTGCCGGTGTATGCGAGCGGCGGCCTGTATCGCGACGGCACAGACACGTGCGACCTGGCGGCGGAAATGCGCAGTCATATCGCGGCGGGATTTCGCGCGGTGAAGATGAAAGTCGGCGCATTGCCGCTGCCTGCCGATCTCGAGCGCGTGCGTGCGGTGCGCGATGCGATCGGCCAGGCCGCGCTGCTATGGGTCGATGCGGTGAACCAGCTGACCCGCGAAAATGCCGCGGAATGCGTAGCCGCGTTCGCCGTCGCCGGCGCGCAGGCGATCCAGGCGCCGGTGCCGTTCGACGACCTCGCGACAATGGCTGCGATCAACCGCGATTGGCTGCCGGTCATCGCGGGCGAAGCCGGGCATGACCCGTCGAGCTTCGATGCGCTGCTCGCTGCCGATGCGGTGAGCCTGCTGCAGCCATGCCTCGGCCTTTGCGGCGGATTCTCGGCTGCCACCGGCATCGCGGCTGAAGCACGGCAGCGCGCGATCGGAGTGACCGCGCAGACATTCGGCACCGCAGTGATGCAGGCCGCGTCGCTGCACTGGGGCGCGGCGACCGGTGGCGTCCACAGTGTCGAATATCACCGCTTTCACGATCATCTCGCGCCGTTCATGAGCGCGGATCTGCGCACCGTGATCGACGGTCATGTCCTGCTCGGCGAGGAGCCGGGTCTCGGATTCGATTTGCCGCGGGCTGGCGCGCAGAGCGATGGCGGACAGATCCGCTGCGTTCGCCGGCTGGACGCCTGAGACACGCGCAGCCGATCGTTCGAACAGGCGCCGAACGATTATTTCGCTGCAGCGATGAGCGCTTCGCGAAATCGGTCCTTCAGCAGCGCCCCATCCTGCGGCGGCATCACGAAGTCGAGCTTCTCGACCATCACCTTGACGACGCGAAAGACCGGTCCCTTGCCATGCCGCACATCCGCGACGAGCTGCGCGACTTCGCTTTCCTCGCGGACGAGCCGCGAATCGGCGATCCCGCAGCCCCTGGCGATCACGCTCAGGTCGGCGCCGGCGCCCGACGCGGTCGGGCCGTTGTCGCGCGGGCTGGTATGCGTCGCCTGGTTGCCGGTCTCGCCGAATTTCTCGTTGTCGAGGACGACGATGGCGAGGTTGTCCGGCTGCTGCGTCGCGACGGTTGCGAGCGAGCCTAAGCTCATCAGCATGTCGCCGTCGCCGGTGACGACGATTACGCGCTTCGACGGCTGCGCCAGCGCGAGCCCCAGCCCCATCGCGACCGGCGCGCCCATCGCGCCCCACATCGGCAGGTTGAGCGGACGATCGCCCGCGGCGGTGATGTCCCAGGCGGGAGAGCCGAGGCCGGCAATGACGAGCACGTCGTCGCCGATGCCGTCCAGCATCTGGCGGACCAGCGGCCTGCGCTGGAGCATCAGTCGCGATCGAGTTTCCGTCATGTCATTTCTTCCCGAAAGTCTTGATGCCGATCAACTTCTGTCGCAACAGCACGGCGACCGCCTGGCCGCCGTTGAATGCCTCGCGCGCCGCGGCATCGACGGTCGCCTGCACGTCGTCGGCCCGCTCGACCGAATGGACCAGCACGCCCATCGCGGCGAGGACCTTCGGCGTTGCCTGTCCCATCGGGTATTGCCAGGAGTTGAATTCGCCCCAGTCGCCACGCATCGTGACCAGGGTCAGGAATGGAAAGCGCAGCGTTTTCGTGAGTCCCAGCATGTTGATCGTGTTGCCGACGCCGGAGCTCTGCATCAGCAGGACCGAACGCTGTCCGCCGAGCCACGCGCCGGCCGCGAGTGCCACGCCCTCTTCCTCGGTCGTGAGGACCACGGTGCGCATCGCGTCGCACTTCTGGCACGCTTCGATCAGCCGGGAATGGCCGGCATCGGGCAGGTGATACACCTGGCGGATGTCGTGCGCGCGCAGGACCTCGAAGATCCGGTCGCGCCAGTCGGTCGCTGCATTGGCTCTCGCTTCGGCGCTCATGTCGGCGTTCATCTCTTACCAGTCGCAATGGATTCGGCTACTCTACAACATTGCCCAATCGAGCATCGCGATGCATGACACCACTACCGCCGGCAGCGCGCAAGGCTACATTGACGATCCGCGTAACGCCGGCGTTCTCGTCTACGTCAACGGCGACTTCGTTCCGCGCGACCAGGCAGTCGTGTCGATATTCGACGCGGGCTTCGGGCTCGGCGACGGCGTGTGGGAAGGACTGCGCCTCGTCAACGGCAAGCTGATCTGCGTCGACGAGCACCTCGACCGGCTCTACGAGGGCGCCAATGCGATCAGGATCGACATCGGCGTCACGCGCGAGCAAATGAAGGCGCTGCTCGCCGAAACGCTGGCGCGCAACCAGATGACCGATGGCGCGCACATCCGCCTGATGGTCACGCGCGGACGCAAGTCGACGGTCAACCAGGATCCTCGATTCGCGATCGGCAAGGCGACCATCGTCATCGTCGCCGAATACAAGAAGCCGAATCCGGCGGCGAAGGAAAAAGGCCTGTCGCTGTGGACGTCGGCAGTCCGCTGCAGCACGCCCGACGTGTTCGATCTGCGGCTGAATTCGCACAGCCGGCTGAACCTGATCCAGGCGTTGCTGCAGGCGATCGACGCCGGCGCCGACGAGGCGCTGATGCTCGACACGTCGGGCTTCGTCGCCAGCTGCAACTCGACCAACTTTTTCATCGTGCGCCGCGGCGAGCTGTGGACGTCTACCGGACGCTGCAATTTCAAGGGAATCACGCGGGGAAAGATCCTGTCATTGGCGCGCGAGCACGGGATGCCGGTGTTCGAAAAGGACTTCACGCTCGCCGAAACGTATTCGGCCGACGAGGCGTTCGTCAGCGGGACGCTCGGCGGCGTGACACCTGTGACGCGGATCGACGGCCGGACGATCAGCAACGGAAAACCGGGCGACTGGACCCGGAAGATTTCCGGCTGGTATCTGGACGCAGTAGGGTGAGCAGGTAGAATCACGCCCCATGCCTGACACCAGCAATTCGCGGCCGGCTGGCCCGCCGGCGTTTCCGTTCCAGCGCACCTGTCCGTTCGATCCGCCGCCGCAATATGCGGCCGCGCGCGCCGCCGGCGCCGTGTGCCCGGTCACGTTGTGGAACGGCAGGCGCGCGTGGCTCGTCACGCGCCACGAAGACATCCGCGCAGTGCTTTCCGACGATGCGCGTTTTTCCGGGCGGATGGCCAACCCGGATTTTCCGGCGATCACGCCGGCCCGCGTGACAGTCGACCGCAACGAGCGCGCGTTCGTCGGGATGGACAACCCGGCGCACGATGCGTATCGGCGGATGTTCACGCGCGAGTTCTCGGTGAAGCGATTGCAGGCGCTGAATCCGAAGATCTCCGCGATCGCCGAGGGCCTGATCGACGACATGATCGAGCATGGGCCGCCGGTCGACCTGATCCCCGCGTTGGCGGTGAAATTTCCGTCGCTGGTGATGTCGGCATTGTTCGGGTCGCCGTACGAGGATTCGGAATTCATCATTCGCTGCGCCGTCGCGCGTCATGGGCTCACCCAGTCGACCGAAGAGGCCGAATTCAAGGCGCGCGAGCTGGCCGCCTATGTCCGCCGGCTGATCGATACCAAGGAAGCGAGTCCCGGCGACGACATGGTGAGCCGCATCATCGACGAGCACGTCAAGCCGGGCAAACTTTCGCGCGACGACTTCGCCGAGATCGGCGCGATGATCCTGCGCGCGGGCCACGATACGACCACCAACATGATCGGGATGGGCACGCTGCTCCTGTTGCAGAACGACGCGCTGCGCGCGCAGCTGACGGCCGATCCGGCGCTGATCGAAGGCGCGGTCGACGAACTGCTGCGCTATGTGAGCCCGGTCCAGTTCTCGCCGCGCCGCGTCGCGCTCACCGACGTCGAGATCGGCGGCGTGACGATCCCGAAGGGCGAGGGCCTCTTCATGCTGCTCGCGTCGGCGAATCGCGACGCATCGATGTTCTCCGATCCCGACACCATCGATGCGACCCGCGACGCATCGCGCCACCTCGCGTTCGGTTTCGGCATTCACCAGTGCCTCGGACAGATGCTCGCGCGCTTCGAATTGCAGATCATCTACGAGGCGATCCTGCGCCGGCTGCCATCGTTGCGTCTGGCGGTCCCGCTCGAGGAAATCCGCTTCAAGCACGACATGCAGATCTATGGCGTGCACAATCTGCCGGTCGAATGGTGAACGCGATGATCCGGATCCATGTCGACGAAGACAAATGCATCGGCGCCGGCCATTGCGTCCGCGCGTCGGCGAAAGTGTTCGACCAGCGCGACGATGATGGAATCGTCGTTCTGCTGGTCGGCGAGACAGGGAATGAGCTCGAACCCGAGTTGCGGAAAGCGGAGCGGCTGTGCCCTTCGCAGGCGATCCGCATCGAAATCACTCAGGGCGCAGGCAGTTCACAATCGAAGCAGGAGGCAGGATGAAGAAACCATCGATCGACGTGGCCAGGGCCGCCGTCGCAGCGTCATTCATGGCGCTCGGGGCGATCGCTGCATTGGCGCCCGCAGCGGCGAACGCCCAGGCCGACTATCCGAGCAAGCCGATCCGGCTGTTCATCCCATTCACGCCGGGCGGCGGCACCGACTTCGTCTCGCGCGTCGTCGCGTCGAAGCTCTCGGAGACGCTGAAGTGGCAGGTGGTGCCGGAGAACAAGCCCGGCGCATCCGGCAACCTTGCGATCGCCGAGGCGGCGCGCGCCGCGCCCGACGGCTACACGATCGTGATGGGACAGTCCGACAACATGATGCTCGGCCCGTACCTGTTCGCCAACGTCGGCTACGACACGGTGCAGAGCTTCGTGCCGATCGTCCAGGTCT
>Ga0105240_10008625_pt1 | contig 14564 bp, 8 predicted proteins | sample KBSC54metaG_FD_80426 | JGI IMG/M metagenome (GOLD analysis project Ga0105240, IMG submission 80426) | Corn rhizosphere microbial communities from Kellogg Biological Station, Michigan, USA - KBS C5-4 metaG | ecosystem: Host-associated > Plants > Roots > Rhizosphere > Soil | place: Michigan, USA... | reverse complement strand
GTCTATGGCGGCACTTTCGGCGGCCCTATATTCAAAAACAAGCTGTTCTTCTTCACTGCCTATCAGGGAGCGAAGAGCGGCCTGGCAACCACCACGCAAACTCAGGTCTTCTCAAACGCCCAACGGAATGGCGATTTCAGCGCCGACCACAACCTCGCCACCGGTGCGTCAAATTCGACGGTAGTGCCGGGCACGGTCAATGGCCTTTCAGACAAACCAATGCCGTTCGCGCTCGCGGGTTGCGCAGCTGGAACACCCTGGAATCAGTGCGCGGGCCTCTCAACCGTGAACATTCCAACTTCAGCGTGGGACTCGGTTGCCGCCGGACTCTTCAACAAATACGTTCCAGCTCCCAACGCTGGCTCTCATTACAACTTCGCCGCCGGCGGCAGCACCAAGAGCGACCAGGGAATCATTCGCCTCGACTACCACCTCACACCCAACGACAGCTTCTGGTCCTCCGTGCTCTTCCAGTCCACTCCGTTCTCCAGCGACCTTCCCTTTGGCGGCTCTACGCTTCCAGGCTTTGCGATGACCAACGCGGAGCATTTCAAAATCTTCAACGCCGACTACACGCACATCTTCAATTCGCGCATGATCAATGAGCTGCGCGGAGGCTACTTCCGATTCAATTACGCTGCCGTCGAGCCGGCCCAGATCATGCAGCCCAGCTCCGCTGGCTTCAACATCACGCCACAGTCCGATGGCGCCGGGCTGCCGGTAATTGCACTGAATGGCTACTTCACTCTCGGCTTCAGTTATGAGGGCCCGCAACCCCGGCTCGACTCCAACCTCCTTGGTCAAGACATCTTCACCTTGGTTCATGGCAACCACAGCATGAAGTTCGGAGCCACCTTCGAGCAATTCGGCGTTGACAATCCGTACAACGCTGACAACGACGGACTCTACAGGCTCAACGGCAACGGCGAATTCTCATCAGGCGATCCTGCCATCGACTTCGTCCTCGGCATCCCAGACCAATACACCCAGACTTCGGGAAGCGCAATCGCCGCCACCTCGCGCGAATATTACGCATTCGCTCAGGACAGCTGGAAGATGACTCCTGATTTCAATCTCAATTACGGCATCTCTTGGGATGCGGAAACTCCATGGGCCAATCACCAGTTTGGCGGAATCGCCATCACCTGCTGGCAGAATTCAAATGCAACCTCGAAGATCCTACCCGGGGGCCCTCCAGGGCTTCTCTATCCCGGCGACCCCGGCTGCACGAACTATGGTCTCGCACAGACCAAGTGGAGTCACTTCGGCCCGCGTCTCGGATTCGTTTGGTCCCCAAGTGCCGGTCCCTCCGGTTTGGTCGGCAGTTCCGGTGGCCACGCACTCGCCATACGCGGTGGCTTCGGCATGTACTTCAATCGTGACCAGGAAGAAGAGGCGCTTCAGAATCTCTCGGCACCGCCGTTCTTCTTCTCTTCAATCGGTGCTGCCGACGTCGGCGGAAGCCCCTCACTCGCTGATCCGTTCACCGATGTAGCTGGTAGGCCCGGAGCCTCCAGAGACAACCCATTCCCCTATCAACGGCCGTTGCCCGGTGCCACACTCGATTGGGATAACAACTATTTCGCACTCGATCTGAGCCAGCCGGGACAGAACTACCTGCCCTCGTATTCCTATAACTTCAACCTCAATGTCCAGCGCGCCATCGGCACCAAGATGGTCGCTCAGGTCGGATACGTGGGTTCACTCGGTCGCAAGCTGGCCCGCACTTACGAAGGCGACCCCATCACTCCCACAGGTCACAACGCCTGCCTGGCTAGTCCAGATTGCGTTGCCAATCTTGCGCAGGTGCATCTGTTCTTCCCGGAGTACACGGCCCAGCCCGCGCTCACTTCGAATGGCTTCCCCTGGTATCTCAGCGTTGCCCAGCAGGGTTCCACGGGCGCGTCGAGCTACCACTCGCTTCAGGCAAGCCTGCAACAGCAGCTCTCGCATGGGCTCTATTTCACCCTCGCCTACACTTGGTCTCACTCCCTCGACAACTCCTCGGGGTATGAGTCTTCCTACGGCAACGGCACTCCAAACGGGAGCGGTGCACTCAATGGTCGCGGCGTAAACTTTACTCCCGGATTCGAATACCTCAACTACGGCAATTCGGATTATGATGCCCGGCATCGCTTCGTCGCCCTTTACACCTACGAGATTCCGGTATTTGCATCGATAAGAGACCACTTCATCCTCAACGAGATCCTCGGAAAGTGGCATCTCGCCGGCACCACTGCGCTGCAGACTGGCTTCCCGGTCACAATCTCTCAAGCCGGCGCATACAACTCCGGTTGGTGCGACGCTTACACCTACTACGGCTGCGGTGACACCCCCAACCTCAGCAACTTCCACATCAGGAAGTTGGATCCCCGGGACGGAGGCGCCAACGACAACGGATTTTTCGACACTTCGAACTTCTCTCCGCAACCGGACGGCACCTTCGGAAATGTCGGCCGCAACTTCTTCCATGGCCCTGGATACAACTACACCAATCTCCAGGTCTACAAGGACTTCCCGCTCGTGAAGGATGGACACGTCTACGTCCAGGTCCGTTTGGAATCCTACAACGTCTTCAACCACACAAACTTTGCTGAACCAGATGGAAACTTCGGCGATCAAGACTTCGGCAAAATCAAATCCGTGATTCAGCCCGCAAACTTCGGTGTCTCCTCGGGCGATCCTCAACCCGGACGCGCAACGCAGCTTTCCGGCAAGATCTACTTCTAGGCAATCGATTGCAGACCGATTCCCGGCGGCGCAGATTCACTCGAATCTGCGCCGTTTCTCTTCTTCACTCCGCATCGCGAACACAACGAAAACCCACCGTGCCCGACCTGTCGTAGCTCTGTCCCATCAGCAGCAGCTTCCCGTGCTGCGTGTTCTTGTACGCCTGCGGAAAATACCAGATCGACCCGACAGGCCTGTAGTGGCTTCCACCCCTCAGAATCGCTGCTCTCGTATGCTCATCCACATACTCATCGGTCCATTGCCATACGTTCCCCACCATATCCATCGCGCCAGACGGACTCGCTCCCAGCGGATGCGCATCCACATCGCTCGCCGGCGGCATCACCCGTCCTGAGTCCATCAGCGGCGCGGGATAATCCTTCGCATCCGGGCCCCAATGACAAACAGTCGCTTGCGGTCCCTGTGCCGGCGCGGCGCTCTTCGCGTTCGCGGGCTCCGGCAGCACCGCAGTACTCGGCAGTGCTGTCCCTGCCTGGCTCGTTGCCGTTGCAGGCCGTCCGCCCGGCCTTTGCCAGTCGCAATTCCCCCACGGATAAATTCGCCCATCGCTCCCCTGCGCCGCATACTGCCACTCCCACTCATGCGGCAACCGCTTCCCAGCCCACTTCGCGTATGCGCGCGCATCCTCCAGCGACACCCACGTCACCGGCCTCTTCGCCGCTCCCTCCGGATAATTCCCATCCTTCCAGTCCTTCAGAAAATTTCCATTATCCTTCGGCCGATAATGCGACTCATCCACGAACTTCTTGAACTCCGCATTCGTCACCGGGTACTTGTCGATATAGAACGACTTCACCTGCATCGGATGTTCGTGGAACCGCCTCGCCGTGTCCTCCCACGGGTACTGCACATCCACTCCGACATCATCTGATCCTTCAATCTCGATCCCCTCAACCTTGAAATCAAAATCGCCGCCCTCTACCTTCACCATTCCTTCCGGAGTCGACCGCGCCAGTGTCGTCGTCGCAATCTCCACCAGCTTTTGGGGAAGGGAAGTCCACTCATGTGAGAAACTCGCGAGCGGCTTTGCCGTCATCTGCCCCATCTTTGCCATCAACTCCTTTACGCGCGGTTCCGGTTCACCCGCAGTCGCCAGAATCGCCCCATACCCATGGGCTTCAGTTTCAAAATTCAACACCGCATCGCCTCCCTTCATCACCGGCTTCAGCTCCACTCCGTGATAAAGATCGAAATACCTCATTCCGTCTCGATGCGGTATCTCCATCTGCGGTCCGCCCACGTTGTACTCATTGCGATTCACAATCGTCCACAGCGTCTGCTCGCCCATTGGCCACCTGCTCGCAAACACCCCGTAGTGATGCATCGGATAGAACGGCTCCCAATCCTGGCTTGCAAAAAACGGCGCAACCGCACGTTCAATCGTCGCTACGCGTCTCGTCGCCTCGCCATCCCGCGGCGTCACTCCATTCCAGATCCCCCACACGTTCTCCCAGCTCTCCCAGCCCTCACCGTTGAAGAACGCAAATTGCAAGTCATCGGTCTTATCGCGCAGCCACCGCCCCTGGATGTGCACCTGATGCCGCGGCTCCAGCCATCGGTACCGGTCCACCGTCGGCACAAATTGAAACGTGTACTGCCCCCACGTCAGCACATTCCACGCCAGCCCCTCGTCGTGCGGACCGCCCTCCGGCTCAAACACAAGCGGATGCCCAATCTTCTCCGCCGCCAGTGAAAACGCCAGCGGCACGCCATCCTGCGTATCTCCATTCACCCCATCCGCATCGATCTCCTTTATCAGCGCAGCCACCGCATCAGGCCACGGCTGGCCCGCATCGCGCGTCCCCTGGTCCCACATCATCATCGGAAACAGCACATGCACTCCGCGCAGGTGAAAGTCCGCCACCATCTTGCGAACGCCCTCAACTCCGCCCGGCATCGACCGCACCATGTCCAGCTGATTCCGGTCATCGATCCCCATATTTGGATACGTAGCCCAGATCAACACTGCATCAATCCCGCCATACCGCTTCGTCAGATCATCCAGATACCTGTCCACCGTGTAAGCATTCGTGACGGGATCGTAGAAGTACCGGTCGTGCACCATCATCTGCGGCTGCATAAATGCCGATTGCGCCCACTTGAACGCCGGCGCCTCATACCGCGCCGCGTCATACCCAATCCGAATCCGTCGCTCCATGCGCCAATGTGTTACATCTGCCAGCCACTGCCCATGTGTGAACGTCGTGCAAGGCGTGTACCCGCCCTCCCACGCACCGCGCAGCGTAAGGCACGTCGGCGGTGGAATCTGCTGCTCCTTCGGTCCATACTGCGTATCCTGCGCGACTCCTTGACCAATCAACGCCGACGCCATCACCATCTGCCCAGCAATCCACCGAATCATCGCCCCAGTCCGCTTCATCTGTTCACCCGCTCCAAAAGTGCCGTCATTCAAATCACCAGAATTGTAATCACCGCTCATCGTCTGCATCGCAACCAAAATCGAAAGGCGCCGGAATCACCCGGCGCCCTCGACCCCCCCGGACCGTTCCTCTACTGCGGCGGCGCATGCCCGATCAACTTGTCCGCCCACTCGATGAAGTACTTCATATTCGGAGCATCCGTGTGTCCTCCATCGTGCTGTCTCCACGCAAGGTCACCATCCAGCAGTCCCGTATTCATTGGCGGCATCTTGGCAGTTTTGTAATCTCCCTCCACATCCAGCCCTTTCGCGCCCAGCAGCTTCCACACGCGGTTCGCATCCACAGTCGCCATCCAGCTTCCTTGCTGATCGAGCCACTTCGCATCGCCCTTTGCCGGAATCCCATAGCTTATGAAAGTCAGCCGCGGCGCGCACAACGCAATCAGTTCGTTCGAATCCACCGGAATATCCCCCGGAGTCATGCTCCCGAACGTCGCCTCCGACGCTCCATACTTCATAAAGTTCCCCGCCATCCAGTAGTACTCGCCGCCCGTCAGGCTCTCCACCGCCTCGCCAAAATTTCGTCTCAGCAGCGTGGCCCCGCCCTTACCCGACGATCCCACCAGCACCATCGCAAACCGCTCATCAAACGCCATCGTCACCAGCGCCGCCTTGCCATAGCGCGACACTCCTTCGATCCCCACATGCTTCGCATCCACGGCAGAATCCGTCTGCAAATAATCCAGCGCTCTTCCCGCGCCCCACGCCCATGCACGCAGCGCGCCCCAGTCCTCCGGCTTGCGCGGCTGTCCTTTATTTACCAGTCCAACAATGCCTCTCGTGATCCCCGTCCCATCATCCGCCTGCACGCTCGCCGGATCCAGGAGAACAAACCCCCATCCCGCTGCCGCCAGCTGCCACGTATTCGGCAGTCCTCCATCTTCGTTCAGCTCCGGGCGCTGAAAAAACGGAGCCTCCTTGATCGGCTCCCACGCTGGATGCCGCTCAAACACCTCCTTCAGCGATGGATCCTCTTTCAGCAGCAGTGCCTTGTACGCCGCATTTACTTTGGCCAGCTCCTCGCCCCGTGGCTCATTCGGATTCGGAAACGCCGCGCGCCCAAACATGATCAGTACCGGCACCGGTCCCTTCGCCCGCGCTGGCAAAACTTCAATCATGTGAATGTGCACATCAATCGCGGGATACGCCGAGTTGTCAACCACGCCCTCAACTTCCGTCGCAGTCACCGGCGTGAACCCGAGCATCTCGTGATCCACCGTCTTCACCTGCCACTTCACAGCCGGCACATGCGTCGGCACCCTGCCGTACACATACTTTGAAAACATATCCAGCAACTCCGGCCGCCGCTTCTCCCGCCACATCTCCGCAGACGTCACCTTCTGCCCATCGTTCATCGTCAGCGGATCAGGCACATTCGGAAACGGATTTGCCTTCGTCTCGTCATAGTTCGCATGATTCGGCGCATTCTCGTTCCCGCTCGGCCCCGGCCGGAGCGCCTTGATGCCCAGCTGATCCATCATGTTCTGGTGATCCTGCTCGCTGGTAAACGTCACCGGCGCGGGCGTAGCGCTTTGACTGCGCACCTCTACCCCACCAATAACAAGGATCATCAATCCACAAATCAAAACAGGCACTCGCAGAAAAGAACTCACGGCACGCTCCCGGTGATATGCTTTCATTCGCTTTCAAAAAGCGATTTACTCGGCGGCCCATCTTAAATCCACCCCTATGCCACACGCATCGAAATTCGCTCCACTCTCCCTCTTCGTCTCACTCCTCATTGCACCCGCTGCGTTTCCGCAATCTCACTCCGCAACCACCGCCCCAAACTGGGTCTCCTCCTGGGGAACATCCCAGCAAATTCCCGAGCCGCACAACGCGCTCCCTCCTGAAGACCTCACCGACGCCACTCTCCGGCAGATCGTCCACCTCTCCATCGGCGGACCCGCCATCCGCGTCCATCTCTCCAACGCCTTCGGAACCGAAGCCCTCCACATCACCTCCGTCCACATCGCGCGACCGCTCTCAACATCATCGCCATCCATCGATCCCGCCAGTGATCGCCCGCTCGCCTTCGCCGGCAATCCCTACGCCGACATCCCACCGGGTGCGGAACTCCTCTCCGATCCCATCAGCTATCCTGTCGCCCCGCTCTCCGACATCGCCATCTCGATCCACTTCCAATCTCCACCCACCCGCGAGACCGGCCACCCCGGCTCACGCGCCACTTCCTGGTACGTCCACGGCAACCTCGTCACCGCACCCACGTTCACTGATCCCAAACACGTCGATCACTGGTACCAGATCACCGAAGTCGATGTGCAGACCCCGCCCAGCGCAGCCACCATCGTTGCTCTCGGCGACTCCATCACCGACGGCCACGGCGCCACCACCAACGGCAACGATCGCTGGACCGACGTCCTCGCCGCGCGTCTACAATCCAGTCCCGCCACTCACGCCATCGGAGTCTCCAACCAGGGCATCGGTGGCAACCACCTCCTCATCGACGGCCTCGGCCCCAGCGCCCTCGCTCGTTTCGATCGCGATGTCCTCGCCCCCTCCGGTGTCCGCTGGCTCATCGTCTTCGAAGGTGTCAACGATCTCGGCGGCCTGGCCCGCGACGGCGAAGTCCCAGCGGCCGACCACGCCGCCTTCGTCCAGCGCGTAATCGCCGCATATCAGCAGCTCATCGCGCGAGCCCATGCCCACGGCCTTCAGGTCTACGGCGCTACCATCACACCCTACGTCGGCTCCGCTTACTACCACCCCGGCCCGCTCAGCGAAGCCGACCGCCAGGCCGTCAACAAGTGGATCCGAACCCCCGGCTACTTCGACGCAGTCATCGACTTCGATTCCATCACCCGCGATCCCCAGCACCCCGACCAGCTCCTCCCCGCCTACGACTGCGGCGACCACCTCCATCCCTCGCCCGCCGGATTCAAAGCCATGGCCGACTCGATCCCCCTAAGTCTCTTCTCAACTAGCAATTAGCTGCCTTGCCCCCAACTACGCCACCTCCGCCCTCACTCCGGGCGAATCGTTCGCTGCACCATCAGCCCGCTTCACAGATTTCTGCTTGCTCACTCCACCCGAACCAAGCCATCCTCAAACTACGGATGATTGCGCTTCCCCTCGCCTCTTTCCGCAGGAGCCGAATCCGTCCGCAACGAGGTGATTCCATGAGCTCGCTCAACGCGATCTCCTACCCCGCCATTCAGGCGGACGCCCAACCCGCATCGCGCGATCCACGCGAACACTTCCAGCGCACTGGCCATCTCGTCATCGCCGGCACATCGCTCGTCCTCGCCCTCGGCACCGCGCAGGAATGCCAATCCATCGCGCACCTCCCATCGTTGCTCTACGGCGTCATCCTCTGGGGCTGGTGGGGACTGGTTGCGGCCGCCCTCTGGAAAGCCGCTCCGCGCCAATCCGCCCTCATGCGCCTCTCCCTCTCCAGCATGGCAATGCAACTCGCTCTCGCCCTCACTCTCGCCACCATCCACCTCATTCTCCTCAGCAGCCTCAGCATTGTCGTCCCCGAGTGGCGCAAGCCCGTCTCCACGCTTGCCGCCCTCACCGGCATGCTTCAGCTCAATCGCATCGGCCTCGACATCCTCATCTACGGATTCATCTTTGGTCTCGTCGGAACCATCCAATCCCAGATCCGCGCCCAGCGCGAATCCATCAGCTCCCTCGAGCTCCAGCGCCAGCTCTCCGCCGCCCAGCTCAAAGCCCTCCAGATGCAACTCGAGCCTCACTTCCTCTTCAACACCCTTAACGCCATTACCACGCTCGTCGAACTCGGCAAGCAGAGCGAAGCGGCCGAAATGCTCAATCACCTCAACGCCATTCTCAGAACCACCCTCGAGCGCAGAACCCCCGAGAAAGTCCGGCTCTCCCAGGAGCTCGAAATCGTCGACAACTACCTCGCCATCGAGCAGGTCCGCTTCGCCGATCGTCTTCGCGTCGACATTAAGGTCGATCCCAGCGCTCTTCATAGCCTCGTTCCATGCTTCCTCCTTCAACCCATCGTCGAGAACGCCATCCGCCACGGCATCGCTCATTGCGAGGAAGAAGGCGTCATCGAAGCCTCCGCAAAGAGGGAAGGGAATCGCCTCCACATCGCCGTTCGCAATCACGGCTCCGCTTCGCACGTGCAGTCAAAACCCGGCAACGGCATCGGCCTCAAGAACACCCAGGAACGCCTGGCCTACTTCTATCCGCACGAACACCGCATGAATGCAGGCCCCCTCACCTCCGGCGGATACGAAGTCACCATCGACGTCCCTTACGAACGCGCCCTATGAATCTCCGAGTCCTCATCGCCGACGACGAGCCGCTTGCCCGCGAGCGTCTCCGTTTCCTCCTCGCCGGCGATCCCGAAATTCAGATCGTCGCCGAGTGCCGCAACGGCCGTGAAGTCATCGCCGCGCTCAAAGAGCAAACCATCGACGTCCTCTTCCTCGACATCGAAATGCCCGCCGCCGGCGGCTTCGACGTCCTCGAGCAACTCGGCGCTTCCAACGTTCCCGCCACCGTCTTCGTCACCGCGCACAATCACTACGCGCTCAAAGCCTTCAATGTGCACGCCATCGATTACCTCACCAAGCCCGTCGATCCCGAGCGCCTCAAAGAAACTCTCGCCATCCTTAAAGACCGCATCGCCTCCAAAACCGCGCTCGCCACGCACCAGCAGCTCAAGACAGTTTTCGAATCCCTCAACGTTCCGCCCGCGACAGAACAACCCACCTATCCCAAACGCCTCCTCGTCCACAACGGCAGCAAAGACGCCTTCGTCACCACCTCCGACATCGAATGGATCGAAGCCGCCGACTACTACTCCTGCCTTCACGTCGGCCCCAAAAGCTTCCTCATTCGCGAACCCATCAAGCAGCTCGCCGTCACCCTCGATCCCGAAAAATTCGTCCGCGTCCACCGCTCCGCCATCGTTAACATCGACCACGTTCGCGAAATCGTCCGCGAAGGCCGCACCGAAGGCTCCGTCGTCCTCCACAACGGCCACCGCCTCCGCATGAGCAAAGTCGGCTGGCAAAACCTCCTCGCCGCCAGCCGCGCCTGACCCGCGCCAACACTCCCTGCATTCATCCATCCCTTCCCTGCACGCCACTGGCAACGATGAACCGTTCGCTCCATCCTGACACTGGGTGCCCCATCCGAGCTCTGCTCGGGTGGGAAACAAACAAGGTTCCCACGGTCCCTGCATTTGGCGACCGGGAAAGAGACACTGGGTGCCCCAGGTCTCGCTTCTGAGACCTGGGATACGAGGAGGTCAGATCTTGTCCAACTTTTCCCTTCAGATAAACAACCAGCGTCACACCCTCGACGCCGATCCCGACATGCCCCTCCTCTGGGCACTCCGCGACATCCTCCAGTTAACCGGCACCAAGTACGGCTGCGGCATCGGACAATGCGGCGCATGCACCGTCCACCTCGACGGCGTCGCCACCCGCTCCTGCCAGACCACCGTCTCCGACGCGCAGGGCAAGCAGATCGTCACCATTGAAGGCCTCGGCGCCGACACACTCCATCCCGTCCAGCGAGCCTGGATCGCCGAGCAGGTTCCCCAATGCGGCTACTGCCAGTCCGGCCAGATCATGTCCGCTGCCGCTTTGCTTGCCACAACAAAGAACCCTACCGACGCCCAGATCGACGGCGCCATGTCCGGCAACATCTGCCGTTGCGCCACCTACTTCCGCATCCGCAAAGCCATCCACCGCGCCGCGCAGGAGGTCAACGCATGAAGCTCACACGTCGCGCCTTCCTCGGAACCTCCGCCGTCGCTGCAGGCGGCGCACTTGTCGTCGGGTTCACAACCCGCGGCCATTTCCTCTTCGGCAAATCAAATCCCGCCGCAGAGAATCCCTTCGACGCATGGATCCACATCAACCCCGACAGCAGTGCCCGCCTCGTCCTCGCGCAATCTGAAATGGGCCAGGGCGTCTACACATCGCTTCCCATGATCCTTGCCGAAGAAGCCGACCTCGACTGGGCCCGCATCGAAGTCATCCAGTCCGATTTCTCCCGCGGCACCGGCGGAAGCGGCAGCGTCCGAAGCAACTACCTTCCACTCCGCCGCGCCGGAGCCATTGTCCGCGCTGCCATCGTCTCCGCAGCCGCCCGCAAGTGGAACGTCTCTGCATCCGATTGCACCACCAGCAAGAGTCGCGTCATCCACGCTTCCAGCGGCCGCACACTCGGCTACGGCGATCTCGTTGCCGACGCACTCCGCGCCCCTCTTCCCGCCGCCGACACCGTCCGCCTCAAAGACGTTTCTCAATTCACCCTGATCGGCCGTGAGACTCCGCACCTCGACATCCCTGTCAAGTGCAAGGGCACCGCCCGCTTCGGCCTCGACGTCCGTCTCCCCGGCATGGTGTATGCAGTCATTGCCCGCTGCCCCACCTTCGGCGGCAAGCCCGCCACCATCGATTCACCACGCGCCACATCCATCCCCGGTGTTCTCAAAGTTTTCGAAATCCCCGCACGCGGCGACAACGCCTTCTCTGCCGGCGGCGTCGCGGTCGTCGCGACCAACACGTGGGCCGCAATCCAAGGCCGCAACGCGCTCAACATCACCTGGGACCACGGCCCGAACGCCACTGAGTCCACCGAGTCTATCCGTGCACAAATGCGCGACAACCTCAGCAAGCCCGCCGCATGGTCCTCCGAAATCCACGGCCCCGATCCCGACACAATCTCCGCAGCCAAACGCATTGAGAGCGTCTACGAGTTTCCCTTTCTCTCTCACGCTTGCATGGAGCCCATGAACATCACCCTCAACTTCCACGACGGCAAATGCGAAGCCTGGTCTCCCTCGCAATCAGCCGACTGGTCGCGCACTGCCATCGCCAAAGAACTCGGCCTTGCCGAGTCCGATGTCATCGTCCACACCACATTCATGGGCGGAGGATTCGGCCGCCGCTACGCCGCCGACTTCCCCACGGAAGCCGCGCAGATCGCAAAGAATCTCTCCTCTCCGCTCCAGCTCGTCTGGACACGCGAAGACGACCTGACCCACGACTTCTATCGCACCGCCGGAATGCGCCGTATGCGGGGCGCTCTCGACAACAATGGCAACGTCATCGCCTGGTCCGATCACCTCACAGACCTTCCCATCGATGCGCAATGGCACACGCCCTACAAAGCCAGCGGCTCTGAATCGCAAGCCCGCATCATCTACCCCGTCGCCAACTTTCAGAATCGATTCACGCCCGTGCAGAGGGCCGTCCCTCGCGCTTGGTGGCGTTCCGTCAACAACTCCTTCCACGGTTTCGCCATCGAGTCCTTCATCGACGAGCTCGCCCACGCCGCCGGTCAGGATCCCTACCAGTTCCGTCGCCGCATCCTGCAACAACCCGCAACCCCACCGTCGCAGACCTCCTCCGAAGAAGACGCTCCTCCCGACATCAACCGCCTCATCGCCGTCCTCGATCTCGCCGCAAAGAAATCCAACTGGGGTGCGCCTCTCGGCCCCAACCGCGGCCGAGGCATCGCCTGCACCACCAACTACGCCTATCTCGCCCAGGTGGCCGAAGTCACCGTCGAGCGCGACACCATCCGTGTCGATCGTCTCATCACCGTCATCGACTGCGGTCAGGTCATCAACCCTAACGGCGCGCGCCACCAGCTCGAAGGCGGCATGCTCTTCACCCTCAGCGCCATCCTCAAAGAAGCCATCACCATCAAGAACGGCGCCTGCCAGCAGCAGAACTTCGACGACTACAGCGTTCTCCGTATGCCCGAGGCGCCCGCGCTCGAAACCCACTTCATCGAGAGCCACGACCAGCCCCACGGCCTCGGCGAAGCCGGAGTCTTCATCACCGGCCCCGCCGTCGCCAACGCCATCTTCGCCGCTACCGGCAAGCGCCTCCGCAAAATGCCCCTCCGCATGGACGAACAACAGACATAAAGCCGGCACAATCGTAGTTTTGAAAGGGCACGACTTCAGTCGTGCCGCAAAGCCGCCAATATCACGCGGGCTTTAGCCCCTGAGGTGTGTTTTTGCTCGCATAACGAACGCACGAAATCGGCCGGCGAAAATGTCTTCAACACCCCTTGCGAGAAAATAGTCCTGTCTCTTCGGAGCAGGATCATGCCCACCCGCAAAATCATCCACGTCGACATGGACGCCTTCTACGCATCCGTCGAGCAGCGTGATGATCCGCAACTTCGCGGCAAGCCCGTTGTCGTTGCCTGGCGCGGAAAGCGCTCCGTCGTCTGCGCAGCTTCTTACGAAGCCCGCAAATTCGGTGTCCGCTCCGCCATGCCCGCCGTCCACGCAGAGCGCCTCTGTCCCGACGCCGTCTTCATCCCGCCCGACTTCACCCGCTATCGCGCCGTCTCACGCGCCGTCCGCGAAATCTTTCTCCGTCACACCGACCTCGTCGAACCCCTCTCCCTCGACGAAGCCTACCTCGATGTCTCCGAGAACAAAACTAATCTCCCCACCGCCACCGCAGTCGCGCAAACCATTCGCCAGCAAATCCGCGCCGAACAAAACCTCACCGCCTCTGCCGGCGTAGCCCCCAACAAGTTCCTGGCCAAAATCGCATCCGACTGGCGCAAGCCCGACGGCCTCTTCGTCATCAAGCCCGCCGAGGTCCTCGACTTCCTCACGCCACTTCCCGTCGAACGCATCCCCGGCGTAGGCAAAGTCACCGCGCGCCGCCTCGCAGAAATCAGCATCCGCACCGTCGGCGACATCCGCGCTCTCGACCTGGCCGCGCTCCAGCAGCGCTTTGGCCGCTACGGCATGCGTCTATACGAACTCGCTCGCGGCATCGACAACAACCCCGTCGAGCCCAACCGCCCCACGCAATCCATCTCGGCGGAAGACACCTTCGAAACCGACGTTCTGCTCCGCGAAACCGAACCCATGATCCGCCGCCTCGCCGAAAAAGTCTGGAACGCCTCCCGCAAAGAATCCCGCATCCCGCGCACCGTCGTCCTCAAACTCAAGACCGCGCAGTTCAGCATCCTCACTCGCAGCCTCACACCTCCAGCAACTCCCTCCTCCTGCGAAGAACTCACTGAGCACGCGCTTTCTCTCCTCACAAAAGTCGCTCTCGACCCCAGTCAGAAATATCGCCTCGTCGGCGTAGGCCTCTCCAATTTCCGCGATCCCGCGCACTCCCCCGACCCTCTCCTCTTCGACTGACCATTTAATCCATCTGATCGATCTGGTCGATTCTCCCAACAGCTCGTGCCCGAAAGAGATTCACCCTTCTCAACAACGACTGTCATCCCGAGCGCAGCCGAGGGACCTGCAGTTCGCGCTCCCGAAACTCTGCACTCACTCCCTGCATTACACTTCGAAAAGACGTAACGCGTTCTCCCCCCTCACCCACAGGAGCAACACCCTCTGCTCTCCCACACCCTCATCTGGACCATC
>Ga0105240_10008623_pt1 | contig 14565 bp, 11 predicted proteins | sample KBSC54metaG_FD_80426 | JGI IMG/M metagenome (GOLD analysis project Ga0105240, IMG submission 80426) | Corn rhizosphere microbial communities from Kellogg Biological Station, Michigan, USA - KBS C5-4 metaG | ecosystem: Host-associated > Plants > Roots > Rhizosphere > Soil | place: Michigan, USA... | reverse complement strand
CGGCGCCGCGGTCGCGCTGCTGTATGCGCCCGCGACCGGCCGCGAAACCCGCGATTATCTCGGCGACCGCGCCCGTGAAGGCCGCGACCGTGCGACCGACGCCGCTGCGAAAGCCAGCCAGATGGTCCAGCAGGGCCGCGAGACGCTCACGACCGCGATCGAAAAAGGGCGGGAAGCGTATCAGCAGGCCCGCGCGCGGGAGACCGTGTGACCGATCGCGCGCAGCTCTTTCTCGGGGTCATCGCGGTCGCGATGATGGTGATTGCGATCGTTCAGGTCGGGATGATCGTGGCCGCGGGGCTGCTGGCCCGCCGCGTCGGACGCCTGATGACCGAGATCGAGCGCGACATCAAGCCGATCTTCGCGCAGCTGCAGGCGATTGGCCGCGACGCGTCGCGCGCGGCGTCGCTCGCCACGGCGCAGGTCGAGCGCGCCGATACGCTGTTCGCCGACATTGCCGTCCGCATCGAGCAGGCCTTGGGCGCGGTCCAGAGCTCGTTCGGCGTGCCCGCTCGAGAGGGCCGCGCGCTGTTGAGCGCCTTCCGGGCGGCCATGCAGGCGATACGCGACATGCGCCACAACCCGCACCGCCGCGGCCGCGCCGAGGACGAAGACGCGCTCTTTATCTAGTTCCGGCCTCTAGCCTCCGGGCCCATCCGTGTGATAGAACCTCCTCACCCCAGGAGGGCCCGCCATCATGAAGTCAGTTGCGCTCGCGTGTCTCGCCGCCAGCTTCGCATTGTCCATCCCAACGCGCGCGCTCGCGCAGGACTCGAAATCAGCGCCCCTGGCCAAGCAGCTCGCGGCCGCGCTGGATGCGGCAAAGCTCGACAGCATCGCGGCCAAAGATCCGGGGTCCCCGGACGGCTTCATCGGCGCGCTCTACTTTCCAGGCCTCGAGCTCCTCGTCGTCTCGGCGCGATACTCGGCTCCTTCGCTCCTGTCCGACAAGCTCCTGCAGAAAAACTATCGCGACGTCTACATCGACTTGAACAGCGCGTCGTTGCTCGAGAGCAAGCTGTTTGTCGAGGACCTCGGTGCCGATGGGTTGCAGGTGAAGCGCGAGGAGAACAAGCCGTTCGACAGCTACACGGAGGGGACGAAGCACGTCATGTTCGACAGCGACTGGAAGGCCCAGAAGCTGTCGGAGGACGACTACAAGAAGACCTTCGCGAGCGCGGACGAGAAATACTCGACGATGCTGACGGCGCTCCTGGCGCAGCTGAAAAAGCCGTCGTAGGTTTTACGCGCTGGTCGGCGCGGGCGCGTCGTCGAACTTGTAGCCGACCCCGCGTACGGTGACGACGTAATCGAGCCGCGGCTCCGCGGCGTCGAGCTGCCGGCGAACGCGCTTCACGAGCGCGTCGACGCTGCGAATCGTCACGAACGTCTGCTGCCCCCACACTTCGGACAACAACGCCTCCCGATCGAAGACGACCCCGGCGCGCGCCGCGAGCGTGTAGAGCAGCTGAAACTCGTGCACGGTGAGCTTGACGTCGCGCCCTTCGACGTTGACGCGCCGCCGCGCGGGATCGATCACGAGACGATCGCGGACGACCGCGGGCGGCGACGACGTGAGGCCGGCCACGGTGCCGGCGCCGACGCGAGCCCGGCGCAGCAGCGCGCGCACGCGCGCGACGAACTCGCGGAGGCCGAACGGAGTCACCATGTAATCCTCGGCGCACTGTTCGAGCGCACTCTGTGCGTCGCGGATTCCGGTCTCGTTGGTGACGAGCAGGACCGGCGTGCGGCGATTCATCGCCGTGTGCCGCAGCCGCTGGCACAGCGCCAGACCGCCGACGGTGGGCGCATGCAGGTTGAGGATGATCAGATCGAATCGCCGGCTCGCGCAGAGGCTTAGCGCGGAGGCCGTATCCGACACCGAATCGGGGGCGTAGCCTTCGAGGCCGAGGCGCTCGCACAACGAATGGCGCAGCCGCGAGTCCGGCTCGACGATCAGTATCCTGTCGGGCACGGCATGCCGATGTGCAATCGGCACGCCGCTCAATTACATCAATTCTTCGAGAGGAAGTCGCGTCGTGTGTCCTCTGCGGGGCACAAGGTGTCCTACTCTGGCTGTGACGGACTCGGACGGACCAGGCTCATCACTTGATGAACGTCCCGTCGCGCAGGTCGCTGAACGCCTGCTGCAACTCCGCCTTCGTGTTCATGACGATCGGCCCGTACCACGCCACCGGCTCCTCAATCGGCTTCCCGGAGACGAGCAGGAAGCGGACGCCTTCGTCGCCGGCCTGCACGACGACTTCGTCGCCGCGATCGAACAGGACCAGCGAGCGGTTGCCTGTTTCCTTCGACGCCGCGGCATCGACTCTGCCCGTGAGCTCGTTCGGGACGCCCAGAGGGCCGGACGCGTCGCGGAAGCTGCCCGAGCCGGCGAAGACGTAAGCGAACGCGTGCCGCGACGTTTCCACCGCGAGGCGCTTACGCGCACCCGGCGGGACCGAGACGTCGATGTAGCGCGGGTCGGCGGCCACACCTTCCACCGGGCCCTTCTTGCCCCAGAACTCTCCGCAAACCACCCGCACGCGCGTCCCATCGTCGTCGACGACCTCGGGGATGTCCTGCGAGAGGACGTCCTGGTAGCGCGGACGCGTCATTTTGAGCGAAGCCGGCAGGTTCGCCCAGAGCTGGAAGCCGTGCATCCGTCCGGTCGGATCGCCTTTCGGCATCTCCTGATGCATGATGCCGCTGCCCGCGGTCATCCATTGCACATCGCCGGCGCCGAGGCTGCCGCGATTGCCCAGGCTGTCGCCGTGGTCGACAGTACCAGCGAGAACGTACGTGATCGTCTCGATGCCGCGATGCGGATGCCACGGGAACCCGGCGACGTAATCGCTCGGGTTGTCGTTGCGGAAGTCGTCGAAGAGCAGAAATGGATCGAATTCCGTCGTGTTGCCGAAGCCGAAGGCGCGCTGCAGCTTGACGCCGGCGCCCTCCATCGTAGGCTTCGCGTGAATGATTTCCTTCACCGGTCGAACTGACATCGTCGTACTCCTTGATTCGAAGCAGCCGGGGTTGCCGGCCGTCGCGTCAGCCTGAGAGCGGACGCGTTATCTAAACGCCAATGAAATTCCGCTCACGCGTGCGCAGGTTGCCGGCGCATAGCGAGGTTTGCGATGCCCGAAAGCACCGCGACGCCGAGCACGAGCATGTTGAGCTCCGGCGTCCAGAAGCCCGCGAGCCCCAGCAGCGCATCGAGCGAGTAGCGGCCCGGCCCCGTCAGCGCCAGGCCGGCGGCGCCTGCGGCGTACAACAGCGGCACTTCGATGCCGTTGGACATCGCGAACAGGCCGTTCGGCCAGTGTACGCTCATCGCCGCGACGATCATCACGGCGACCATGAGCGCAGGGCCGACCGGGCCGAACAGACCGGCGGCGACGAGCACGCCGCTGACGACTTCAGTCACCGACGCGAGCGCCGCGAAGAAACGGGCGGGGCGGAACCCGAGCGCGTCGAACATGCCGGCGACCGCGGCGAGGCCGTGGCCGCCGAACCAGCCGAAGAGCTTCTGGGCGCCGTGCGCCGCCATGAGCGAGCCGAGCACGAGACGGGCGAGCAGTAATCCTGTATTCATGGAAGTTACTATAATATGTATAGTGACTATATGTCAAGCCGGCGCTATCCTGAACATATGAGAGAGGTTGCTCCGGCGCCTGCGCTGTGCGCGCGTTTCCACCGCGCCAGCGAGCTGATCGGCCGGCGGTGGACGGGCGCGATCATCTTCGTGCTCCTCAAGACGCGCTGCCGGTTCGCCACGCTGCGGGATGCGATCCCCGACATCACGGACCGCATGCTGAGCGACCGGCTGCAGGAGCTCGAGGAAGAGGGCATCATCGAGCGCACGGTCGTGCCCGCCACGCCGGTGCGGGTGGAGTACGCGCTGACACGCAAGGGGCGCGCGCTCGCCGGCCCAATCAACGCGATCACCGACTGGGCGCACAAGTGGGTCGAGGCCGACCCTGTGCCGCACCCCGAAAAACCGCGGGCCCGCCGCCGCGCGTAGGCGGCGGCCCGGCATCCGCCGCCTGCAGCGCTACTGTCGTGCTTCGATGCGCTCCGTGATGGTGTTTTTTCGCTGAATTGGTCCGATCCCGCCCTTTTCCGCAATGTGGCCTGGTACGTCGGTTGCCTTTATGCCAGATTGCGAATGTCCGACGAGACCTTGCGGATCACCGAAGCCGTCGAGCGGCTCAAGGGGCTGTTCCTCCAGATGCCGGACACTCCGGTGCTCGCCGAGGACGCCGCGCGCCAGGCGGGCCTCGAGCAATCGACCTGCGACATCATCCTCGAGGCGCTCGCGGACGCGCAATTCCTCACGCGCGATCATGCCGGGCGCTTCGTGCACCGCGACGACTGATCACTCACTTCAGCGCCGGGCGGAGGCGGCGCTCGTTCGCACTTCGAGGAGCGCGCCGGCGGTCGATTGCTCCTGCGCCTGGAAGCGCACGGTGATGTGGTCTTTGCCGCGCGTCAGCGATTCGGGAATGGCGTACTCTCGATCGAGTTCTTCGGTCGGGTGATATTCGAGTGATTCGGCGGCGACGCGCTGGCCGTCGACCAGCACCTCGAACGAGCGGCGGCGGCCTTCGCTGCCGCGGTAGGTGCAGACGAGCGTCACGGCGCGATCCGCGGGTACTTTCAGCACATAGCTGAACCAGCCGCCGCGGGCCTCGCGGGTGCGACGGCCTTCGAAGTAGCCCTCGGTCGCGTTCTCGCCCTTGTACTCGTGGTCGCGCTCGCTGTTCTCATCGTTCACGACGATCGTATCGATCGCGCGCGCATCGATGTCCTTCCGCCTTGCGTCGAGTGCCGCGAGCTCGGTCTTGCGCGCGGTCCATTCTGCCGCCGACAGTACCTTCCAATACACCGTGTACCGCTGATCCACGATCTGGTACAGCGGCACGAGCGATATCTCGTGCGGCTGGGCAAGGCCATGCGTGGCGAAGTGAAGACGCCCATCCGCAGCGGCGATCTTCGACGGAACTGACGCGACGTCGCCGATGAACACGGGAATCGTCGGCGTTTTCAGCCGGCCCACCTGTGGTGCACTTGGCCCGTATCGCTTGATCAGTTCCAGCCCCTCGCGTCCGAGATCGCCGGCCAGCACAATCGGGCCGTACATAACCGCAATCGTTTTGGGATCGTCCGGCATCGCTTCGGTATGAAGCGTCATCGGCAGTCGCACGTCGACGCGGTCGCCAGAGGACCATTCGCGCTCGATCGTCGCGTACGACCCGCGAGCGGCGTCGATCGACGTCGGCTTGCCGTTGATGGTCACCACGATCCCCGACCGTGCCCACCCCGGATAGCGCACCTTCAGCCCGAATCGCACCGGGTTCTTCGTCGTCACCGTGAGGTGCGTCCCGTCCTCTTCGGGGAACCGGGTTTCCTGGCGGACGATGACGCCTGGTTCCTTCCATGAGAGCTGGGAGGAAATGAACAGATTGACGTAGAGCGATCGATCGTCGTGGAAATAGATCGTGTCGCCGTATTTCGCGTGGTTCTCCATGCCCGTGCCGACGCAGCACCAGAAGGAGTCGTCTCGCGTGGAGAACGACTTCCACGCGCCGGGCTTGAGCGGGCAGTAGTAGAGGACCATGCCGGTCTCGGGATCCTGCGACGGGAGGATGTGGTTGAACAGGCCACGCTCGTAGAAATCCATCGCGGCGGCCGACGGCGACCACTCGAAGATATGGCGCGTCAGCTTCAGCATGTTGTAGGTGTTGCAGGTCTCAGGTCCGCTGGCGCCGAGGTGCTTCGAAAATTCTTCTTCCGGGAAAAAGGCCTCGTTGTCGCTGTTTCCGCCCATCACGTAGGTCCGGTGATGTACGACGCGGTCCCAGAAGAACGTGGCGATCTCGCGATATTTCCGATCGCCGCCAAGCTCGTATTCGCGGGCCGCCCCGATGATCTTCGGAAACTGCGTATTGGCGTGCAGACCGTTCAGCGGGTCTTCGCCGCGAAGGAGCGGATCGAAAATCGCGCGGTGATCGAACTTGTGTGCAATGCGCAGATACTCGGGGTTGCCGGTCGCGGCGTAGATGTTGGCGAGCACCTCGTTCATCCCGCCGTATTCGGTCCCGAGCGCGGCCTGCATCTGCGCATCGGTGAGGCGATCGACTCGAAACGCGACCCAGTCAGCCATCTTCGTCACGGTTGCGAGCGCCTGACGATTGTCGCAGAGCTCGCCCACGTCGAGGAGCCCGGCCATGATCTTGTGAATCGTGTAGTACGGCGCCCACACTTTCTGCCGCGCCTCGACGCGATCGAAAAATTCCTCCGGGAACGCCGAGAGGTAGCCAGGATGGAACTTCTTCGCGTCCGCCTCCTGGACTTTCGTCAGCTCGGCTGCCATCAGATCGGCGCGGCTCTTGAATCGTGCGTCCCCCGTCGATGCGTACATGAGCGCGAGCGCCGACAGGTAGTGGCCGACGGCGTGGCCCCGCAGTTCGACATCGGGAGCTTCCCACCCGCCGAGCGGGGCGGCATCCGAGGGGAGGCCCGCCGTGACGCGGAAATTGTGGAGCAGGCGGTCCGGTTCGAGGCTCAGGAGATACTGGGCGTCGAGCTCCATGGCTTGCTTGAACGGACCGTCGAGCAGACGCACGTCAGCGAGTGCGAACGGACGCGCGAGAGGCGCCACTTTGTCCGCGACGATCGCGCCAGCAGCGTGCGTGCGCAGCGAGGCGATCGAAAGGGCCGCACCGACGCACCCAACCGCGAGCAGGATCGCGTTCACCCGTTTCACGCCGCCGCTCCATTCAGTCATAGGGAATCCAGACCGTCATCTCGCCTTTGCCGCGGTTGTTCCACGCGTAGTACGGAACGGCGACGACATGGGCGCCGGAGATCACCTCGACGCCGCCGAGCAGGGTGGGGTTGAACGCATGAGTGAGCCGTGCGTCGAGCGGCAGCCGAACGCTGCTGACGGGCGTGCCGCTCGCCGAATTGTCGGCCGCCTCGAGGCAGTACACGATCGGGCCGCGCTCGATGGCGGCCTTGCCGCGGTCCTCGGCGACGCGCTCGTCCGCCACGACGCGGCGAACCGGCATCGGCAGTTCGAGCACGACCACGTCGCCCTTTCGCCAGACACGACGCAGGCGCGCGAAACCTTTGTCGAGCGCGATGGCGGACGGCTTGCCGTTGACTGACAGCGTTGCGGAGGTCGCCGGGCCGTCGGCATAGCGATACAAGCCGGTCGGCATCGCCGCGCCTCGCGACCAGCCAGGAACCCGGACCGAGAGCGCGAAGTCGGCCGGGCGGTCCGGGTCGACACGGATCGTCACGCGGCCATCCCACGGGTATTCCGTCGCCTGCGTGACATGCGCGGTGCTACCGCCGACGTTCACGACGGCCGTGCTGCCGACGAATAAATTCACGTACAGCTCGTCGTCGCGCTGCGCGTATACGAGCCCTGGAATCTGTTCCATCAGCCGCGACAGGTTGGCTGGGCAGCAGGCGACGTCGAAGTAGGCGCTGCGTTCGATGGTGCCATTCGAAACGAGCGGATTCTGGTAGAAGAAGCGATCGCCCGACAGCGAGACGCCGGACAGATACCCGTTGTACAACGTCCGCTCGAAGGTGTCGTAGTACGACGCGTCGCCTTCGCGCAGAAACATGCGGTGGTACCAGAGCATGCCGCCGACCGACGCACAGGTTTCGGCGTATGCGTGATTGGGCAGGACGTAATCGTCGCCAAAGGCTTCCGTGCGCGGCTCAGCCCCGAGGCCGCCCGTCAGATACATTCGCTTCGATGCCACGTCGCGCCAGAGCGCGTCAACCGTCCGGCCGAAACGCTCGTCGTGCAGGAGCGCCGAGACATCCGTCATCGCCGAATACAAGTAGGTGGCTCGGACCGCATGGCCGACCGCCTGCAGTTGTTCGTCGACCGGCTCGTGGTCCTGGCGATACGCGAGATCGTTGTAGATGGCGAAGCGGCTGCCCGGCTCGAACACGAGCGGCGGATTGGTGTGCGGACGCCCGCGCTGGTCGAGGAAGAACTTCGCTTCGTCGAGGTACTTGCGATCGCCCGTCGCGCGAAAGAGCTTCACGAGAGCCAGCTCGATTTCCTCGTGCCCCGGAACATCGTGCCGTGCGTCTGGGCCGAACACCTTGCAGACCAGATCCGCGCTCTTGATCGCGACGTTCAGCAGCGTGCGCTTTCCCGTCGCTTCGAAATGCGCGACCGCCGCTTCGTACATATGACCCTGGTCGTACAGCTCGTGGCTCGTGCCGAGCCACGACCAGCGGTCCGGGCCGGCGCCAGGCGCGGGATTCTTCGGATCCACCGACCGCGGCGTATACAGATAACCGTCGGCCTCCTGCGCGGCGGCGACGATCGCGATGAGGGCGTCGAGCTTCTTGTCGAGCATCGGATCGGGCGCGATTCGCAGCGCGTACGACGCGGCTTCGATGATTTTGTAGACGTCGGTATCGTTGTAGCGCTGGCCCTGATACGGCCCGGCGATCTTGTGAGCCGCCTTCAGGAAATTGTCGACGCGGCCGGTTTGCTCGTTCTCGCGCATGATGTGCGGGATCGTGACCGTGCGGTTGATCTCGAGCCGCCGCCGCCAGAAGTGATCGGTCAACTGCACGGCGATCGCCGGCACCGCGCGGATCGGATATCCGCCGACGGGCGGTTCGGCGGCTCGCGCGTGTTCTGCGCCGGACGATCGAACCAGCAGCATGAGGGCGCCGCACGCGATCAGGGCCGCGGTGTGCCTCACAACCGAACCTCGATCGGTGATCCAGTGAACACGATGTCCCGTGTAGCAGCCGATCCGATTGCCCGCACGTGCATGGGCCGCCCGGCGGAACCTGGCGCGCGGGAACCGGCTGAACGCGCGAGCGTCAAACGCCGCTGACGGTCGTCCCACCGCATGTCGATGCCCATCCAGTCTCCACGCTGATAATCGAACGATCGGCCATCATCCTCATAGAGCGTGAACGCGCCGTTGGCGCCCGGATACACCTGGATCGTCATCGGCGTGGCCACTGGTTCATCCACATATTGTTTGACTGGACCGAGCGGCAGGATCGCGCCCGCTCTGACGAAGAGCGGCATCGTCGCGAGATCGACAGGACGGCTCACTTCGCGCCCGCCTTCGATCGGTTCCTCGTTCCAGAAATCGTACCACCGGCCCTGCGGCAGATATGTGGAACGCGAGGTCGCCGCGGACTCGACAACCGGCGCGACGAGCATGTCGCGGCCCCAGAGGTACTCGTCGCTGCGAGCGACCGCTGTGGGATCGTCAGGGTAATGAATCCAGAGCGCGCGTGCGATTGGCAGGCCTGTCGTGTGCGCTTCGCGCACGGCGGAGTAGAGGTAGGGCAGCAGCCGATAGCGCAGCTCGAGAAACTTCCTGCAGATCGGCTCGACGGCGCCGTTGTGGAGCTCGGCCGGGTCCGGATTCGACGCGCCGCCAGTGTAGTTCGACACTTCGTCCGGCCCGAGCTCGCCCGTGTTCCATCCCCACGGCAAGCGCAGCTTCCACGTGCGGCCGTGCGATCGGAAGAGCGGACAGAACGCGCCGAACTGGAACCAGCGGACGTAGAGCTCGCCCGTGAGCTCCCTGGTTGGCACGAACCCGCCGATGTCGGTCCCCCAGAACGGCATGCCGCTCAAGCCGGTGTTCACGGCGACCGGCACGTGGGTCTTCAGTGTTTCCCATGTGGAGTACACGTCGCCCGACCAGAGGAACGCCGCGTAGCGCTGCATGCCGGGATAGCCATTCCGATGCAGCGCAAACGGCCGTTCGTTTGGCCGCGCCGCGCGGGCGCCGTCCCAGTACATGCGTATTCGCGCCAGGCGCGACGGTCCGTCGAGACCGTCGCCCTGATCGGGCCACCAGCCGTCGATGCCAAGATCGAAGACCGGTTTGTGCGCGGGCCAGTAGCAGGACACCTGACGATCGTCGGGCCAGTGGCCCGTTGCATCCTTGCCGCTCGGCAGCGGCGGTGCGGTGCACCGATCGTCGACTGTGCCCGCCAGCGTGCGGCCTTCGAGCACGGCGTGCAGCACGACCTTGAAATGGTCCGCGTGCAGCGCGTCCAGCATTGCAGGCGGATCCGGAAACACCTTCTTGTTGAATGCGAACTCGCCGTTGTCGGTGTTCCAACCTGAGGGACAGAAGCCGGTGCCGAGATAAATCAACGTGTCGCACGGCAGCTTCTTCTCGCGAAACGTTTTCGCTTCCTGCAGAATCTCCTCGCGGCTCGCGAGCGTGCGATGCGACTGCTGATAACCAAGCGACCAGACAGGCGGCATCTCCGGGTAGCCGGTCAGCTTCGCGTACTCCTCGAGTATCGCGGCCGGCTCGCGCGCGCCGACGACGAACACGTCCAGCGGCAGCGCCTGGCCAGGTCCAGCAGGATCGAACCGGCCTTGGGCGCCGGTGAGATCGAAGGTGCCGCACGGGTGATGAACGAACAGCGCCCAGCCACTCGTCCCAATCAGCCAGGCGACCGGCACGCGTCCGCCATGCGTACGCAACTGGTAGCCGCCCTGGCCGCTGCGCATGCGATCGGCTGAATCGCGGCGATCGAACTGCGGACCACCTTCACCGAGCCCGAGGATCGGACCGCTCCCAAGGTCGAAGGTCATCGCGCCGGTTTCGGACTCGACGCGCAGGAATTGCACCGCGCGGCCATCCTTGTGTTGAACGCGAAAGGCCAACGGCTGCTTCGAGACGTGGACGACAAGGTCGCCGGCGTGGACAGAATCTGCGACGACGGCTCCCGGCCGAGGCGTCGGCTCCGAACCGAGATGCTGCTCGAGTGCTCCATCAGACGGGATCGGTTGAAGCGAGCCGTCGGCGACAGCAAAAATCCGGATGCGCGCCGTCAGCGGCGTTGACGGGGTGACGACGACCTGCACGGGCCGGCCGGCGATGGTCAACACCGGCCTTGAGTCCTGCGCCGCAGCGCCGGCCGGAGTCAACTCCCGCGCCGCGACGGCGCCGAGAAGAGTGGCGTGCTTCAAGAGATCGCGGCGCGAGAGCCTCGCGCTCATTTCACTTTCCACTCCTGCACGCCCGCCGACCACTGCGGCTGCATCGTCACTTCCAGCCGCAGCCCTGTCGTCGTCACGGGCCGGAAGACGATCGTGTTGTACTGATCCTTCGCGACGCCGTATTGGCCGAGCGCGTCGACCCGCTTCCAGGTCTCTCCATCCCGATAAAGCACGCGCCACGTCTTCGGCACGCGCACTTCGCCGCGGCCGGTGTCGTCGAACCAGTACACCTGCGCTTCGGATACGGTGGCCGGCGCCGCGAACGCGTACTCGATCCACTCGGTTGTGCCTTTGGCCGGCCACCAATCGAAATACGACGCCGCGTCGTTCGAGGATGCCGGTTCCTCGCCGTCGTTGATGCCGCGTGGGTCTTTTCGCCCCGAGGTCGTCACCACGCTGGTCGTCGCGATGGTCGGGAAAGGCGTCGGCCGCGCGGCGGCTTCGCTGCGCGCGAGCCAGACGGCCATTTCGCCCCTGCCGCGATTCGCCCACGTCGAGTACGGGATGGCCACGATCTTCTGCTCGGTTCTTTCCGGATGCCCCTCGCGGCTCATCGCGAGACCCACGCCGGTGGCGGTCACTACCTGGACGCCGTTGAGGAGATCGGCGCGGAACTCCGAACCGAGCGCGGCCGTGTCGGGCAGAACGAGATTGCGTACACGGCCGTTCGCGTTGTCCGGCCATTCGGCCGCGTACACGATCGGGCCGCGCTGCAGCGCGACGCGATCGCGGTCCGCGACGACGCGGTCATTGGCCACGATGCGGCGAACCGGCATCGGCAGGGAAAGATCGAGCACGTCGCCGGGACGCCAGCGGCGGGTCACCGACAGGTAGCCGTGCACGAGCGGGGCGGTGACGGGCCGACCGTCGATCTTCAGCACCACAGGTTCGCTCGAGGGTTCCAGGAACCGATAGAGATCGCTTGGGACCGGCTCGTTCCTCGCCCAGCCAGGCACGCGGACGTTCACCGTGAACTCTCGTGCGCGATCGGGCGCGACGCTGATGCGCACGGCGCCGTCCCACGGATAGCGCGTTTCCTGAGTGACCTTGACGGGGCGTCCGCCAAGGACGATGTCCGCAGAGCCGCCGGCGAATAAATTGACATACAGCGAGTCGCCTTGCTGCGCGTACACGTAGCCGGGCACCGAGGCCAGGAAGCGCGTGATATTGCCGGGGCAGCAGGCAACGCCGAACCACGGGCTTCGCTGATGCTGTCCGCTCGATTCGAGCGGGTTGGGATAGAAGAACGATTTGCCGTCGAGCGACACGCCGGAGATGAGGCCGTTGTAGAGCGTCCGCTCCATCACGTCGACGTACTTTGCGTCGGCATGAAGGAGAAAGAGCCGCTCGTTCCAGAAATCGTTGCCGACCGCGGCGCACGTTTCGTTGTACGCCGTCATGTTCGGCAGCTCGTACGGGCCGCCGAACGCCTCGCCGCGTCCCGTGGCACCGATTCCACCGGTGATGTACAGCTTCTTCGCCACGACGTCGTTCCATATGCGATCGACGGCGGCGAGATACGCCTTGTCGTCGGTCATCGCGGCGACGTCGGCCATCCCGGAATACATGTATGTGGCGCGCACGGCGTGCCCGACGGCCTCGCTCTGATCGACCGGCGGCAGCATGGACTGGTTGTAGTCGCGTCCGGCGCCCGGCGAGCCGTCCGGACCGCGCACGTCGAGCATGAATTTCGCGAGGTCGAGGTATTTCTGTTCGCCGGTGACGCGATACAGCTTCACCAGGCCCATCTCGGTGATTTGGTGCCCAGGCCAGATCGCTTTCTTGCCGGGACCGAACGTGCGCGTGAGAAGATCCGCCGTTTTCAGCGCGACGTCGAGCAGCGACCGCTTGCCGGTCGCCTGATAGTGCGCAACCGCTGCTTCGTACAAGTGACCCAGGTCGTAGAGCTCGTGGCTGTCGACCTTCTCGAGCTCCCAGCGATTGGCGCCCGACCATTTGTGCGGGTTCGCCGGATCGATCGTGCGGGCGGTGTAGAGATATCCGTCGGGCTCCTGAGCCGCCGCGATCTTGGCAATCAGGCCGTCGACATACGCATCCAGCTTCGGATCGGCATGGACGCTGAGCGCATACGAGGCGCCCTCGATGACCTTGTAGAGGTCGGTGTCGTCGAACGGGTAGCCAGGGGCTTTCGTGTTCGTCAACGCCTCGCCGCGCAGTGCCTTCGCGGCCCGTTCGAAGTTGTCGACGCGCCCAGACAGCTCGCACTGTTCGAACGCAAACGGAATCGTGACCCTGCGGTTCGTCTCGATGCGCGGGGCCCAGAACACGTCGGTCAGGTGGACCGCGGTGAAGGGCACGGGCTGAACGGGATAGTCGTGATCCGCTTTCGCGCGCAGGCCCAGCGGACGCGCACCGACAGCGGCAACGACGACTGAACATACCGCGAGCAGCGCGGCGGCGGCGGTCACGCGACTCCGTGAACGTCGTGAACGGTTCATCTACTTCGCGACCGCGAACGAGAAGACCGTCTGCGAGCGATACGGCGTCCCCGGCCGCACGATCGTCGACGGGAAGTCCGGGTGATTCGGCGAGTCGGGGAAGTGCTGCGTTTCGAGGCACAGTCCCGAACGCCGCGCGTAGACGTGGCCCGACTTGCCGCGAATCGTACCGTCGAGAAAATTACCCGAGTAGAACTGCAGCCCGGGTTCTGTCGTCGAGATGTCGAGCGTGCGGCCGCTCTGCGGATCGGCGAGATGCGCAGCGTGGACGAGACCAGCGCCCGTCCGATTGAGCACCCAGTTGTGATCGTAGCCGTTGCCATTTCGCAGCTGCGGATCATCGGCGCCGATGCGCGCGCCGATCGCGATGGGCGCCCGGAAGTCGAACGGCGTGCCTGCCACCGGCGCGAGGTCGCCCGTGGGGATCAGCGTGGCGTCGACTGGCGTGAACCGATCGGCGTCGACTGTCAGCACATGACCGAGGATGTCGCCGGCGCCTTCGCCCGCAAGGTTGAAATAGCTGTGTTGCGTCAGGTTGACGGGCGTCGCCTTGTCCGTGGTCGCCTCATAATCGACCCGCAACTCGTTCGCGGAGGTCAGCGTGTACGTGACCTTGGCGTGCAGCGTTCCCGGATACCCTTCCTGGCCGTCGGGGCTCGTCAGCGTGTAGATGATCCCGGCGGTGCCGTCGCGCTCGAACGGTTCACCCGTCCACATCGCCTTGTCGAAGCCATGCACGCCGCCATGCAGATGGTTCGGGCCGTTGTTGGTCGCCAGATGGTAGAGCGTCCCATCGAGCGTGAAGCGTCCCTTCGCGATGCGGTTGCCGTACCGGCCGACGACCGCGCCGAAATAGGGCGGTTGCTTCGTGATGTAGTCCTCGAACGTATCGAACCCGAGGACGACATCGGCCGGCTGCCCGCGGCGATCCGGCACGCGAATCGACACGAGAATCGCGCCGTACGGCATGGTACGCACCTCCATGCCGCCTGCATTGGCGATCGTGAAGAGGTCGACTGGCGAGCCGTCGGGCGCTGCGCCGAACCGCGTGCGTGAGACAGTGGGCGTGTTGCT
>Ga0105240_10008622_pt1 | contig 14565 bp, 13 predicted proteins | sample KBSC54metaG_FD_80426 | JGI IMG/M metagenome (GOLD analysis project Ga0105240, IMG submission 80426) | Corn rhizosphere microbial communities from Kellogg Biological Station, Michigan, USA - KBS C5-4 metaG | ecosystem: Host-associated > Plants > Roots > Rhizosphere > Soil | place: Michigan, USA... | reverse complement strand
TATATATAAATTACAATTTATATAATTTAATTTAATTTAGTAAATATATATATATATATATTAATATATATATATATATATTTACTAAATTAAATTAAATTATATAAATTGTAATTTATATATAATAACATATTACAATATTGCTTAATTTATAAATTTTTATGATTGTAACTTAAATAGATTAATTATATCTTTAAATTTAGACATGAAAAATTAATACTTGAGCTATTAAAAAAATTATAACAGTTAAATTTTCATCATATATAAGTATTTATATTTATTTTTTTTTTTATTGTTTATAATTTAAAAGTATGTTAATATTAATGTTATTAGAGTAAATATAATATTTATTTCATTATTAATAATTAAGTTTAAATATGATTTAGTTTATTTAAATTTTATAGTTATTTCTTTTTTTATATTTTTCTTATTATTAATAATATTTATAAAAATTATGTTATTAAAAATTAATTAATTATTTTTTAATTTATAGTTATTAAATAGAAATCTATTAATATAAATAAAAATATAAAATAAAAAGTTAATTAGATTCTAATATATTATATATTTATATTTTTTAATATATAGAGAATCTTGGTTAGCTAAGTGACTTTTTATATTTAAAATGATTTATGTGAAAGTATGCTAATAGATTTAGTTAAATATACTTAATAAAACTTATTTGATAAAAACTTCCTACTAGCTTAGGCTAATTGAGCTTATCATACCATAATAAAGATATATTTACACAATGAATTTTTGTATATAGTTGTTATATAAAGTTAAATTTGTATTCATTTAATTTATAAAATAAGTTAATATAAAATATACTTAATTATATAAAGTATAATAAGAAATCTTAAAAAAAAATCTTAAAAAAAAAAATAATAGATAATTAATTATCTATTAATTATTATGTCACAGTTAAAAAAAATATAAAAATAAAATATATTTAGGTTGAAAGTAAGGTTGGTCGAATGGTTGGCAGTATGGGTAGTTTGTAGGATTTGTATAAATTAGGGATGGGGTTGGTTAAAAGAAAAAAATATGATATTTGTATTAGTGTAGTTATAAGTTGGTATATTTTTAGTTTTTTTGTTATTATTGTATTATTGTTTTTATTTTGTTGTTTATTTTTCTTATTATTTTTTTAATTTTAGGTATTTAAGTTTATTTTATATTTAAATGTAAAGTTTAAATTTATTATAATTTATATTAGATAAAGGTTAAAAATAAGATTTTATCTTTTTTATTGTTGTTAGTTTTATTATTTTAGATTAATTTGTGGTAGATAAAAAAATAAATTAGAAAATTTTATGTGAATTTATGTTAAAATTTATATCTCTAATAAATCTATTATTTATGTATAATTATTTATTTTTAAATGATGAATTTGCCATAATGGTATGTTTACTTATAATTATTAGTTCTTTAGAATTAGTAAATTTATTATTTTATGTATTAAGTAATAATTTACTAAATTTATAATAAACATAAGTATTTTTTTATAATTAGCAAAAAAATAAAATTAGAAATCGTTAGAAATTAATTAGATAAATTTATGGTAACAGGAATTAAACCAAAAGTTTGTGAAATGGCGGAAAATAAAGTAGTTAGTACAGTCGTGTTAGATGTGACAAATTCACATCAAAAAGTAAGAATAAATGGAGTGGAAAGTGAATCTAAATTAAAAAATTTAGAAAAAGAAGTAAAAGATAAAATTATAAGTGAAATGAAAGAAAGTAGTTATAGAGAATCAAAAGCGCCAAGAGTAGAGCTTTTAAATTATGTGGTAATAGATGATAAAGGCAATAAAATGAGTAAAGAGGAGTTGAAAGATAGAATAGAAAAAAAAAATTTAGATAATAATCAAAAAGATTATTATTCTATTAATTTAAGTGAAACTAATAGTGTGCAAATATCACAAACACCATCACAATTATTACAGATACCTCAGTTACCACAAATAACAACATTAAGTGTTGGATTAAATGAGCTAACAAACAAAGATAAACTTATAAGTTATTGAGGTAAAGATATAAATAGATTTCATGAAATTCAAGAATCAGTTCAAATAGCGCAAAAACTTGTATTGTTAGAAAGAGCTAAAGAGTTAGGTTATTGTAAAGATATAATTTTTGCCCATATAAAAGTAAGGGGGCGTGAGCATTATGGCCAGGCAGATTGTATATTTTTTAATAGAAGAAATGATACTTTTTTTGCAGAGCAAGATAAATTTATAGGTTATGATGGTTGTAAACCACAACAAGCAATAACCTATGAAAAAATATGGTATTTATATTTTACAAACGAGACTTCTAGCAGAATACACATATCATTTGGCAGTCAAGAAGGTTTTGATAACTTTATTAAATATATTCAAGAAGTTAAAGGTATATTACCTCCAAATTTAATTATAGATAATTTAAGTTTATTAAATAATGTTGATCCTAATTATGATAATGATGGTTTTATAAAATATGTTATAGAACAATATAGATATGATTTAAATGAAGGTAATTATGTTGAAGCTGAAAAAAAATATTTAAGTTATTTTGATAGTGTAGAACATAAATTTGAATTTAAATCAGAATTTAATTCTGATTATAATTCAAATGGTTCCAAAATGATTAGTGAAGTTATACCTAAGTATGATTGAACAAATCTATATGAAAAAACAATGGATTTTAAAAATTATGAAAGTTTTGTAACCTATGAAAGTAAGGTATATAAAGAATTTAATGATAGTTGAAAATTTTTTAATGATAAGTCAGTAGGTAATTTTGTAACTGTTGGTGAATTTAGGATAAATATGTCTTTAACAGCTAAAAATATAAATAATAATATAATAGAAGAAAATTTTAATGAATAATGTTAGCCGATCTATGAGTAAAAATACAAGAATTAATGTTTTTAATTGATTTAGAAAAAATCAATAATTTTATACAAATAAATAAATATATATATTTATTTATTATAATAACTTATATATTAATATTATATGATTATAGATTTCCAAAATTTATAAAATTATTTTGAATGCCTTTATTCATTATAATAATTACAGTACTATTTACAATGATAGATATAGATGATTTATGGGGATGGATTAAAGATTTATTTTGATACACAAAAGTTTTGAACATATCTTTTTTATTACATACATGTTGGTTATATTGAATATATATATTTTTTTGATATTTTAGATTAGAAAAAGCTTGTTGAATAGTATCTAGAATATCATTTTTGTGTTCATTAAGTTTTGTTTTATTTTTATTAAATTATCTAGTTCTATATCTACGTATGTATTTTGTATTAAATGAGATTTTTGTAAGGAAGTATAAATTTTTATATTATAGTTATTTTTATTTTATAATATTTATTAAAATAATAAAAACAATAATAAGATTTTTCATGATGGTACATGGAAATTATAATATTTTGTTAATGGGAGGAAAAAATATAAGTTATTTATCCTATGAATTTTTAAGAGATATGTTTAAAGCTATGTTATTTATTATTGTTACATTAATATTGGCATTAGCATTATCATATTATTTGTTTGGTATATGTAGATTGTATCTAGTATGAATAATTTTATTTATTTATGAATTTGTAAAATTATTTAAAAATTATTTAAATAATTATGAAAAAATATATAGTGATAATGATATTTATATTTCTTGAAATATATTTAAAAAATATAAATTTTTAAATATATGAATTCAATTTTTCACTGTGTATATAATCTTAAATTATACACAAGATATTGAGTTAAAAAATAAAGATTATGTAAAATTTCTATATACATACTTTTATAAAGATTTGTATACATATCCACAGGTAAATTATTTATATTTAAATAAAGGTAATTGTGGTTTTGAATCTAGTTATAAAGATTTTTATTATATAAGTTATGGTTTATATTTATTGTTTTTTAAATATGAACCTTGGTTAGAAAGATGTAAAGGTAATTTTGCCAATATGTTTTTTTTCGAATTAAAATATGATGTAGATAAAATAAGAAAAATAGAAGAATATATTAAATTACAGGGTGAGTATTATAGATTAACAAATTTAGAAGTGGCATCATATATAAAATTTTATACCATAGACTATAGAAAAAGATTTTTAAAAAGATGAAGAGAATATGGATATACAGAAAAACAGATAGAAAAAATTTGGATAGGAAAAAACCCTTTCTAATTTAATTTATTTGTTATATAACTTTTATTAATAAGATTAGTATTCTTTAGTTATAAGGTTCGATTAAATATACAAAATGTAATCCTTAGATAATTATGATATATTTATCATGTATTATTTAATTTTTAATTAAAAACAAATAATAGAAATTAGAATTAAAATTTATGGCAAAAACAAGAAGACATTTATTTCATATTTTAAAAGTAAGTCCTTGACCTTTATTCTCTTCAATGGGTGCTTTATTTCTTGTATCTGGATTAACTTTTTATATGCATAATATAAAAAATGGATTTATTATATCATTAGTAGGTATATTAGTAATTAGTTGATCAGCAACAAGTTGAGTTTTTGATGTTATAGATGAAGCTACTTATAGTGGTGATCATTCTATAGCTGTACAAATGGGTATAACTTCAGGTTTTATACTTTTTATTGTTTCTGAGATTATGCTTTTTTTTGGATTTTTTTGAGCTTTTTTTCATAGTTCCTTAAGTCCATCTATATTAATAGGTGCTGAATTTCCCCCAGTAGGTATAACTGTAATACCAGTTTATATGTTTCCTTTATATAATACTTGTTTATTATTATTATCTGGTGTTACTGTTACTTGATTACATAAAGCTATAATATTAGGCAGTTATAAAGAATCAATAGATTCTTTTTTCTTAACAATATTTTTAGGTTTATGTTTTTTTGTATTACAAATGTTTGAATATTATGAATCACCTTTTAGTTTTAATAATAGTGTTTATGGTTGTGTATTTTTTATGTTGACAGGACTTCATGGATTTCATGTGTTCGTAGGTATTGTATGTTTATTTTTATCATTTTTAAGATTAATCTTTAATCATTTTACAACTAAACATCATAACGGTTTAATATTTGCTATTTGATATTGACATTTTGTTGATGTTGTATGATTATTCCTATTTATTACAGTTTATTGTTGAGGTAGTAATATAATATCTTAAATTTTAATGTTACGTGATCTAAAAAATATAATCTATATACTTATATATTTATTTACTTTTCTATATTTTTACAGATTTTTTCTAATATATTATAGTTACTTATACTCATTTACTCCAGAATATGTATTTCTTTTTGGATTTATTAGTATTTTTATTTATAGTCTTTTTAATAAAATGACTAGTTCTGATTGTTTTTGAAGTTATGTAACTTTAATGATAGCTACAATTTGTCAATATTTAAGAGTATTAGAAAGTAATAATTTTGTGAACATTGAGCTTTGATATTCTAGTGCATTATCAATTAATATTAAAATAGTTTTATTATTGACTGTTTTTATTGTTTTATTTTTTATGTATATGTTAGAAGATAAGGATAGTGAAATTTTTTTAAATTTTGAGTTTTTATCTTTAATATTATTATGTGTATTAGGTATAATAATTTTTGTATCTAGTAATAATTTATTTGTATTATATCTTGGTATTGAATTACAGAGTTTAGCTTTATATATATTGTGTTGTTTAAAACGTTATTCAAATAAGTCTGTAGAAGCTGGATTAAAATATTTCATATATGGATCATATGCTTCATTAGTTCTTTTATTAGGTATATCTTTTCTTTATCTAACTTTTGGTACATTAAATCTTAATGATATTAATTTGTTAATAAATACATTTAGTTCTAATGATGATAATATATTTTTACATGTTGGTTTAGTTTGTATTTTAATAGGATTTTTTTTTAAATTAGCAGTATCACCATTTCATTGATGATTAGCTGATATTTTTGAAGGTTCTTGTGATGTGATAACTTTTTTTTTAGCTATTGTGCCTAAATTACCTTTTTTTTTTGTTTTATATAGATTAGATATTTTTTTATATGTTAATTATATTTATTATTCATATATATTAATAATATGTAGTTTATTATCAATTATTATTGGTACTATATTAGCTTTATATACTGTTAAATTAAAAAAATTATTCGCTTATAGTTCTATAGTACATATGGGTTATATGTTATTAGCCCTTGGCTTAAGCACTAAAATAGGTGTAGCTATATCTTTTTATTATTTTTTAATATATTTATTATCAACTATAAATATATTTAGTATTTATCTATTAATAAAAAGTACACATGGTATAGTTTTTGGTAATATAACTGATTTATCTTATTTAAAAAATAGTAATAAATTATTATCTATAATGGCTATAGTATCTCTTTTCTCACTGGCAGGTATACCACCTTTTATGGGTTTTTATGGTAAATTATTTATATTTAATTTATTAATAAGTACAGGTAATTATGTTATATGTTTAATATTATTATTACTAAGTATATTAAGTTGTGTTTATTATATACGTTTAGTTAGATTTATTTTTTTTGATGATAGAACAGAAGAACCTATAGTTTTTCAAAAAACTAAATCTAGTTATATTTATATATCTATAACTTTCTTTTTTTTATTAAATTTAGTTTTTTTATTTTTTCAAGAACCTTTATTAATACATATCATATATATTTTTAGCTAATAATGATTAGGTTAACTTTAAAAAATAATCATAAAAATAAGCAAAAAGTTATTCGTTTTAGAAAAAAAGGTATAGTTAGATATCCTTTATATGATATTATTGTTACTTATAAAAATTTAAGGAATAAAGGTGCTGCTTTAGAAAGATTAGGTTTTTTTAACCCACAATGTGGTGTAAGATCTTTTAGAATTAATATACATAGACTTAGTTATTGATTATTAAAAGGTGTCTTTATTAATTATTCGGTAAAGAAATATTTGGTTAAATTTTTATTAAATTAGATGCTATATTTTCTATTGAATACAAAATTAAGAAATAGAAAAAGAGATCTGATTAATTTCAGAAGAAAAAGAAAGTTTATTTTAAATAATCCTATAAATGGTAAAGTTTTTACTAGAGGTGATATATTAACTATAAATTTTTGATCAAAAACATGTAGTTATAATTTTGAAGGTATATGTTTAGGTTTAAAAAAAAAAAAATTAGTTAGTAATAATTCTACATTAATTCTAAGAAATGTGTTGCATAATATAGGTGTGGAACTTATTATATCATATTATAATTATAGATTATTTTGTAATACTTTAATGTCAGATTATAAGCGTAAAAATTTTGAGTATAGGTCTTCTAAGCTCTATTATTTATGCTATAGAAAAAATCAAGCTACTAAAATTTAAAGTTAGAAAAATAAATTATTATTAATTATGTTAGTATATTTTAATTTTTGTTTATTTATATTAAAAATATCTGTTATATTTATTTTATTAAGTTTAGATAATGATTTTTTTAAATTTTTGCCTATAATATTACCTATAATACTATCTATAGCTTTTCTTACTTTATTGGAAAGAAAAGTTTTAGCTGCTATGCAAAGAAGACGTGGACCTAATGTTGTTGGTGTTTATGGTTTTTTACAGGCATTTGCTGATGGTGTTAAATTAATATTAAAAGAAACTATAATACCTTCTTCATCTAATTATATAATTTTCTTATTATCTCCTATATTAATATTTAGTTTAAGCTTATATGGCTGAGCTATAATACCTTTTATAAAAGGTGTTGTTATAGCTGATTTAGAGTTAGGTTTATTAATATTATTAGCTATATCATCACTTAGTGTTTATGGTGTTATTATGTCAGGATGATCTAGTAATTCAAAATATGCTTTATTAGGTGCTTTAAGATCTTCGGCACAAATGATTAGTTATGAAGTTAGCCTAGGTCTATTAATAATGCCGGTTCTAGCACTTTCCGGTTCTTTAAATCTAACAGCTATAGTATTAGCACAAAAAGAGTTATATAATTGTTGACCTTTTATGTGCTCTTTTGTTATGTTTTTTATATGTATTTTAGCTGAAACTAATAGATTACCTTTTGATCTTCCAGAGGCAGAATCTGAATTGGTCTCAGGTTATAATGTTGAATATTCAGCATTAACTTTTGCTTTATTTTTTCTAGCAGAATATAGTTATATGATTTTAATGTCAAGTCTTTTAGTTATTTTATTTTTAGGTGGTTGATTACCTTTAATTAATTTTTATATTTTAAATATTATACCTGGATTTTTTTGATTTTTTATTAAGGTTATATTTGTGTTGTTTGGTTTTGTTTGAGTTAGAGCTACTTTACCTAGATATAGATATGATCAATTAATGAGTCTAGGTTGAAAAGTCATGTTACCTTTATCTTTAGGTGCTTTATTTTTTTATTTAAGTATAATTTTAATGTTTAAAGAATGATAAAATTAATTAAACATATTTAGTAAATTTTATGATATATATATTTTTTTTTTTTTATACTTGAATATTAGGTTTCATATTATATAATAATTATAATTATTTAAGAGTTTTTGGTTATTTCTATTTTATTAGTTATTTTTTACTTTGTTTATTTTTATTATTAATTTTAAATAAATCTATCTTATGATACCAATTAATATTTAAATTTTATACTATAAATTATATATATGTATCTTATATAGTTGGTTTAGATGGTATATCTATATCTTTTATATTATTATGTTCTTTTATAATATTATTTTGTTTTCTATTATATTGATATTTAAATTACCAATATAATGTTTATTCTTTTTTATTATTTTTTTCGCTATGAATTTTAGTTAATATTTTTGCATCTTTAGATTTATTTTTTTTTTATATTTTTTTTGAGGGTATTGTTTTACCTATGTTTTTATTAATAGGTATTTGGGGTAGTAGAAAAAGAAAAATTTATGCAGGTTATCAATTTTTTATCTATACATTACTTGGTTCAATATTTGTATTATTAGTTATAATTAGTATCTATTTTAATAAAGGTACTTCTTCATTTGATTACATATCAAACATATATATATTTAGTAATAGACAATTAATTATATTAATGTGTTTATTTATTGGTTTTGGTGTAAAAATACCTATAATGCCTTTACATGTTTGATTACCAGAGGCGCATGTTGAAGCACCTACACCAGGATCAATAATTCTGGCTAGTATATTATTAAAATTAGGATCATATGCTATGATTAGATTATTATTAGTTTTATTTTTTAATATATCTTCTGATATTGTTTTCTTTATTTTAATATTATCTTTATTTAGTTTTAGTTATGCATCTATGACAGCATTAAGTCAAATAGATATAAAAAAAATAATAGCTTATAGTTCTGTGGCTCATATGAATTTTTCGCTTCTAGGATTATTTAGTAATAATCTTTTAGGTTTATCAGGTGTTTATTTTTTAATGTTTGGACATGCTATAACATCAGGAGCACTCTTCCTTAGTATAGGTGTGTTATATGATCGTTATAAAACTAGGTTAATTTTTTACTACAGTAGTTTAGTGTTATTTATGCCTATATTTAGTATATGTATGTTTATATTAATATTATCTAATTTTGGATTTCCGGGTACAATAAATTTTGTTGGTGAATTTTTTATACTTGTAGGTGCTTATGCTTATTCTAATGTTATAATATTTCTATCAACTTTTGGTATGATATTAACTTTAATATATTCTTTAAGTTTATATGGGAAAATATTTTTTGGTAAATTAGAAGTTAATTTTATAAGATTTTATGCTGAAGTTAATAGATTAGAATTTTTTTGTTTATTTATATTCTGTGGTTTAGTATTATTATTTGGTTTATTACCTTATTTAATTTTTAATGTAAATTTTGGTTTATATGAAATTAATATTAGTAAATTAATTTAAACATTATGTTTGATTATAATATAATTATAAAAAATATTATAATTTATATAGTTGGGTTTAATTTATATATAAATGAAAGTATAAATAGTAATTTAAATTATAATAATATATTGAATTTTATTTCAGTAAATAAAATTATATTAGTTTTCTTAATTATAGTATATCTAGGTATATTATTTGATGAAACATTTAGATTTAGGAATAAGATTTTTATTTTTTTGTATATTATTATATTCCTATTATTTGTATCAATATTTAAAGATAATTTTTTTATAAATGAAATATTTTGATATAGTTTAATATTGAATGGATCATTTATTTTTCATATATGTATATGTGATTGAATTTATAGATTTAGTGTTTATATAGATAATAAAAATTTAGGTTTCTTAATAACTAGGATATCATTAATTTTTTCCATGAGTTTTGTTTTATTTTTATTACACTTGATCTATTTAAAGTTAGTTTTTTATAGACATAAAAATAAAATGTATGGTGAATTAAATATTTTAAATAGTTTTAAATTAAGTTATGATCATATTTTTAATATTATATTTATAATATTAAAAATTTTAATGAAAATATCAATTTTTTTTATTACTTTATTTATAAATTATGTATTAATATTAAAAGGATTAATAAAGCATAGATTAAGTTTAAAAGAAGTAGGAGGATTAATTCTATTTATAATAGTAACATTAATTATATCAATATTTGTATTAGGAATACCTAGATTATATTTTGTTTGGATAATTTTATTTATAAGGTTTATTTATAAAGAATTAAAATTAAAAGAATTTAATATAGTTAAATTTTATTTTGGTTTAAATATTATGTTTGATAGTGATTTTAAATGTGCATATTGGTCTATAATGGATAATTATAAAGCAATAAATTCAAAGGGTTTTAATTCTGGTTTTATTAATTTATTAAATTATACAGAGATATTTACTTTAAGATTATTTGTCGGTGATTTTTACATTTGACATTATATGAAACAGATTTTTATTAATTATGGTAGAAAAACATTGATTTTGATATATGGTAGAAGTTATTTAATTGAATCTTTTAGTGCATGTGGAGGCGGCTGTTATCCAAAAGATATTAGTAAATATCATATAGAATGAGCTGTTGAGCGTACTTGGTTTGAATTAGATTTAAATAAAGAAGAAGAAGTTTTCTTAGATTGTAGACTAAGAAAGTTATATAAAAAAACTCTAAATATATAATGCTTAGCAAAGGTGGGGGTGGAGTATTTCCAGGCTTAATACCTGTAAGAGTATGATTTAATAAAAATATAGGTTTTAGACACTTTGTTACTCATGATAGAACAAATATACATATATTTAATAAATTTCATAAACATCCTACAATGGTACATGGTTATATAACAAAGGAATATTTAAATAGTATAGGAGTGAATGCTTTAGAAGATTATTTGGTAGTTAGCCAAGTAACTCATAATCCAAAAGCTAAATATATGACCGACTTTGGAAACCTAGTACAGGCAGGATGGTTAAATCTAGGCAGTTTTAATCTAAGTACTGGACTAGATATTATACCTATATCTCGTTATAAACAGGGTTTAATTGAAAAGAATATATTTTTACTAGATAAAAATATAAATTTAGGACAAGAAGAAAAAGGGATGTTTGCACTTATTAGCCAATTAACTAGTAAAAGTGCAGTAAGAATATGAGATCAACATAATAACTTATTTAATAGGACTGATATTGATACTGAAAAAATTATCTTTTTTACATCTTTAAATGAGAAAGCTGAATATATGGGGAAAATAACAGGTAATTTTTATAATCATGAAGGTTATATAATATACATGTCAAGATTCGAAAGTGCTTTGCTAAAACCAGCTTATGATATATTTGGACATCAAAAAGAAGTGAAATCAATGTTAAATGGCAATTATTCTGGATCAAGAGAATTATTACATCAATATGCAATTTTAACTATAGCATATAATTTAAAACATATAAAAGTAATAAAAACTAAAGATATAGAAGATGCTATAGCTGCAATTTATAAAAATAATTCTAAAAATTTATTAACAATTAGAGATGAAAATGATGTCATGACAGCTCTTATATTTGGTGTTATACTCCCAGTTTGTGAATTTTTAACAGAAAAACATAAACCTATGGTAAAAACTCCTAAAATAATAGAGGAACATGCTACAATAACAGATTGACCTGTAGGCTCAGAAATAAGAGAGCCTAGTACTTCTGAAGTACAAATAGCTAATGCTTGAGTTGTACTTAGTCTAAAAGCGGAGGCTGATAAATCAATAAAATCTAACGGAGTAGATGGTTCAGATGGTGGATTTAGTACTGGCTGTTAATTTTATGATCAACTTAAATTTTTAGATTTTTATTGGTTTTATTAATTATGGAGTTTAGCTTAGTTGTTAATTAATTAAAAATAAAATTGATTATATAATTATTTAGTAAAAATTTAATATATTTATTATGCGTCTTTGAACAAGAAGTTTATTATTATATTTAGTAAAAAAATCAGGCGTTTATTATGCTAGTCCTGTTAATTTTAATTATTGATTTAATTTTGGATTTTTATCTCTTTATTTTCTTATATCTCAATTAATAACTGGTATTGTTATAGCTATGATTTATAATGCTAATGCTTTATTAGCCTTTGGTTTAATATTAGATATGTCTAATGAAATATATTATGGTTGATGATTAAGATATATACATGCAAATGGTGCTTCTTTCTTTTTTTTTTGTGTATATTTACATATGTGTAGAGGTTTATATCATGGTTCTTTCATTTATCCTAGACAATATCTTTGAATATCAGGTTCAATTATATGAGTATTAATGATAGCTACGGCTTTTTCTGGATATATTCTTCCTTGGTGACAAATGAGTTTTTGAGGTAAAGTTTGCCTTAAATGTAATAATATTAATAATTTTTATAATGTTTAAAATAGGTCCACATGAGGAACATATTTTATCTGTATTTTATGGCACTTTATTAGGTGATAGTTATCTAGAAAAAAGATCAAAGAATGTTAGAATATCCTTTCAGCAAGAAAATAAAAATGTTGAATATCTTATGTGGCTATGAAATTTATTAGCTATATCAGGTTACTGTACTAATAAAAGACCTAAATTGCATCAATGTATAGGTGCTAGGGGGCAAATAAGATTTTATTATAGATTGAATACATACACTTTTTCTAGTTTAAATTTTTTATATGACCAATTTTATAAGGATGGTTGTAAGATTAAAAGAGTACCTTGTAATATAATAGAATATTTAACACCATTAGCTCTAGCTTGTTGAATAATGGATGATGGTGGTCCTGTTGGATCAGGAATAAAATTATCAACACAGGGTTTTTTAAAGGAAGATGTTATTTTATTAAGTGACTCTTTTTATGTAAAATGAAACATAAAATGTAACTTACAAAATACTGGTAAAATAAATCAATGAATAATTTATATACCTAAAAAAGAAGTTTATAAAGTTCAATATTTAGTTGAACCTTATATGGTAAAATCTATGTTATATAAAATACATAAATAATTATTATTTATAATATTATATAGTATATATAATTATATATGAAGTTACATTAATGTAATAATCTATATTATTTTATCTATGCAATGCAAGTGTTAACGGTTAAAATAGTAATTATGAGACCGTCAGTTAAACTATTAACTGCTACAGACTGGATCACTTGTGGGTGTCTGAAATGATGCTTAATGTACAGTCGAATTTTTATAATTAAATTAATTATTAATAATTTAATTATTTAAGGTCATATTTAAATCCTATATTATTGGTCTTATGATACAAATTAACATAGTAGTTTTCATGCTATGGTTAATAAAAAATTGGCTATGGTTATCACTAGCTTATTAGGTGCTATACCTTTAGTTGGTGGTGATATTTTATTTTTATTATGAGGCAGTTATTCAATAGATAATGTAACATTACATAGATTTTATTCATTGCATTATTTATTACCTTTTATTATTTTACTATTAACTGTTGTGCATTTTGCTTTATTACATGAATTTGGTTCAAATAATCCTTTAGGTGTATCTGTTGAATTAGATAACGCACCTTTTATACCTTATTATGGTATAAAAGATGCTTTTAGTATTGTAATTTTTTTATTTATTTTTTTTATTTTTATATTTTATATGCCTGATAAATTAGGACATAGTGATAACTATATAGCTGCTAATTCATTAGTAACACCACCACATATAGTCCCTGAATGATATTTTTTACCTTTATATGCAGTGTTAAGAAGTGTGCCTAATAAATTATTAGGTTTATTTTTAATAGCTTGTTTTATTGTTTGTGTTATATTAATGCCTTTTATTAATAAAAATATAATTATAAGAAGTACAATGTTTAGACCTATATATGGTTTTATTGTTTGATTTTTTTTTTTTGTTTGTTTTCTATTTTGTTGAATATGTATCCTTTCTGTAATATCACCATTCTTAGAAATAGAACAATTAGTTACATTTTTATATTTTTTTATATTATTAATATTATTTCCTTATTTAGGATATTTTGAAAAATCTATATACAATGCCTATGTTAGACGTAGAGCTAGATATAAAAATAGAATTTGAGTAATAAATTAATT
>Ga0105240_10008620_pt1 | contig 14568 bp, 18 predicted proteins | sample KBSC54metaG_FD_80426 | JGI IMG/M metagenome (GOLD analysis project Ga0105240, IMG submission 80426) | Corn rhizosphere microbial communities from Kellogg Biological Station, Michigan, USA - KBS C5-4 metaG | ecosystem: Host-associated > Plants > Roots > Rhizosphere > Soil | place: Michigan, USA... | reverse complement strand
TTGGCGAGGCGTTTGGCCATCAGGCGCGCTTCCTGGCTGGGGCTTTTCTGGCCGCAGGCTTATCGTCCTTCGTCGCCGCCTTTTTCGCGGCAGAGGCGCGGGCGGGGGCCTTGGCGGGCTTTGTCTTGACGCTCTCGTCGTTCGCCGCGTTGGGCTTTTCAAGGCTGCGTTTGAGCGCCGCCATCAGATCGACCACGTTCGATCCGCGCGACGGAGCGGGCTCTTCCTCTTCCGCCTCGATCGTCTTGCCCTTGCGCTTGCGCGCGATCAGATCCTTCAGCGCATCGACATAGCGGTCATGATATTCGTCGGGATGGAACGGGCCGGTCTTTTTGTCGATCAGCGTGGCGGCAAGGTCGAGCAGATCCTCGTCGGGCTTGGCGTCGCCGATCTCACGGAAATAGGACGCCGCCTTGTTGACCTCGTCCGCGTAGCGCAATGTTTCCAGCACCATGCCGCGCCCGCACGGCTTGAGGCTCACGACATATTCGCGGCCGCGTAGCGCAAGCTGGCCCAGGCCGACCTTCTTCGCTTTCCTGAGCGCCTCGCGCAGTACGACGAATGCCTCCTCGGCGAGGTCGTCGGCGGGGACGACATAATAAGGCTTGTCGTAATAGATGGCGTCGATGTCGCTCGCATCGACGAACTGGGTGAGCTCGAGCGTCTTCTTGCTCTCCAGCTTGACCGCCTCGATCTCCTCGTCGGTCAGGAGGACATATTTGCCCTTCTCATATTGGTAGCCCTTGACGATCTCCTCGGGATCGACCGGCCCGATGCCGGGCGCGACCTTCTCATATTTGATGCGCTTGCCCGAAGGCTCGTGGATCTGGTTGAAGGCGACGGTCGCGCCGCTTTTAGTGGCCGAGTAGATTTCGACCGGTATCGAGACCAGGGCCAGCCTGATCTGCCCTTGCCAATAGGCCCGCGCCGCCATTGCTCAATTCCTCGTTGCGAGGCCGATTCAAAGCCTGACGGGTGGGCGGGTTCCAGTATTCGCCGATATTGAAGCGGACTTCGCTTCGACCGAAGTCGATCGCGACGCGGTTGAACAAGCGCAGCATGTCCATGCCGACCAGGATCGCGGGCGTATCGTCGAGCTTGAACAGGTGGAAGGTGTGCGGATCGGCATAGACGATCGGCATGCCGCCCAGCTCCATCGATCCGATCCGGATGCGGGGCAGCTTGCCCGCTTCGCCCGGAATGGTCCTGCCGGTCACGCCGATCAGCTCGCCGACCGGGCCGATTGGCCTGCTGCCCATCAGCGTCTTGCGGAGAGCGGGGTTGCCGATCGTGTTCTCGGCGCCGGTATCGATGATCGCGATCACCTTGATCTTACCGACCGCGGCATCGGTCATGACCAGCTGCCCCAGGCGACGGCGGGCGTAGACGGTGATCGTCTCGCCATCGAAATCGGCGCCCTTGCCGCGCGTGAGCGTGACGGCGTGCTGGCGGAAGTCGAGCACGACGTTGCGGCCCTGGAGCATGTCGGTGCCGAGAAAGCCGGTCGAGCCCAGCGATGCGGCGGGCAGGACCGCGGTGTCGAGCTCATGCTGCTCGATCGATCCCGCGCTGAGATGATCGACGCGGACCGCGCTCACCTCGTCGGGGCCGACCAGGCCCTCGATCGTGACCGTCCCCTGCGTCTTGAGACCGAGCTGCGCCGCCAGCCGATCCGAGATCACGCTGCGGTTAGCGCCGGTGTCGATCGTGAAGGGGAAGGGGCCCTTGCCGTTGACCTTGGTCATCAGCGTGATGCGGCCCGCGGGATCGGTCGCGGTGGCGAGCCGTTCGTGCGGACCGCTATTGCCGAAGGAATAGGACGCTTCAGGCGAGGCGAGGTTATGCGCTGCCAACGAAAGCACGGCCGCAACTGCAACAATCGCCATGGCGATCCTCCACGCCCGTCAAGGGAGGGCGGGCTTGGGCGGATGATGCCGTAACCGGGGCGGTCCGGCAAGGAAAAGTGGGGCCGGTGCGGCCTTTTGGACAAAGGCGATCAGTCGACCCAATCGAGTCCGATCTCCTGGTACAGGCCGCGATCCTCTTCCCAACGTGGATTGACCTTCACGTGAAGGAAGAGATGGACCTTCTGGCCGGTGATGCGGCTCAATTCTTCGCGTGCCTTCTGGCCGATTTCCTTGAGGCGCGCGCCCCGATGGCCGAGGATGATTGCACGCTGCGTGTCGCGTGCCACCAATATCTGCTGGTGGATCGCGACCGATCCGTCGCCGCGCTCCTCATATTTCTCGGTCTCGATCGCGCTGTCGTAGGGAAGCTCGGCGCGCAATTGTAGGTAAAGCTGCTCACGCGTCACCTCGGCGGCGAGCATGCGCTCGGAGGCGTCCGAGACCTGATCTTCCGGGAAATGCCAGGGCCCCTCGGGCATGCGCTTGGCCAGCTCGCGCTTCAGTTCGGGCACGCCGTCGCCGGTCGCGGCGGAAACGAAGAAGATGGCCTCGGGATCGAGCGCTGCCCGCAATTCGGCGGCGCGCGCGAGCATCGGTTCCTTGTCGGCTATGTCGACCTTGTTAAGGATTACGATCTTGGGCTCCGGACGCGCGGCAATCTGGTCGACCAAAGTGCGGGCGGTGCTGTTGAACTTGGCCTTGGCATCGATCACCAGCGCGATCAGATCGGCACCCTCGCTTCCGCCCCAGGCGGCGGCGACCATCGCGCGGTCGAGCCGGCGGCGCGGATCGAAGATGCCGGGCGTATCGACCAGCAGGAGCTGAGCCTCGCCTTCGATCGCGATGCCCATCAGCCGCGCGCGCGTGGTCTGTGCCTTGGGGCTGACGATCGCGACCTTCTGGCCGACGAGCGCGTTGACGAGCGTGGACTTGCCCGCATTGGGCGCGCCCAGCACGGCGACCAAGCCGCAACGTTCGGTCATGCGAGTTCCTTGAGCAACTGGGTAGCGGCGGCGGTCTCGGCCTCCTGCTTGGACGATCCGTCGGCTTTGGCGGAACCACCGCGCTTGCCGCCGACCTTCACCTCGACTGTGAAGACAGGGGCATGGTGCGGGCCTGACTGGCCGACGAGCGTGTACACGGGCGGGGCGCATTGCCGCGCGGCGGCCCATTCCTGAAGTGCGGATTTGGGATGCTTGGGCGCCTCCGCGCGGCGGTCGAGTTTGCCGTCCCAGGCGCGTCGGATGAAGGCTGACGCGCCATCGAGCCCGGATTCGAGGTAGAGCGCGCCGATCAACGCCTCGACCACGTCGCCGACGACGTTGTCGGAGAGCTGCGCGCCATCCTCGCGGGCCTGCTTGCCGAGGATCAGATGGGCAGGCACGCCGAGATCGCGACCGATTTCAGCGCACGCCTCGCGGCTTACCACAGCGTTCAGGCGCGCGGACAATTTGCCTTCGGGATCGTCGGGGAATTGTTCGTAGAGCCAGGCCGCGATTGACAGGCCAAGCACGCGATCACCCAGGAATTCGAGCCGCTGATAGGTCGGGCCGCCCTGGCTGCCGTGCGTGAGCGCGCGGCGGAACAAGGCAATGTCACGCGGCTGGTGGCGCAGAGCCTGGCGGATCCAGTCGGAAAGGACGGCGTCGGGGGTCATTGCCGTAACCCCCTAGCCGAGGCGGCGGTCAAGGCCAAACCCGACGATGGAGGCAGCCGTGGCTTTCAATTTGTTCGCATTAGAGCGACTCTGAGATCTAAAGGCCGAGCAATTCCTCCAACTCGGCCGGTTTCAGCTCGCGGGCGAGCTGGTCCATCCGGCATTGTTCGGGCGCCTTGTCGGGCCGCCAGCGGAGGAAGGTGGTGCCATGGCGGAAGCGGCAGCCGGTGATCTGATCGTAGCGTACCTCGACCACCAGTTCGGGGCGAAGCGGCTGCCATTCGGTCGAGCGTTCGGTCGACCAACGGCTCTGTCCGCCGGGGGCGTCGCCGGTGAAGCCGGGCGGTTCGATCAGGGGTTCCAGCTTTGGCTTGAGTGTCATCTTCTCTTTGGCTTCGAACGAGGAGGTGAAGCCGACATGGTCGAGCTTGCCTCCATCGTCATAGAGGCCGAGCAGAAGCGAGCCGACCGCCCTCTTCGACGTGCCGGCATAGCGGAAGCCGCCTACCACACAGTCGGCGCTGCGATGCTGCTTGATCTTCGCCATGGCGCGCTCGCCAGGGCGATAAGTGAGGTCGAGTCGTTTCGCGACGACTCCGTCTAGCGCTTTGCCGCCCCGCTGAAGCCATTGGCCGGCCTCGGCCGCATCGGAGGTAAGGGGCGAAAGGAGCAGCCGACGACCGCCTGCTTCGGCATGGAAGGCTTCGAGCGCGGCGCGGCGTTCGGCGAAGGGAAGGGCCGTCAGATCCTTGTCGTCCAGCGCGAGGCAATCGAACAACATGAAGGATGCGGGCGTTTCCGCTGCGAGCTTGCGCACGCGGCTTTCGGCGGGATGCAGCCGCATCTGCAGGGCGGCGAAGGAAAGGCCGTCGCCGGCAGCAATGATCAGTTCGCCGTCGAGCACGAATCGGTCTCGATCGAGACGGGCAAGCATTGCCACCACATCGGGGAAATAGCGGCCGAGCGGCTTGCCGGACTTGGAGATGAGCCTGACGTCGTCGCCGGCGCGCCGGGCGATGCAGCGGAAGCCATCCCATTTCGGCTCATAGGCCCAATCGGGCCCGGCGGGTAGCGCATCGACCAGCCGCGCTTCCATCGGCGAGGGGATGGAGGAATCGATCATGGCTGGCCGAACCGCGGGGGGTGGGCCAAGTTCCGTTTCATGCGACTCAAGCTAAGCCTTGTCGAGCAGTAGGGATTTCGCGGCTAAAGCGGCGCGGCAAGAAGGAGTGAAGGATGTTCCTGTTCCGCGGCCGTGAATCGCATCCTCGATCCTTCGTGAAGGCGGTGAGCTGGCGTACGCTCGGCTCGATCGACACGTTCATCCTGGGCTTCCTCTTCACCGCCGACGTGAAGACCGCCGGCTCGATCGCCGGCACCGAGGTGGTGACCAAGATCCTGCTTTATTATTTCCATGAACGGCTCTGGGCGTTGGTGCCCTGGGGGCATGGTCGGGAAGATCTGGTGCCGGATGCCTTGACCACGACGGCCCCCCACCCCTAAGGGGCTTCGCGCGCACTGCCGGAAACGGCGGCGCATAAGGCGTGGCGGTTGTAGCTCAGTTGGTTAGAGCATCGGTTTGTGGTACCGAGGGTCGCGGGTTCAAGTCCCGTCATCCGCCCCACTTTTTTTCAGGCTTTCGATCAAGCGCTGATAAGATTATTGCGCTTTACCGCAATTTTCTTAGCGAGTAAGAATCATGCCAGCCGTTTGGGACCTGCCCGATTTCGATGCCCATGAAGGCGTCCACTTCTTCTCCGATCCGGCTTCGGACCTTCGCGCGGTCATTGCAATCCACTCGACTCACCTTGGGCCGGCGGCGGGCGGCACGCGCTTCTGGCATTATGCCGACGCGAACGATGCGGTGACCGACGCGCTCAGATTGTCGCGCGGCATGAGTTTCAAGAATGCGATGGCGGGGCTGCCGGTAGGTGGCGGCAAGGGCGTGATCCTGGCGAATGCGGCGCGCACCAAGACGCCGGAAATGCTGGCGGCGTTCGGCCGCGCGATCGAATCGCTGGGCGGGCGCTATGTCACCGCCGAGGATGTCGGCATGGGCGAGGCCGACCTCGTGGCGATCGGCAAGGAAACGCGCCACGTTTCGGGCCTGCCGGTGGGCGAGGGCCATGCGGGCGGCGACCCCGGCCCATCGACCGCGATGGGTGTGTTCCTGGGTGTCAAGGCGGCGATCAAGCGCGCGCTCGGTAAGGACAATGCGAATGGCGTGCATGTCGCGATCCAGGGCGTAGGCTCGGTCGGCGGCGGATTGGCGCGCCTGTTGGCGGCGGAGGGCGCAAAGCTGACCTTGGCCGATGTCGATACGGCGCGCGCGGCCAGTCTGGCGGCGGAATTGGGCGGTTCGGTAGTCGAGGCTACCGAAATCCTCACCGTGGATGCCGATGTGGTCAGCCCATGCGCTTTGGGCGCGGTCCTGACCGCCGAATCGATCGCGAAGCTCAGCACACCGGTGATCGCGGGCGGTGCCAACAACCAGCTTGGGACGCCCGAGGATGGCGACCGGCTGCATGCGCGCGGCATCCTCTATGCGCCCGATTATGTGATCAATGCGGGGGGGATCATCAATGTGACGCTCGAATATCTGGGCCAGGGCGACCGGGCTGAGGTGCAGGCGCGGTTGAAGCAGATTCCGGGCCGGCTCGAGACGATCTGGGCGGAGAGTGCCGCCACCGGCGAGACTGCCGCCGGCGTCGCCGACCGAATGGCGATGAAGCTGATCGGAAGGTAGTTTTCTGGTGCGCTTCGGCATCCGCCGAAGCTTGCCGCACCGGCCCGCACCCCCACCCGGCCTCCCAGCCAGGCTATTCTATGGGAGGCCGGGCGGGGGTGCGGGCCGGTGCGGCTCTCGATCAAAAAGGTGTCAGCTCGCTTCCGGCATCGAGCCGGCTTCGGCGGGTATTTTGCCGGCGGCATGCTCGCGATAGGCGGTGTAGATGCCGCTGCCTGCGATCAGGGCGGCGCCGGCGAGCATGAGCGGGGTCGGCGGGCTCAGGAAGGCCAGCCACCCGATCAGAATGCCCCATACGATCTGCAGATAATCGAGCGGCACCACCACCGAGACAGGCGCGAAGCGGAGCGAACCGGTCATGCTGAGCTGGCCGATGCCGCCGAGCAGGCCTGCGACGGCAAGGATGCCATAGGTCTCGCGATCATGGGCATGCCCGAAAAAGGGCAGCATCAGCAGGCCGGCGAGCATCGTGAAGACCGTGAACCAGAAGACGATCGCGACCGTCTGTTCGGTACGGCTGATCTGGCGCACGGTAATCATCACGGCGGACTGGCCGAACGCGGCGGCGATCCCGACCGTAAGACCGAGCGTGGTGATACCCGCACCGGGACGCGCGACCAGGAGGACGCCGACGAAACCGACCGCGACCGCACTCCACCGGCGCGGGCCGATCTTTTCGGCGAGAACCAGCCCCGACAGCAAGGTCGCGAGGATCGGTGCGGCGTAAGTCAGCGTGGTCGCTTCACCCAAGGGCAGCAGGACCACCGCCCCGAAGGTGAGCAGCATCGAGATCAGGCCGATCACCGATCGGGTGACGTGCGCGAGCGGTGCCCTGGTCTTCACCGCGGACCAGCCCGGCCCGAGCGCGATCCAGCTCCCGACCACCAACAGAGCCCAGATATTGCGATAGAAGATCATCTCGAACGTCGAGACGCCGTGCTGACTCGCCGTCTTGAGAAAAGCCGCCATCACCCCGAAGGCGGTGGCCGAAGTCGCGCGCAACGCGATGCCGAACAGGCGCCGTTCGGGAGGGGCAGGTTCGGACATATTGTTGCGCTTGGCGATTGGCGCCGCTCGGCGCAACCCGCCTTTCCACGCCGAATAGTGTGCACTAAGGCGTCAATCGAGCTTTCCACATGCACCGCTTCGCCAATCCCGCCCGCTTCGTGCGCATCGCGCGCCCGCTGACCGCCTGGTTCGGCTGGGTCGGCATCGTGCTGGTCGCGATCGCGCTGACAGGCGGGCTGGCGGTGACGCCGCCCGATTATCTGCAGGGCGAAACGGTGCGGATCATGTACATTCATATCCCCTCCGCCTGGCTCGGCATGGCGGGCTGGGGCGGGATCGCCGCGGCGAGCTTCACGCAATTGGTGTGGCGCCATCCGCTGGCGCATGTCGCGGCGCGCGCGACCGCGGTGCCGGGCGCGGTCTACGCCGCGATCTGCCTCGTGACCGGATCGATCTGGGGGCGCCCGACCTGGGGCACCTGGTGGGAATGGGACGGGCGGCTGACATCGATGCTGGTGCTGTTCTTCCTGTACCTCGCCTATATCGCGCTGGCGCAGGCCGCGGGCCGCGAGGAAGGCGGGCAGAGGATCGCGGCGATCTTCGGCCTGGTCGGTGCGATCAACCTGCCGATCATCCATTTTTCCGTGCTTTGGTGGCGAACCCTGCATCAGGGCGAGAGCATCGGACTGACCGGATCGACGATCGACAAGAGCCTGATCTGGCCAATCCCGCTGTCGGTGCTGGGGTTCAGCCTGATCTTCCTGAGCGTGATTCTGATGCGGATGCGCGCGCTTCTCGCCGACGCCAAGGTCGAGGCACGGCTGCGGCGGATGGCATCGATATGAGCGCTACGCTCGATGCCTGGCCGTTCGTAATCGCGGCTTATGCGGTCGCGGTAAGCGCGACGGTGGCACTGATGGGCTTCAGCGTGGCCACGCTGCGCCGCGCCGAGCGCCGTGCGGACGCGCTCGACCGACAGGGCAAGAGCTGAGCCATATGAAAGCCAAGAATCAGAGGCTTACGCTGGCGGTGCTGGCGGTTGTTGCGATCATTGCGGCGGCCTTGCTGGCCTTGTCCGCGCTCAAGGATCAGGCTGCCTATTTTTACACGCCGAGCGATACGGTCAGGGACCATGTCCAGCCGGGCACCGCGGTACGGCTGGGAGGAATGGTGGCGAAGGGCTCGCTCAAGCGCCTGCCCGACGGCGTCACTATAACCTTCGTCGTCACCGACAATGCGGCGAGCGTGCCGGTGCGCTTCAAGGGCATCGTGCCCGCCCTGTTCCGGGAAGGATCGGGCGTGGTTGCGGACGGCAAGTTCGACGCCACCGGCCAGTTCGTGGCCGAGACGATCCTGGCCAAGCATGACGAGCGCTATATGCCGCCCGAGGTGGCGGGCGCGATGCACAAGAGCGAGAGCTTGAAGAAGTGATAGCCGAAGCCGGTCTTGCCGCGTTGTGGTTGGGCGCGGCGCTATGTGCGCTGCAACTGGTGGCGGCCGCCTTCGCAGTGGCGGGCAAGGCGGATCTGGCGGGCATTGTCCGGCCGGTCGCGGTGGCGCAGGCGGTGCTGACCGCGCTGGCTTTCGGGCTGCTGATCTGGCTGTTCGTGCAGGTCGATCTTTCGGTTGCGCTCGTGTTCGAGAATGACAGCAGCGAGAAGCCCTTCCTCTATCGCTTCGCCGCGACCTGGGGGAATCACGAAGGCTCGATGCTGATGTGGGTCACCATATTAGGGGTGGCCGGCGCGGCGGTAGCGTTGTTCGAGCGCAAGCTGGAGGAGCGGACTTTGCTCGCGACGCTCGGCGGCCAGGCGGTGATCGGGCTTGGTTTCTATGCCTTCCTGTTGTTCGCCTCCAATCCGTTCGCACGGCTCAATCCGGTTCCACCGGAGGGCAAAGGGCTCAACCCGCTGCTGCAGGACCCGGGTTTGGCATTCCATCCGCCGACGCTGTACCTTGGCTATGTCGGGCTTTCGGTGGCTTTCTCCTTCGCGATCGGCGCCTTGATCACGCGCGACGTAGGCCCGTCTTTCGCCCGCGCGATGCGGCCATGGGTGCTGGGGGCATGGATATTCCTGACATTGGGCATCACTGCGGGCAGCTATTGGGCCTATTATGAGCTCGGCTGGGGCGGCTGGTGGTTTTGGGATCCGGTCGAGAATGCCTCGCTCATGCCGTGGCTGGCGGCGACCGCCTTGCTCCATTCGGTGACCGTGTTGGCGACGCGCGACGGCTTGCGCGCCTGGACGCTGATGCTCGCGGTGATCGCTTTCTCCATGAGCATGGTCGGCACTTTCCTGGTGCGATCGGGTATCCTCACCAGCGTGCATGCCTTCGCGGTCGATCCCCGACGCGGCACGTTTCTGCTGGTGCTGCTGTTCCTCTACATTGGCGGTGCGCTGGCCTTGTTCGGAGCGCGCGTGGGGACTGTGCGCGAAGGCGCGCGTTTCGATCCGATCAGCCGCGAGGCGGGGTTGGTCGCCAACAACCTGCTCCTGTCCGCGATCCTCGGCATCGTGCTGGTCGGGACGCTCTATCCGCTCGTGCTGGAGGCTTCGACCGGCACCAAACTCTCGGTCGGGCCGCCTTATTTCGATGCCGCTGCTGGGCCGCTGGCGCTGATCCTGGTCGCGGTCATGGCGACGGGGCCATTGCTCCGCTGGCGGCGCGACAATCTCAAGCCCTTGCTGAAACGGCTCGGACCGGCCGCAGTCCTGGCGTTGGTCGCCCTGATCGCGGTCAAGCTGGCGGCGCCCGCGATTTCGGCCCTGTCCTTGTTCGGGCTGGCGCTGGCAGCGGGGCTTGCGCTGGCCAGCGTCGCGCCCTTGTGGAGACGCAATCTGCTCCGCACGCCCTTGTTCGTGTGGGGTATGGTGGTGGCGCATCTCGGCATCGCGGTCAGCCTGGCCGGCATGGCGTGCGACAGCAGCTTCACGGCCGAGAAGCTGGTCGCGGCGCGCGTCGGCGAAACCGTCGCGATCGGGCCCTATTCCGTTACCCTCGACGCGATCGACCCGACGTTCGGGCCGAGCTGGCAGGCTTTGCAGGCCACCTTGCTGGCGCGGCGCGGGGATGGGGACACACTGACGCTTCAGCCGCAGGCGCGGACCTATTGGGCGCCGCCGACCGACACGAGCGAGACCGCGATCCATACCGCGATCGACGGCCAGCTTTATACCGTGCTCGGCAAGCAGGCGGCGGATGGGCGATGGCAGCTGCGCTTATGGTGGAAGCCATTCGTGACCCTGATCTGGGCAGGTGGGGCGCTGGTCGCAATCGGGGGTGCGCTGGCATTGGTCGGCCGCCAATGGCGCGGGCGTCGCAAGCCGGCGGAGGCCTGGGCGTGACCGGCGCCAAAAAATGGGCGCCGTTGGTGCTCTTCATCCTGCTTGGCTCTGCCTTGACCTACGGGCTTGCCAAGCCGGAAAGCAGCACCATCAAATCGAAGATGATCGGCTTATCGGTGCCGAGTTTCACGTTGCCGGCCGCAATTCCCGGAAGACCCGGGCTTTCAAGCGCCGATCTCGCGACTGGGCAGCCGCATCTGGTCAACGTCTTCGGGAGTTGGTGCGTCCCCTGCATGGCAGAGGCGCCGCAACTGAAGCAGATCGCCGACGCGGGGGTGCCGATCGTCGGCATCGCGGTGCGCGACAAACCTGAGAATCTGCAGCGCTTTTTGGGGCGTTACGGCAATCCGTTTCGCGCGATCGGCGCGGACGATAGTAGCCAGGTGATGATGGCGCTGGGCTCGTCGGGCGTGCCCGAAAGCTTCGTGGTGGACGGGCAGGGGCGCATCCTCCAGCAGCAGATCGGCCCGATCAATCCCGAGGATGTGACCGGAATCGTCGCCGCCGTGAAGGGCGCGCGATGAAGCGGCTGCTTCTGGCCTTCGCCTTAGTGGCTGCGCCGGCGCTGGCGGACAGCGATTTGCCGCCGGCGCCCCTCGCCAACACGCAACTTCCAGATCCGGAGCAGGAGGCCAAGGCCAAGGCGCTGATGGAGACGATCCGTTGCCTGGTCTGCCAGGGCCAGTCGATCGCGGATAGCGATGCCGAACTGGCGGGCGACATGCGCGCGATGGTACGCGAGCGCATCGCCGCGGGCGAAAAGCCCGAAGCAATCCGCGCCTGGCTGGTGCAGCGTTACGGATCGTGGGTGAGCTACGAACCGCCTTTCGACCGCGTGACCTGGTTGTTGTGGGCGGCGCCGGTGCTGTTCGTCGTGATCGGCGTGCTGATCGCGCATTCGAGCTTCCGACGGCGGCGCGCATGAGCGGAATGCTGATTTCCATCCTGCTGGCGATGGTCATGGCGGCGGCTCTGGTGCTGATCGTGCGGCCGGCGCGTGGCGCGCTTTATTTGATCGGGGTGGCGATAGTGGTCGGCCTAGCGGGCTATGCCTGGCAGGGCACACCGGGTCAGGCCGGCAGCCCGACCCCGGCCGACGCGCACAAGAAGGGTGGTGACACGCTGTTCGCGCATGAACGCAAGGTGTGGCTGGAGACGGTCGGGTTCGATGCGCTCCAGCTCGACGGCGCCGACGCTTTCATCAAGAATGGCGATCCCGATTATGCGGTCGGCCTGCTGCATGCTTATCTGCAAAAAGAGCAGGACAGCATGGTACTCTGGCTAGGGCTCGGCAATGCGCTCCAGGCGCAAGCCGACGGCGCGCTCACGCCACCCGCGCATTATGCTTTCGAGCGGGCCGCGCAGGTGGCGCCCGATCACCCCGCGCCCCAATATTTCCTGGGATTGGCCTATCTCCAGATGGGCGACGTGGATGGAGCCGAGGCGACCTGGCGCGACCTGCTTGCCAAGGCACCCGCGGACGCGGCCTGGCGCGGCAAGCTCGCCGCGCGGATTACATTGCTCGAACAGGTGAAAGCGGCGCATTAACCCAGCTTCTTGACGTTGCCAGATGAAGCGCCGAATCGTTCCCGGAACAGTCCGTTCGACGAAGCGTAGGTGGGATGAGTATGGCTACCGGGGCACGCATATTATCCGCGACGGACGACGAAGCGATTGTCGAGATGCTGATCCGCGCGCTCGAACGGCGCGACACGCTGTCCGATCGCGAGCGTGATGCACTGGTCAAGGCAGTTGCCGAGGTGCGCGTCCATCCGCCGGGCGATACCTTGATCCGCGCGGGTGTGTCGGCGGAATTCAGCACCTTGCTGGTCGACGGCATGCTCGGCCGGGTCTTTTACATGTCGGAAGGCAAGCGCCAGATCGTGGCGCTGCACGTGCCGGGCGATTTCGTCGATCTGCATAGCCTTTTACTCAAGCGGCTCGACCATGACGTTGTTGCGCTGAGCGAGGTGCGCGTCGCCCTCGTTCCGCACGCGGTGTTGCGCAGGCTGACCGAGACCGAGCCGCATCTGGCGCGAATGCTATGGCTGCTGACCGTTATCGATGCGGCGATCCATCGGGAATGGATCGGTCGGCTCGGCCATTCCGCGGCAGTGCGGGTCGCGCACCTTCTGTGCGAGCTGCAGATGCGGTTCGCGGTGGTGGGGCTGGCTATGCCCGACGGCTTCCCGATCGAGCTCACCCAGGCAGACCTGGGCGACATGACGGGCCTGACGCCGGTCCACGTCAACCGCACCTTGCGCAAACTGCGCGAGGCAGGCCTGGTGGTCGTGCGGGACGGATTCGCGGCGATTCCCGATTTGCGCCGTCTTCAGGAATTTGCGGGCTTCGACCCAACCTATCTCTATCTGGAGAATTGTTCGCGGTGAGAGCCGATTGACCGCGCCCGCCCGGTTGTGGCAGTCGACCCGGCGACGCGGGTGTAGCTCAATGGTAGAGCAGAAGCTTCCCAAGCTTACGACGAGGGTTCGATTCCCTTCACCCGCTCCAGCTTCCTATCGGATTGAAGCAGCCTGGGCGGCCGAACGCGCAAGAGCCTCTCGCTTTTTGTGTGCCATTCGATTTCCTTCACCCGCGCCAATTTCATGCTGACCCTAATCGCCCTAGCAGCCACGCTTGGTACGCTGCGCGAAGCGGATGCGCGCGTGGCCACAGTCGCCTGGCGGCTGCAGACCGCTAATGCCGCTTTGTGCCGCGACACGGTCGCGCTGCCGGGGTTCTCAGTCGAGACGATCGACCAATATGCGTTGCCCGAACGCGCCCAGGCGTTGGCCGAATTCGGCCTGGGCGATCTGCCGCAGATAAGCGCGGTCGTGCCCGGAAGCACCGCCGACCAAGCGGGTCTGAACGCGGGGGACACCATCCTGGCCATCGATGGCCAGCCAATGCGGCGGGCAACGGGCGGCAAGCCGGACTATGGCCGCACCGCCGCGGTGGAGGCGGCGCTCGCGACGGCGCTCGCCCGCCCGCCGGCTAGGCTGACGCTCGCATCCCGGAATGTTTCGTTCAGCGGCGATCGCGGCTGCGCGTCGACCGTGCAGCTTGTTCCTGGGGGGCGGCTCGATGCGCTGGCGGACGGCCAATATGTCCAGATATCGGGAGTGATGTACCAGTTCGCGGGCAACGATAGCGAGCTTGCCTTCATCATCGCGCACGAATTGGCGCATAATATCGTGCCCGAGGCGAAACACGCGTCAGATGCATCTGCCCAACGGCGGGCAGAGCTGGCGGCGGATCGTGCCGCGGTCGGGATGATGGCGCGAGCAGGTTATGATGTGAAGGCGATCGTGCCGCTGATGGAAAGGCTGCGTCGCAAGAATCGCCTGTCCTGGCTCGACGGCTCGCACCCCGGTTGGTCGACGCGCCTGGCGGCGGTCGGGCAGGCGGTTGCGGCAGAGAATGATCCAATACGACCTAATCCGGGCTAGAAACAGCAAGCGGAACGGTCATATTTGTTCCGCGTTAAGGTGCTAACCCGTACATAAGACTGGTTTTGTGCTTGTTTGCGATCCGAAATTATGCGACGGGAATCGTGAACAGCCCGCTCAACAGGGAACCTTACTCATGACCGTTTCTAAGATGTTGCTTTCGGCCGTGATCGCTGTGACTCTGGTTCCCGCTGCGGCGCAGGCTGCCAGCAGTGCCGCTCCGCATATTTCGCCTGCAGCGCAGTCGCTGTCGCTCGCGGCTCCGGTTCGCGCCGGTGCGAAGACCGGCAAGAAGAGCCACATTCTCGGCCTTGGTGTCCTCGGCACACTCCTGATTGCGGCCGGCGCGATCGCTGCCGGCGTCGTGATCGCCGACGCGGTCGACAACAGCTCGAGCGGCTGAGCCGTCGGGCTTTTCTCGATCTACGAGATGATGAATAGCCGCCCAATGGGC
>Ga0105240_10008619_pt1 | contig 14568 bp, 8 predicted proteins | sample KBSC54metaG_FD_80426 | JGI IMG/M metagenome (GOLD analysis project Ga0105240, IMG submission 80426) | Corn rhizosphere microbial communities from Kellogg Biological Station, Michigan, USA - KBS C5-4 metaG | ecosystem: Host-associated > Plants > Roots > Rhizosphere > Soil | place: Michigan, USA... | reverse complement strand
TATCAATTGGATTTTCATGGCTTCCCTTTTTAATCATATAAGGGGAATCCACTAGAGTGCCAATTTCTATTTATTTGAAAATCAACTATATCTGGTAATGATTGTTTTGAACATTTCCCGTTTCCGGAGAAGATTCCGGAAAATAGATAGTTCTTCCCATCCCGTGATCCTGAATCTGTTTAGTGAGCCATCGAATCAGTAACCAAAAACACATCCGATCCCGAAAACGCCCGACTGAGAGGTATCATGTGTTTTCATATAAGAAATGCGGAATTCTATATTGTGCTGATGTTTCCCCACGGCAAAACGGATTCCTGCCTCACCCACCGGTCCGAAACCGCTCATCGGATAGGCGATATCATTCCCGGCATAGTCCTTTTTTAAAATGATATTGGTCTGGTAACCAAAACCCGCCCCGAAGAAAAATCCGATTCTGCTTTCATTGCTATTTCCGGATCCCGCCCCATCGTTGAAATCGAGCATCAATGGTGCCTGGAACATCCATCCAAGGGTAATGGCGTCTTCATTCCGGATATGATAGGCCCCGTTAAAACCAAAACTAATGGGAAGGCCGATTGAAATAGAACTGCCCTCGGCTTCCAAAAATGCAAAGCGCGGAGCATAAATTACCGATGGAAGGGTTTGCGTTTTATATCCGGATGTTGTTTGTGTTACAATATTTCCTCCGATCCCCTGCATAAAAGTCTGGGAAAAGGTAGTGCCGCAAAGGCAAAGGGAAAGAGTCAGCGCCAATAATTTTTTCATAAACGGCCAGCAGCGGTTACAGCCGGATGAATAAAAAATTTTTTATACCCCGGTAAAAATTTTTTTGTTGCCAGCGCCGCTGCTGAACAGCAATCCGGTAATTTTTTTCTATCTTAACTCCATTATTAAAATTTCCGTTTACAAACCTACAATTCCCTGCTCAAAGCTGCACACGAGATCAATAGCGTCCATGTTTCGGATAATATTCACATCCCTGCCTTTCGGCATAGCCTTTTTTTGCTCCATACAAACCACAGAAAATAAAAAATAATCTCCAGATGAAATGTACAAAACTGCTTTTTTGTTCTTTCCTGCTCTTTTTCCTTTTTTCCGCCTGCAATCAGCGTTCCGGCACTCCCAGGATCCTTGTTTTTACAAAAGCAAAAGGGTACGTGCATGCATCCATACCGGTCGGCGTGCAGGCGATCATTAAGCTGGGACAACAGCATCATTTTGATGTGGATACCACATCCGATGCATCGCAGTTTACCGAAGACAATCTGAAAAAATATGCAGCGCTCGTATTTATCAGTACCACCGGCAACACAATGAATTCCGATCAGAAAGTGCAGCTGCAGCGGTATATGGAAGCCGGCGGCGGTTTCGTGGGCATCCATGCCGCAGCCGATGCGGAATACGGGTGGCCCTGGTATAATAAACTCGTGGGCGCCTGGTTCCTGAGCCATCCCGGCAATCCCAATATCCGGAAAGCCACGGTTGTCGTTACCGATACTTCCAGCCCTGCCACCAAAGGTCTCCCGCATCTCTGGGAAAGAACAGATGAATGGTATAATTATAAAGATATTGACCCCTCCATCAAAGTGCTGGCAAAGCTCGATGAAGAATCTTACGAAGGCGGCGAGAACGGCGACAACCATCCCATTGCCTGGTATCATTCCTTCGATGGCGGAAGAAGTTTTTACACCGGTGGCGGTCACACCGATGAAAGTTATAGCGAGCCCTTATTCTTAGAGCATCTCGCCGGCGGCATTCAGTATGCCATCGGAGATAACGCGCCACTGGATTATTCCAAAGCCTATGCGGTAAAAGCACCTGAAGAAAACCGTTTTACCAAAGTGATTCTTTCCAATGACCTGAATGAACCGATGGAACTGGCGGTAACACACGACGGTCGCGTATTTTTTGTAGAGCGTTCCGGAGGTTTTTATATGTATGATCCTGCTACCCAAAAAACGAAAACGGTTTACCGTCTGCCCATTTACATGGATAAAAAAGATTCGTCATTCGGCAACGGTGTTTTGGGAATGACCATTGATCCTGATTTCGACAAAAATAATTATGTATATATTTATTATACACCGAATAAATTACCTACGCGGCAAAGCCTTTCCCGTTTCAAAATCATCGGCCGCGATTCGCTCGATTTCAGTTCTGAAAAAGTGATCCTGGAAGTGCCTATAGATCCGGAAGTGAGTGCGCATACCGGCGGATCCATTACCTGGGACAAGGATAAAAATCTTTTTCTCTCTACCGGCGACAATACCGTGCCCTTTGCCTCAGACGGATATTCTCCCATTGATGAAACCCCCGGCCGCAAAGTGTATGATGCGCAGCGCTCGGCAGGCAATACCAATGATCTCCGCGGAAAAGTTTTGCGCATTCATCCCGAAGCGGATGGAAGCTATACGATTCCGGCGGGCAACCTTTTTCCAAAAGGAGAAGCCGGAACCCGTCCGGAAATATATACGATGGGTTGCCGGAATCCTTACCGCATTTCTGTAGACGCCGCAACTTCTGTTTTGTATTGGGGAGAAGTAGGGCCTGATGCAGGCGAGGATGGAGATAAAGGCCCCAGAGGGTATGATGAATTCAACCAGGCGAAAAAAGCAGGCAATTACGGATGGCCTTATTTTGTTGGCGACAGCAAGCCCTACCCGCGCTATGATTTTGTAACCAAAAAGATCGGTGAGAAGTTTGATCCGAAAGCGCCGGAAAACAGTTCGGTATACAATACCGGGCTTAAGATATTACCACCCACAACCAATCCGATGATCTGGTATCCTTATGGCTGGTATGAAAGCTTCCCCGATCTTGGCGAAGGAGGCCGTTGCGCTATCGCCGGACCAGTATATCATTATGATAAAAACAATCATAATAAGGCAGGTCTGCCGGAGTATTATGATAAGAAACTTTTTATTGCAGACTGGATACGCAACTGGATATTCACGGTAACACTGGATGATACCCTGGGATATAAAAGAATGGAAGCTTTTATGCCGCTCACCGGAAATTTTAAACGCCCGATTGATTTTGATATCAGTCCCGATGGAGTGATGTATATGCTGGAATACGGATCCGTGTATGGTGCCGACAATGTAGATGCGCGGCTGGTGCGCCTGGATTATAATGGCGGCAACCGGGCGCCGCAGGCTGTTATATCGGCAAATGATACCATCGGACTTGCTCCTTTGAAAGTAAATTTTGATGGCGCGAGAAGCGTGGATTTTGATGAAGACGATGTATTGGCGTATAGCTGGGATTTCGGAGATGGCAGCGCGCCATCAAACGAAATGAATCCGGCACATAGTTTTGCGAAAAACGGAATTTATAAAGTGACGCTCACGGTTAAAGATCCTTCGGGTGAGAAGAGCAGCCGTTCAACAGAAATAAAAGTCGGTAATACGGTGCCGCAGGTCACGGTTAATGTAACGGGCAACGGCAGCTTCTATTTCCCGGGAGAGCAATTGCAGTATTCGGCCGCTGCAACGGACAAGGAAGATAAAAGCATCAACCAGCAGAAATTCCTGGTATCGTTAAAATACCTGCCGCAGGAAGCTGCTTCTTATCCCGTGCTGAGCCGGCGGCAGCCGGGAATGCCGGTGGTTAGTCCCGGCAGGTCCATGATCAATGCAAGCGATTGCCAGGCCTGCCATCAGTTCAATGCAAAATCTGCCGGACCTTCCTTCCTGGACGTTTCAAAACGATATGCCGGCAAACCGGGAATCGGCGATACGCTGGTGGAAAAAATAATCCGGGGAGGTTCCGGAAACTGGGGAGTGCATGAAATGAGCGCCCACCCGCAGCTATCGCCTGAAGAAGTAAATACCATTGTGCATTATATTCTGTCCCTGACCGCGGAAAAAACACACGACAGTCTTCCGTCAAAAGGTAGTATCGCCTTGCATGATGCGGGCGGGAAGAATGCCGGCGGATGTTATGTGCTGACCGCCTCTTACACAGATGACGGAAATGGAATTGTGCCGCTCACCGGCAATGCCACGCTCGTATTGCGGCCTGCCAGGGTAGCCGCGGAAGACGCGGACAGACTGTCCAACATGCGGCGCGGCAGAAACGGATTGCGGGGCATCGACAACAAATCCTGGTTTGAATTAAAGAATGTTGACCTTTCCGGAATCAAACATATAACCTATAACTATGCATCCGAAAAGGAAGGGGCGACTATTGAAGTGCATACCGGATCCGCGAAAGGTCCTGTGATCAGCACGGTAAATTATACAGCCACCGGCGCAAGAGATAAATACAAAGAAGTAACGACAGCTGTTTCAGATCCGGGCGGAAAGAATGATCTGTATTTTGTTTTCAGAAAAGATACAGCCCCCGATCAGAATATTGGTTCGCTGAGCTGGCTGGAGTTTAAAAAATAAAAATTAGTAAAAAGAGCTGTTTCAGTATGCTGAAGCGGCTCTTTTTCAATTTCCATACAGTCACTGTTTCAAAAGCGTACAGCATGCGCTCTTAAAAAATCATATTCCATCTGATAATCAGCCCATTAGAACATTGGTATTCTTATTGGCACTTAAAATAGTCCTTTTTATCTTTTGAACTCCCGATCGCAAAAGAAGAATGGAATAAAAAAGCTGCCATGATAAAAAACCTCTTCCTGATTGCCCTGCGCAATTTCAAAAAAGACAAATGGTATAACCTGCTCAATATACTGGGGCTTACCATTGGCATCAGCTTCAGCCTCTTCCTGATCTTTTATATCCGGGATGAGCTGAATTACGACCGCTATAATAAAAAAGCCGACCGGATTTACCGGATCGTTTCCTATATACAGGAGCGGGACAAAAACACCAACTGGACGATCACGCAGTTTCCTCTTGGTCCAACCCTGAAAAAAGACTTCCCGGAAGTGGAGGAAGCGGTACGGTTTGCTCCCAGGGAAAGGACCCTGTTTAAGAATGGTAATAACAATTATTACGAAACCAGGCTCTATTATGCGGACAGCAATATCTTCCGGATTTTCACAATAAAATTTGTGGAAGGAAATGCCAATGCGCTGAACCAGCCCAACAGCATCGTGATTTCAAGATCCCTTGCAGAAAAATGCTTCGGGAAGAATGTCTCCGCCGTTGGTAAAACCCTTCGCACAGTGTATGATTTATACAAGGTAACGGGCGTATTTGAAGACATTCCCCGGAATTCACATCTTCGGTATGATATGCTGATCTCGATGTCCTCCCTTAAAAATAACGGAGGAGAGAATTGGGGTAATTTCAACTACTTCACTTACGTGCTGCTGAAACCCGGCGCGCGGGCGCAGAATCTTAATAAAAAACTGGAGCAGATATATCATAAAAATGTAGAGCCCATTTTTTCGCAGTTCAATGTGAAGATGCGATACGATGTGCAGCCCATTACGGAGATTCATCTGCATTCCCGGCTGGAGCGGGAACCGGAAGAGTTGGGTAGCATGTCGTATATCTGGATCTTTTCTGCCGTCGCGTTTTTCATGCTGCTGATTGCCTGTATCAACTATATGAACCTGACCACGGCCAGGTCGGCCAGAAGGGCTAAGGAAATCGGCATCCGCAAGGTCACCGGATCTTCCCGGCGCCAGCTGATCCTCCAGTTTCTGAGTGAATCCGTCCTGACTGCTTTTGTAGCGGTATTGCTCAGTTCAGTTCTTGTAATATTGCTTTTACCCGTTTTTAATTCCCTTTCCGGAAAGTCATTTAATCTGCAGACGCTGCTGCAACCCTTCAACATCTTTCTGTTGCTCGGGATCGGTTTATTTACCGGACTTGCTGGCGGCAGTTATCCGGCCTTTTACCTGTCCGGGTTCAGACCCGTGTCCGTGTTGAAAGGAGCCCTTTCGAAAGCATCCGGAAATGTAAGCCTCCGCCGCACGCTGGTGGTATTGCAGTTCTCCATTTCCATGATCATGCTCATCTGCACCTGGGTGGTATATTCGCAACTCTCTTATTTACGCAAAAAAGACCTGGGTTTCGACAAAAGCCAGGTGATGACGGTAACGGTTAATACCGGCGAGGATGAACGCGGCAAGATATCTTCGATGGACAATGATTTCCGCAGCCTGCCCGGTGTGCGGATGGTAGGCACGGGCAACTCCTATCCGGGAAGCCCGAATATCAATCTGAACCTCTTCACCGTCGAAACAAAAAACGGTCATGTAGACAAGGCAATTGAATGTTACGGGGTAGACGAAAATTATCTGGGCGCACTGGGCATCCGGATTGTCAAAGGCCGTAATTTTTCAAGTCTTGCAGACACCCTGCACAGCATTCTGGTGAACCAGGCCATGGTGAAACATTTCGGATGGGATGAAGCAATTGGAAAGCGGGTAAAATTTCCAGGCGATACCTCCGGAAACTACCTCGAAGTGGTGGGAGTATTTAATGATTTCAACCAGAAATCATTGTATAACCCGATTGCGCCGCTGCTGCTGTTTTACGGCCCCAACGGCAATGTCATCCAGCTGAAGATAAATCCTGCCAACACGAATGAAACCATCGCTAAAGTGGAAAACACCTGGAAGAAATATTTCCCGCAGCTGCCATTTGAATATAAATTCCTTGATGAAGGACTGAATTCCCAGTATGCCGCCGATCAGCAGCGCGGTAAAATTTTTGCGGCTCTCTCCATCCTAACGATCATTATCACCTGCCTTGGGCTGCTCGGACTCACTGCCTTTACCACGCAGCAAAAGCAAAAGGAGATCAGCATCCGGCGCGTCATGGGCGCCAGCGTCAGCCAGATCGTAACACTGGTCGCCCGGAATTATCTGCTGCTGGCGCTGATTGCGGCGGCCATTGCCTTCCCGGTGGCTTATTATTTCATGCACAACTGGCTGAAGGTTTTTACTTACAGTGCCGGGTTATCTTTTATTCCGTTTATTGTATCGGCCTTTGCCATCGTGCTTACCGCATTGCTGACTGCCATGTATCATTCGGCAAAAGCGGCCCTGTCAAAGCCGGCCAGGAATTTACGGACGGAATAAGACGCCGATCTGTGGCAGGTTAAAAACAGTAGGTTTATAAATTCTCAATTTGCTTTAGAAATCTAAAGGCAGGGTTCACCCTGCTCATCCGGATCTCTTCTATGATCTTATGCCTGCAGCTGCACGTTAGATGTAGCTTATTTCAGCGGCTAACATAGGGAACAATAACTGCCCAGGTTTCCATCAGGCACTCTGGAAAATTAAATAATTTGTCACGAAATCAGGGAATAGTAATACCTTTCTTACCAACCAAAAAAACACCAAATGAAAAGCATTATTGCAGGCCTTTGCCTGCTCTTCGCCAGCACCGCTGGTTTTTCCCAGGAAGAAAGGAATGGAGATATTTTTATCAAACATCCTTATATCGAAATCCTCAACAAAACCAATATGGCCTACCTCGCGAATGATACGGCCTCCAACAGGATGTTTTATGCGGATACCGCAAGATTCTGGGCATCGGGCATGACAAAATCAGTCGGATATTACGATAATCTGAAACACTGGGCAGACGATTTCAGTTATTACGACAGCATCCGGCTGGAGCCGACAGGATATCCCGATTACCTGGCGTATAAAGACCAGGATGCCAAAGTAGTTCAGTCCTGGGGAAAATGGTTTGGCAAATCAAAAAAGACAGGAAAAACCCTAAGGGTGGATTACGTTCAGTTCGACAACTTCAACAAAGACGGTAAAATCGAATTCGAAATGATATACGGCGATTTCTCGCAAATGGGAAAGAACTAGTTTTTAATTTTTTGCCAGACAGCCTCTTCAATAAACAGAAGGGGCTGTTTGCGTTTTAAGAGCTTCACTTCCGCCATGTAAAATATATAAGCCGGAACATTTCAGATTAATGAAAATTTAATTAATCTTACATCCAGGAAGCACGAATGAACTGGAATCGTAAAATTACGTGCCGTTTTTCTCAGGATATACATCTTCCTTTACAGGCAGGTAGCAGATCCTGACATTCGTGTTTACCGGAAAAAAAATTTATGCAACAGGTACCCGATATCCCCGAGGCAGGCACACTAATTTCAGTATATGAAAAAGGAAGACCCGGCATAATATCCGGATCTGAACTTACGGGGGTCTGTCAAACATGAATATCCTGCAAACTCCGGAATGATGCTCCGAATTCCAAGAAGGAATTCAGGAGCAGACTACTACTACGCTAACGCTGTAAGAAATCACCTACCATTATCCCCTAACCGCCCGAAGCTTTAGAAAGGCATTCGATAAAGGAAATTTTGTAGGCCGTCCCGATCTTTCACCTTATCCCACGGCTCCCAAAATGTGGAATATTGTACACAAACGAAAAACACCGATGGGAAAAATTAGCCAACGCGAACAGAATAAATATATATGAGAATGATTAATCGTTTACTCTACGCCACAACCAGAAAATTAGTTTTCACCCCATTTATGTTGCTTCTCTGCACTTCCTGTGGCAAGGAACTAAGCATGGAAGGTCAGCCGTCCTTAGGAACGGTTAGTATATTTACTAACCAGATTCCCGATGGTCAGACCGAGAATGATGACAGGGGCGGTATCGAACTGGGTTTAAAATTCCGGTCAATCGTATCCGGTTATGCGGAAGGGATCAGATTCTACAAAACTCTGGGTGATAGCGGAACGCATACCGCGCAGCTGTATTCCCCCGACGGAACACTACTGGCGTCCCAGGTTTTTTTAAACGAAACAGACAGCGGGTGGCAGACTGCATCTTTTGAATCTCCGGTACCCATTGCAGCTGACAAAACTTATATTGCGGCCTATCATAGTAGTCTGGGAAATTATATTTCAACCGTTTCCGGCATGAAAACAGCAATCACAAACGGGCCGTTAACAGCGCTGGCAGACAGCACAGACGGAGAAAACGGTTTATATAAGTATACTGACACGCCCGGCATGCCGGACACGGGATATCTGGCCAGTAATTACTGGGTAGATATCGTAGAGAGCCTCCACTGATCAAAAATTCCGGCAATTCTCCTGAAATAATATCGGGCTGTCTCATCAAATAATTACTTTTATAAGCAATGAGACAAACCCGATTGCTTTTTCTTACCGCATTGTTTGGTTCTTTTCTGTTTTCCTGTAGGCAACAAAATCCACCGGAAGAACCTGCGCCCGCCAGACCTGCACATATAGATCCAAATCCATCTCCTGCATATCTGACTCCTGAAGAGAGCATGAAGACCATGCATCTGCCTCCGGGATACCATCTCGAACTCGTGGCCAGTGAACCGCAGATCCAGGAACCCGTGGCTATTGTATGGGACGGCAACGGAAGATTGTATGTTGCTGAAATGCGCAGCTACATGCAGGATATCAACGGCACCGGCGAAAAATATCCCATCTGCCGCATCACCCGCCTGGAAGATACAGATGGAGACGGCAAGATGGACAAGAGCACGATCTTCGTCGACAGCCTGGTACTTCCCCGCATGATGCTGGCCCTGGATGACAGGCTGGTAGTGAATGAGACCTATAGTTACAATCTGTATAGTTACCGCGATACCAACGGCGACGGGAAAGCCGATGAGAAGACGCTCGTATATCATAACGACACAGCGGATGAAGCCAACCTCGAACATCAGAAAAGCGGACTGATCTGGGATATCGACAATTGGATATATGTAACCTACAATCCCGTTCGTTACCGCTACAACAACGGTATGCTGGAGGCGGATTCAATGGCTGCATCACCGGGCGGACAGTGGGGACTTACCCAGGATAATTTCGGACGCCTCTATTTTTCTTCGGCCGGAGGAGAAACGCCGGCCCTCAATTTCCAGCAGAACCCGGTATATGGCCGCCTCGATCTGGACAATGAGCGCCCGGGTGATTTCGATGCGGTATGGCCGATCATTGCAACACCGGATGTGCAGGGCGGACAGGAACGGCTTCGTGCAGACAGCACGCTCAATCATTTTACAGGCTGCAGCGGACAGTCCGTTTTTCGCGGCGACCGCTTGCCGGCCAGTATGGTAGGGGATCTTTTTATCTGTGAACCGGTAGGCAGACTGATCAGGCGGGCAAAGGCCATCGACAGCTCTGGTGAGATCATTCTCAAAAATGCTTACGACAAAAGGGAATTCCTGGCTTCCACCGATATGAATTTCCGTCCGGTGAATACTGCTACGGGGCCCGATGGTTGTCTTTATATTGTCGACATGTACCACGGCATTATCCAGGAGAGCGCCTGGACAAAACCCGACAGTTATATCAATCCGCAGATCCGGCGGAAGGATCTCGATAAACATATCAACCGGGGAAGAATCTACCGGCTCGTGCATGATGGCTATAAGCCCGGTCCGGCTCCGCATCTGTTAGACGCTTCCGGTGAGGATTTAGTAGCGGCTCTTTCCCATCCAAACGGATGGTGGCGCGACAATGCGCAAAAGTTACTGATCATCCGCAACGACCAGTCGCAGGTGCCTGCTCTGAAAAAGCTGGCATTGGGAGGAAGATCGCTTTGGGAAAAACTGCAATTCTGGAACAAGGCGCCCGAAGCCGTAACCCGCGTACATGCACTGTGGACACTCGATGGCTTACATGCAATTGATCCTGCCACCCTGGTGGCCGCATTTAAGGACGAAGATCCGCAGGTAAGAAAAGCGGCTATCCGTATCAGTGAGTCCTTTCTGAAACAGGGCAACGGGCAGTTGCTGACAGCATTGGAATCTTTTGGCGCGGATACCAGCGCCGCTGTCAGAATCCAGCTGGCCTTATCGCTGCGCTACAGCAAGGACCCCCTCGCGAAAGGCCTTCTGAACAAATTGCTGGTATCCGATAAGAATAACGATCTGATAGTAAGAGCCGCCACGAAGAGCCTGAATGAAGGAGACGATTCAAAGAAAGAGCTTCGGGATCTGACAGCGCATATGGATGAGGATGACCAGCGGCTGGTATTCCAGGGCGCCTTCAACTTCAGCCAGCTCTGTGCCACCTGCCACGGGCCCGATGGGAAAGGCGTGGGTTCAAAACTGGCGCCTCCGCTTGCCGACGCTTCGCTGGTGAAAGGAGATAAAGATATGCTGGTCAGAATCCTGCTGAACGGCCTGCAGGGTCCGGTAGATCATGTCAAATATCCCGATGTGATGCCGGCCCAGAATGCACGCAGTGATGAATATATCGCTTCCGTGCTCAGCTATATCCGCGTTAGTCTGGGTAATCAAATGGGACATAGTGGCCTGGTATTTCCGAGTGACATCAAAAAAATTCGGGAGGAGAATCCTTCCCGGAAGGAAACCTGGACGATGGAGGAATTGCTTTCTGTGCAAAAGGCTACGGTGAGGAAAAAATAGTTATATGCTTCGTATGTGGGCTAACCGATATTAAAAGCCACTGAAGAGTTGAAAAATATAATTATCAGATGAAATTCGAGTTTACAGTCGGCCACGATTTCAATTTTCCGGCGGCATTCGCTGAAAAATTCAAAGTTCCGGTATTCAGGAATCGTTTATCAATTCCGGCTTCCATGGGTCAGGGTTTTATTAAACAGATAGATATAGAGCCGGGCTTTAAATTAGTACTTCATCATTATACTTTGAAACAGTCATTTCATCTGAAACGGCTGTCTTCTGCGGATCCTAATGACCTGGTCTCCATCATTTTCAACAGCAATGAGGTACCTACAGAGTCCACCGACGATCAGCTGAAGGCACAACAATTTCTAAAAAATAACGGATCTGCCATTCAAATCTCCTCAAGCAGGCTGGGAACAGAAACGCTGTTCGCCCCAAACACCGAAGTTTATTTTGCTGTGCTCGGAATCAAAAAACCGCTGCTTGCCTCCATTCTTAATATTGAAAAAGGGAACAGCCTGATAAAAAAAATACTGAATGGATCTGCCAGCTTCTTTTTTCATGAGAGCATGTCCGTTGATGCAAAGAGGGTCCTGCAACAACTTTCCGGAATGAATGACCTGGAAGGATTAAGCAATTTGTATTATAAAATAAAAATACAGGAGCTTTTATACTTATTGTTCAGTAAACTTTTAACAAGGGAAAGTTCGCCGCTGAGCACCATTAATAAGTCTGATATCGACAAATTATATGCAATCAGAACCGCTATCATTGCAGATGTCAGTATGCCGCCCAAACTGAAAGCGCTTTCCAAAATGGCGGGAATGAGTGAAACTAAAATGAAGCAATTATTCAAGCAGATATTTGGCGATACCATTTACAATTATTATCAGAAGGCCAGGATGGAAGAGGCCGCTTTTTTAATAAGACAGGCTGGTTATGCCGTATCCGAAGCCGGATATCAGCTTGGATTCTCCAACCTCAGTCATTTTAGCCGGCTTTTTGAAAAGCATCATGGCGTTACTCCAAAAAAATACTCATTCGCCGGATAGGACTATTTTACAGTCGTTTGTTGTTATTTTATCTTTCAGCGTGATGCTACTTTTGTTTTATCAAATTTATAATAAAGCAAAAATTATGGATACGCTCCTAAGCAATTATCAAAAGAACGGTTTTCATTTAAAGAATCATATTGTTATGGCGCCAATGACGCGAAGCAGGGCTATTGGCAATATACCCAACGATTTAATGGCTGCATATTACGCGCAACGTAGCGGCGCCGGCCTTATCATTACAGAAGGTACGGCCCCTGTTGCTGATGCATTGGGGTACCCCCGCATTCCGGGAATTTTTACTGATGAACAAATTGAAGGCTGGAAGAAAACGACTTCAGCGGTTCATAAGGAAGGAAGTAAAATATTCGTGCAATTAATGCATACCGGCCGCATAGGCCATCCTGACAATTTGCCGGCAGGCGCTGTGATCCGTGGTGCTTCTGCTATAAAAGCTGCCGGACAAATGTTTACCGATACAAAGGGATTGCAGGATTATGGCGAGCCGGAGGCTTTAACCGTTGAGGGAATAGAAAATATAATGGATGGGTTTGTTGCCGCCGCAAAGAATGCCATGTCAGCCGGTTTTGACGGGATTGAAATACACGCGGCAAATGGCTATTTACCAGAGCAATTCTTAAATCCCAATATCAATACCCGCACAGACGGGTATGGAGGCAGCGTTGCGAACCGTGCCAAATTCACCCTGCAGCTTGTTGAAAGGACGGTAGCAGCCATCGGCAAAACCAAAGTGGGTATCCGCCTTTCGCCTTTTTCAACGATAGCAGATATGCAGCCTTACAACGAGGCCGTGATAAACGAAACCTACACTTACCTGGCAACGGAGATAAATAAAATGGATATCGCTTACCTGCACCTGAGTGCCAATCCGGATATCCCGCAACCAACCTACGATTCCATTCGCCACGCTTTCCTGAATACGATCATTTTGTCCAATGGTCTTACACCCGAAACTGCGGAGGTTGCTTTGCATAAAGGGTTTGCGGACCTGGTTGCCTTCGGCCGTTCTTTTTTGGCCAATCCCGATTTTGTGGCGAGGATTCAAAAGAAGGCCGACTTAAATGCTGTGGATTTTAAAACTCTATACAGCCCCGGGGCCGTCGGGTATACAGACTACCCTTTACTTCAACCTGCGTAATAATAACTGTTTCCCACGGATACTATACCCTTTGCCCAGATAAAAAAAAGACACTTCACGGATGGGATACATTGCCCCTAATGGCGGGAATAATATTTCCCCAGTTCAAAAAACGCCAACTTGGGAATCCAGGATAACCCTTTATAATAACCATCTTTCGCAGGCGGCATTGCTTTTACTATTCCAAAAGATGCCATATCAAGATCATACTTAGGATCGTCATTATATACGTAATTATAAAAAACAAACGTGAACACAAAAGCTGCATATACTTCTTCCTGCTCCAATATGTCTAAAATTTCCAGGATATTTTTTGACTGAACTGCTTCATCTCTTATAAAATGTGATGTCAGTTCGGGCGGATTCTTTTTCCAGTCAGCGATAGCCCAGCCAATTGGTCCTTTCTCCTCTGCGCCTTTATAACTGCAGTATCCGAATTCCATTACGCTGATTGGCTTTCCCTGCCTTTTATACTTCCGGAGTTCCTTAGTATAAGTTCGCTTATTGTAGGATGCCCGATAGTGATCAATGCCAGTTATATCAAACATTTTCCAATCAACTTTTTCCCAGGTTCCGGAAGCATAAGTAATTTGTCCGTGAAAGCTTTTTCTTATTTCAGCAACCGCCTGTAACAGGAATTTATTAAGCCGCAGATTATACCTGCGTTTGATTCCCAGCAGGTTTTTTACCAGGCTTACCGGAGAAAACAGGTTGGCCATTCTTTTCTCGCCGGTATCTCCCTTAATAAAGCCGCCGGTAAATAAGCTAAGCTCACAAGCAGCAACAAAAATTACGTTTGAATACTCGACCCTTAATTTTTCCGCTGTTGAAGAGGCCTCTATGATATATTTAAGTGTATCATCCCGGTTCCCGTATGGGAAAGAAGGCGAGAACCAAACATGCAATCCCATTTTTAACGCAATTTCCGCAGCCCCGGATATTCTTTCAATGGGAAGTCCGGAAATTCTGATGGCATTACAATGCAATTCATTTTTAATAATTTCCATCTCTTTTGTAACGGTATTTACATCAAATGTTTCCCGTGTCAGTCGCCCT
>Ga0105240_10008618_pt1 | contig 14569 bp, 11 predicted proteins | sample KBSC54metaG_FD_80426 | JGI IMG/M metagenome (GOLD analysis project Ga0105240, IMG submission 80426) | Corn rhizosphere microbial communities from Kellogg Biological Station, Michigan, USA - KBS C5-4 metaG | ecosystem: Host-associated > Plants > Roots > Rhizosphere > Soil | place: Michigan, USA... | reverse complement strand
TCATGCCGACGCACGCGCCGACCGGATCGACGTCCCGCTCGCGCGAGAACACCGCGACCTTGGCCCGGTCGCCCGCCTCCCGCACCGCGCCTCGAATCATCACCGTGCCGTCGTAGATTTCCGGCACTTCCTGCTCGAACAGCTTGATGAGCAGCGCCGGGTCGGTGCGCGACAGCACCACCTGGGGGCCTTTCGCGCTGCGGTTGACGCCTTTGATCACCGCGCGCACGCGGTCGCTCGGGTTGTAGCTCTCCGCGCGCGACTGCTCCTTGCGCGGAATCAGCGCTTCGTTGCGGCCGATCTCGACGATGATGTCGCCGTTCTCGAACCGCTTGACGGTGGCGCTGACGACCTCGCCGACGCGCTGGCTGAACTCGCTGTAGACGTTCTCGCGCTCGGCTTCGCGCACTTTCTGGAAGATGACCTGCTTCGCGGTCTGCGCGGCGATGCGGCCGAGCACTTCGGTCGGTTTCGGGAACTCCATCTCGTCGCCGAGCTCGATGCCGTTGGCCACCTCGTCGCCGTAAATCGGGCGATACATATCGCGCGCTTCGGCGATGCCGATCTCGGTCGCCGAGTTGGTGACCTCCTCGACGACGGTTTTCAGCGCGAACAGGTCTACCTGGCCCGTTTCGGTGTTGAAGCGCGTCTTCAGGTTCTCGCCGGTCTTGTAGTACTTGCGCGAGGCGGTCGCCACCGCTTCTTCGATGGCGGTGATGACGACATCGGGCTCGATCCCTTTTTCCTTGGCGAGCGCTTCGATCGTTTGCTGCAACGGATTCGACATCGTAACTTCCGGGGTTCCGCCCCCGGCCTCTAGAATTCCACTTCCAAGTTCGCGCGCGTAATGACCCCGAGCGGCACGCGATGCGGCTTCCCATCGTCGATGACGACGTCGCCGCCTTCCATACCTTTGAGCTGCCCCTTGAAGAACGCCTGGCCGTCCACCGGTTCCCGCATGACGATCTTCGCGCGCCGACCGGCGAACCGCCGATAGTCGTCGGCGTGGCGGAGCGGCCGGTCGAGGCCGGGCGACGAAACCTCCAGGGTATACGCGACGGCGACGACGTCCTCGACGTCGAGCACCGCGCTCAAGTCGCGGCTGACGGCCGCGCAGTCCTGAATGCTCACGCTCTCTTCGGCGGTCGCGGCCGGACCCGGTCGGTCGAGCTGCACGCGCAGCACCATCCCCGGGCCCTCGCGACGGAACTGCACGTCGAAGACATCGAGCCCGTGGGTCGCTGCCACGCGCGTCGCAATAGCTCGAACGTCGTCGACTACGTTCCCTGTCGCCATCGTCCCAGATGGTCCAGCTGACGCCGGACCCCGCAGATCGTTGTTCCGGCGCGGCGCCTGGCTTCAGCCGGACGAGCGCCCTGAAACAAAAAAAGTGGGCACATGCCCACTCGGTTCTTCACCTAGGCTTCGAACTCAAAATTATATCACGGGGCGCGCCACCAAATCGTAGCCACGGGCCTCGACGATTTCGACCTCGACAAAATCGCCGCCGCGGAACGCCGAGGGATCGCACTCGCTCAAATACACCGAGGCGTCGATGTCCGGCGCTTGAGTCGGCAGCCGCCCTCTCAGCACCAGCTCGTGCTCGCTCGCCGGCCCGTCCACGACCATGCGGACCCGTTCGCCTACCCGCGCTCGGAGCTGCCGCGTCACGATGCGCTTCTGCAGCGCCATGACCCGATTCCGACGCGCGCGCTTGGTAGCCGCCGGCACGTCATCTTCAAAGTCGTATGCCGACGTCCCCTCTTCGTGCGAGTACGTGAACACGCCGACGTGTTCGAAGGCATGCGCGGCCACGAACGCGCAGAGCGCATCGACATCGGCTTCCGTCTCGCCGGGAAATCCGACGATGAAGGTCGTCCGGAGGGCGACGCCTGGCACGCGGGTGCGGATACGCTCGAGCAGCGCGTCGTACTTCTGGCGCGTGCCCGGCCTCTTCATTCGCTTGAGCACGGAGTTCGATGCGTGCTGCAGCGGCAGGTCGACGTACTTGCAGACCTTGTCGCACTCCGCCATCGCGTCGAGCGTCGCCTCGTCTATGGTCGTGGGATAGAGATACAGCAGCCGGATCCACTCGAGGCCGTCGATCTCGTTCAGCTCGCGCAGAAGCCGCGCGAGCGCGCCACGCTCGGCGCGATCGATGCCGTAGAAGGTGGTGTCCTGCGAAATGAGCAGCACTTCCTTGACGCCGCGTGCCGCGAGCGAACGCGCTTCCGCCACGATTGAATCGCCCGGCCGGCTGCGGTACGCGCCCCGCAGGGTGGGGATGATGCAGAACGCGCACTTGTAGTCGCACCCTTCGGCGATCTTCACGTACGCGTAGTGCTTCGGCGTCGCCAGCAGGCGCGGTGTATCGGCATCGTAGATGTACGTCGGCGTGGAGCGCCCGGGCCCATACTCAGCTGACGCTACGGAAAGCCGAGGCGAAGCGTCGGCATCAGGTCGCGCCGGGAGCATGGCGGCGTCCTTGAAAAACGTGAGCGGCGACACGCGCGAGCCGCCGATGGCGCCGACAATCTCGGGAACCTCGCCGGTCCCGAGCACTGCGTCAATCTCAGGAATCTCCTTCTTCAGCTCGTCGCGATAACGCTCCGCGAGGCATCCAGTGACGATCAGCCGCCGGCACGCGCCATCTTTCTTGTGGCGCGCCATCTCGAGAATCGTGTCGATCGATTCCTGCTTGGCCGAATCGATGAACGCGCAGGTGTTCACCACGAGCACGTCCGCGCTCGCCGCGTCGTTCGTCAATTCGTGACCCGCGCGCTCGGCAAGGCCGAGCATCACCTCGGAGTCGACGAGATTTTTCGGGCAGCCGAGGGAAATCAGGCCAATTTTCATCTAGCTTCTTTCAAGTTCTTCTTTCACGAAGTCACGAAGAACACGAAGCGCACGAAATACATCGAGTACAAAAGATTGTTCGTGCCCTTCGTGGCTCTTCGTGTCTTCGTGATGAAATGTCACGGATATAGTCGATACAGCATCCGCGGATACGGAATCGCCTCCCGCAGATGATCGAGTTTGCAGATCCACGAGACCGCGCGCTCGATGCCCATCCCGAACCCGCCATGCGGCACCGTGCCGTAGCGGCGCAAGTCGAGGTACCACTCAAACGCCTCCTGCGGCAGGTTGTGCTCTTTAATGCGCGCCAGCAGCAGGTCGAGATCGGCGAGCCGTTCGCCGCCGCCGATAATCTCGCCGTAGCCCTCCGGCGCGAGCACGTCGACGCCGAGCGCGACATCCGGCCGATCGGGATCCGGCCGCATGTAGAACGCCTTGACCGCCGACGGATAGCGATGCACCATCACCGGCCGATCGTACTGCTCGGACAGCATCGTTTCGTCCGGTCCGCCGAAATCGCCGCCCCATTCGATCGGAAGGCCTTTGCTCTGCAGCGCCTTCACCGCATCGTCGTATGACACGCGCGGAAACGGCTTCCTCACCGACTCGAGTTTGGACGTGTCGCGCTCGAGCACTTTCAGCTCGTGCCGCCGCTTGTCCAGCACGCGCGCGACGATCTCGACGAGAAGGTCCTCGGCCAGATCCATCACGTCGTCGAGGCCCGCGTAGGCCATCTCCGGCTCGACCATCCAGAACTCGGTCAGGTGGCGCCGCGTCTTCGATTTCTCCGCGCGAAACGTCGGGCCGAAGCAGTACACCTTGCCGAGCGCCATCGCGTTCGCTTCGTTGTACAGCTGACCGCTTTGCGTCAGATAGGCGGTCTGGTCCTCGAAGTACTGCGCGGGAAAGAGCGTCGTCGTTCCCTCGCACGCCGCCGGTGTGAAAATCGGCGTATCGGCAAGGATGAACCCGCGTCCGTTGAAGAAGTCGCGGACGGCGTTGATCACCTCGTGACGCACGCGGAGAATCGCCTGCTGCCGCTCCGTGCGGATCCAGAGATGGCGGCGATCGAGCAGGTAATCCACGCCATGTTCCTTCGGCGTGATCGGATAGTCCTTGGACTCGCCGACGATCTCGTACTGTTTGACATCGATTTCGTATCCGCTCGGTGCCCGTTTGTCGGCGCGCACCGTGCCGGTGACGATGAGCGATGTTTCCTGGGAAAGATGATCGGCGTTCTTGAACGCGTCGTCGCCGACGGCGGCCTTCGACATCACGGCCTGAATGAAGCCGGTCCCGTCGCGCACGATCAGGAAATGGATCTTTCCGCTCGATCGCCGGTTGTGCAGCCAGCCCTTGATCGTGACCTCGCTGCCGTCGTGCTTGCCGATGTCCTCTATATAGACATGCATAGGAACGATTCCATCCGCGCACGCGCCCGGCGCGCGCGCGCGAGCGTCTCCTTCGCCGATCCGCGCGAAGCAATATCCAGAATCAACGTGCCGTCGTGGCCGACCTTCTGCAGCTCGGTCAGCGCGCCCGGCCAATCGATCGCGCCGTCGAACGGCACCAGATGATCGTCGCGCCGGCCCGCGGAGTCGTGGACGTGCGTGGCCACGAGATGCTCCGACACGATCTCGATCGTTTCTGCGACGTCGCCCTGCAGCTGCGCCTGGCCGAAATCGAGGCAGATGCCGACGCGCACGCCGCTCCTTTCCGGATCGAGCGGGCCGCTTTCGACGAAGTGCACCAGCGATCCGGCCGGCGACCACTGCGCCGAGTCGATTGCGACGGTCACGCCGAGCGGCGCCGCCAGCGTCGCGACGCGTTCGACGATCCGAGCGGACTCGCGGGGAACGCCGGTTTCGACGACGAGCACGTTGATCGGAATGCGGCGAGCCACGAACAGCGCCTGCTCGACGTCGGCACCAAGCGGCACGTGCAGGCTCTGCAGCTCGAGACCCGCCTCCGCGAGCCACTGCTGCAGGTCCGCGACGACAGCCGGGTTGTGATAATCGACGTGTGTCCGGGCGGCGACAATCTCGACCGCTTCGAAGCCGTGTGCCGCGATCTCCAGGAGATGCTCACGGCCGAGGCGAACGCGGTCGTACAGACGCGTCGACACTCCGAACTGACGCTTGGCCACAAGACGAACTCTCTATGTTACCGCACGTCCAGCTTCAGCCGGACGTCAGGACGCGGACAATTCCTCGATGTGGGTGGACAGGAGCTCCCGGAGGCGACCGAATCGCGGATATTTCTCGAGGTTGGCGCGCGCATAGTTCAGCGTGCGCGGGATGTACTGGATGTATACGGGATTGCGGCGGGTGGTGGTCTGATACCCGAACGTGCCGAGCGCCTTCAAATTCCGCTGCAGCGCCATCAAATCGAATCGGCGGCGGAAGTCGGCGTCGTCGGGAGTGCTTCGAAGCGCGAGGAAGTACGCAATCAGATCGTCGAGTTCGACATCCGTGATGTCGACGTACGAATCACGCAGCAGCGACGCGAGGTCGTACGTGTCGGGCCCCAGCCGCGCGTCCTGGAAATCGATGATGTAGAGGCTGCCGTCGTGGAGCATCAGGTTCCGGCTGTGATAGTCGCGGTGGCACAGCACCCGTGGCTCCGACGCGAGCTCGTTGACGATCGCCGCCCACTCCTCCGAGAGCGCCTCGCGATCGGCCGTGCTCAGCGACACGCCGCGATAGGCTTCCATGAAGTGCTTGACGAAGAAATCGAGCTCCCACGTCAGCTTCTCCACGTCGAACGCGATGCTATACGGGATGTACGCGTCCGATCGCAGCTCGTTTCCGCGGCGCTGCAGCAGCTCGACGAGGGCGACCGCCTGCCGGTATAACGCCGCATGCTCGGTGGGCGTCGCCGCGCCGAGATGCGCCTGGAGCGTCACGTCGCCGAGATCCTGGAGCGCGAGCACGCCGAGGGCATCGGAATGATCGAGCACGATCGGCACAGGGAGCGGAATCTGCTGCAGCAGCGCAGCGACGTTGGCGAATGGCAGGGACGCGAAGTCGATCGCGCCGGCGTGGAGCGCCAGGACGATCGACGGGCCGTCCACCGGCAAGATCCGGAAGTAATGCCGATCGGACGCGTCGCCGGTGAGCGGTACGACCCGCGCGCTCCTCGCCGCCAGGCCGCTCTCGCGCAGGTACCGATCGATGCGCGCTCGCGTATTGGCGCTGTCTGCGGTCCGTTGATCCATGGCCTACTCCGCGATTGGCGAAACGATCAATTCGCCGGGCGCTGCCGGTCCGCGAACGATCGCCGCGCGGCGATATGTTGCGCCCGCCGGAATCCGAACGCCGTCGGCCACGACGCATTCGTCGACCACGCTTCCCGCGCCGACCTGCACATCGTCCCACAGAATCGAACGCGACACGCGCGCGGTCGGTGCGATCCGCGCGTCACGCCCGTAAAAGACGTCGGTCGATGAACTGCGCCCGAAGGCGTGCGACGTGCGGATGTAGTCGGCGATCGTGCCGACGTCGAAAAACGACGCGTTGCAGACGAAGCCGTGGATCGATCCTGGCGCGCGCGCGATCAGCGCGTCGTAGACACCGCCGATGGACGCGCTCGGCGAGCCGGCCGGCGCGGACGCGAACGCGTCCTTGCGCGCGATCTGCACCCCAATGAAGTGGAACGATCCAACGGCGGACGAACCTCGCCGAACGAAACCGGTCACGTCGCCATTCGCATCGACAAGCACTCCCCCGTAGCGCAGCGGCTCCGTGTTCGGGACGAGCGCCAGCGTCACGAGCGCATGGGCGCGCTCGTGAGCGGATGCGATGGTTCCAAGGTCCACGTCGGTCAGCGTATCGCCGTTGATGATAAAGAAGTCGTCCGCGTCGAGGAGCGCCGCCGCCTGCTTCGGGCCACCTGCACTGCCGAGCACGATCGGCTCCCACGAGTAGCGGACGTTCGCGCCAAGGTCACCGCCGTCGCCGACGATGCGGGTCAGCGTGGCAGGCAGATGATGAAGATTAAGGACGAGATCGCTGACACCACTCGAGACGAGCCATTGGACGATGCGGTGAACCATGGGCACGCCGGCGACCGGTATTGCCGCCTTCGCGCGAACATCGGTCAATGGACGCAGGCGTGTGCCGAGGCCGGCCGTCAGCACGATCGCGGAGTGGGGCAGCGGCACGCGGGCGATCAATCGGTGAAGAGCATGTTGCTCGCCGCGATCCCGCGTTCGCCGCAGTGCTGCAGGTAGAGACTGCGATAGGAATCGAGCAGGTAATCGCCCGGCGAGTGACCCAGCGCAGTGGTGATTTCCGCGATGCTGCGATCGCTTCCCTCGATCTCGACGAAGACGCCGACAGGCGTTTCGTCGATCGCGACGACGGCGTCGTCTTTCGCGAACTCCTCACGGTACTTTTGATAGCGGAAGATGACGCGGAAGCCGAGCTCTTCGAGGATCCGCAGCAGAATGCCGGAGTCACCGGCATCGGTCTCCAGTTCCGGGCGCAGCTTCATCGCCGATGGCTGCAGCGGACCTTTGAACGTCAGCAGCGTGCGCCCCGGTTCGATGCGCACGCGCAATACCGATTGACGTTCGCCGAGCATCCGGTCGCGTGTGTCGAGGATGCAGTCTTCCTGCAGGCGGCGCCCGCGCAACGGAGCGGCGCCCGATGCTCGAACGGCGGCGCGGGCGGCGTCGACGCTTTCGAACCGGAGCTTGATCTCGCGCTCGAGCATCGCCGACATCTTACAACGCGATCTCGCGCCCGCGGCCCGCGTCCAGTTGCCTCAGCCGATTCCACACTGCGCGGACGAATACGTACATCGTGAAGCACTCGATCGCGAACGCAGGAAATCCGAGATAGCCGGGCAGCGGCATCTCGAAGATCTTCACGTGCTCCATGATGGGGACGGAGTAGTGCCACTTCGCGCCGGACCAGTAGTTCCAGAATTCCCACAGCACGCCGCACAGGAAACCGCTCAGAACCAGATTCGTCAGTCGGCTCGTGCGGCCTGCGCGCCAGTCGCCGAGCAGGGATTCCGCTCCGAGCGCCGCGTTGATCGGATCGAGCAGCAAGATGAATCCGAGCCAGACCGGCGCCGCGAGATATCGGGCCACGTTCGTGGACGCGAAAAACGGCGACGCCAGCATCAACGCGCCGACTACGACCGATCCCCATTCCAGCGCGGTCCAGCGCATGCGAAGTGACGTGACCACCCGACGCGGCCCACGCGACCTCCAAACGCTCACCAATTCCGCGCCCTCGAAGATCGCCGGCCAGATCGTCGCAAACGACCATGCGTAGCCGAACATCCGCAGTGCGACATTCGAGGGCACGCCCGTGTAATACCAGTTGTCGATGATCTGGTTGTATCCCTCGAACACGACCCAGAGCGGAATCGAGAGCAGCGCGAGCACCGCGAACTCCGCAGGCGCAGACCGCAGCCACGAGTCGCGGCGCGCGCGCCATACGATCGCATCCGCGAACAGGATGAATCCCGTCCAGCAGATCGGCGTGTTCCACGAGTGGAACGGCTCGATGCCGACGAGTGTGGCCGCCTCCGACGCGATCATGATCGCGAGGCCCGCCGCGGCAGCCGCGCTCATGTGACGCGCATCCGAAACGAACACCCGCTGAGTGCAGGCCTTCCGACACCTTTGCCGAGGATCAACACCTTGTGCGTGCTGCCAAGACCGCCGGGCATCATCAGCGTTCGCAACGCAAGGCGGAGCTTCAGGTTCTCGGGGTTCTCCAGGTTGTCCGAGCTCGCCAGGCTCTGCACGAGGCCGATCAGAAAGTACGTCTGGTCCAGAAATCCGATTGTCGTGAGTCCTTCCGCTTCGGCGGCGTTGCGGATGCTCGTGAAGTCCACGTGCGCGGTGATGTCCTGCTCGCCGGGTCGGCGGAGCCACCCCGGCGTCTGGTTCGAGGACTCCGGGCCTTCGCTGTGGTGGTCGGCGAACGTCGTCAGCGTTCCGGCCGAGTGCGTCACCGAGTACAGCTCGCGTGCGTCGTGACCGTAATCGATGATGACGATGAACCCGCGGCGCAGGCGACGGGAGGTTTCGCGCATCCACTCGACGGCGCGCAAGTTGATTTCCGCAACCCAGCCGGGCTCCAAGCGGACACCGACACGGTCCAGATACGCGTCGAGCGCCGGTGTCGACAGGGGAGCCGTTGTCGTGGAGGCGAGGCCGGTGACATATACCTCGCGCAAACCGTCTTCGCGCATCACCACCTGATGAACCGGCAGCGCGTCGAGCAATTCGTTTGCGATGAGGACGCCTTCAAACGCCTCGGGCAACTGGTCTGACGACGACGTCAGGGCGCCGGCGACATCGTCGAGCACGCCGCGCTGCGCCGCCCGCGCAGCCGCGCTCGCTTCTACCAGATGCAGCCGGACGTCGTCGTAAAACGACTCGCGCTGTTTGGCTGCACGCAGGATATCGGCGGACAACCGACCGTTGCCGGCCCCGGCTTCAACGAGGTCGAACGCGCCGCGGCCGAGGGCCACCCACATCTCGGCGATCTGGATTTCGAGAAGGCGGCCGAAGATCGCCCCGACGTCGACGCTCGTAAAAAAATCGCCCGCGCGCCCGGTTCGTTGGGCAGCGCGGGCGTAGTAGCCGAGCTCAGGATCGTAGAGAGCGAGGTCCATGAACGCGGCCACCGTGAGGGGGCCGCGATCGTGGATCGCGTCGCTAATCTTTTTTGACAGCGACGAACACTTCGCCATTGGGATTCGTGCGCCAGAGCAGGATGCGCGCGAACTTCCCGGACGCTACCTTGTCGAGCTCGCGCTTGGCATCGGCCGCGTTCGCCACCGTCTTGCCGTTCACCGACAGGATGATGTCGCCCGGCCGGATCTGGGCGGCGGCGCTGCTGTTCGGATCGATATCGGTGACGAGCGCGCCGCTCTGTCCGGAGGGCAGCTGCACGCGCCGCGATATCTGCGGCGTGACGTTGTTCAGCGTGATGCCGAAGCCGCCGCTGCTCTCTTCCTGCTGCTGATCGTTCCCCTGATCGTTGCTGCGCCGCGGTGCGCCGCTTCCCGACTGCTCGTTCTCCAGGTCGAGCTCCTCGACATTGACGTTGAGCGTCTTCTCCTGCTTGTTGCGGAGAATCTTGATCGGCACGGTCGTTCCGGGTTTGGTCGCAATGACCATCGCCACCAGCTCGTCGCGGTCCTTCACCGGACGGCCGTTGTACTGGACGATGACGTCGCCCGGCTGGAGACCGGCTTTCGCCGCCGCGTGGTCGGGCGTGACGGTCGCGACGATCGCGCCGCTGCGCGAGCTGAGGCCGAAGTCCTCATAGCCTTCGCGCGGCACCGCGGACACCTGCACGCCGATGCGGCCGCGCGTGACCTTGCCGCTGCGCAGTTGCGGCAATAGATCGCGAACCACGTTGATGGGCACCGCGAAGCCGATGCCGATGTTTCCCTCGGTCCTCGAGTTGCTGATGATCGCGGTGTTGATGCCGATCACTTCACCCCGGATGTTCAGCAGCGGTCCGCCCGAGTTGCCGGGATTGATCGCCGCGTCGGTCTGGAGCATGTCGTTCGACCGCCCATCGGTGACCGGCAGGCTGCGCTTGGTGGCGCTGATCACGCCAACCGTGATCGTGTACGCGAAGTTGAACGGATCGCCGATGGCCATGACCCAGTCGCCGGGCGCCATCTGCGACGAATCGCCGAACTTCGCCTCGGGCAGCGAGGTCTTCGGCTTGTCGATTAACTGAATGAGCGCGCTGTCGGTCAGCTGATCGCGGCCCACGAGTTTCGCCGAATACTTCACGTCTGATTCGTCGCCGTACAGCTGCACGTCGATCTTCGTCGCGCCGTCGACGACGTGGTTGTTGGTGAGAATCAGGCCATCCTTGCTGATGATGAACCCGGTGCCCGCCGCGAACGACTTCGGCTCGCGCTGCGCGCGCCCGCCGCGGCCGCTGCGCCCGCGCGGCGTCTCCTGCTGATCGTCCTGCTGGCCGCCGCTGCCGCCCGGTGCGCCGAAGAAGCGGTGAAAGAAGTCGTCCGGCGTGTTGCCGCCGCCTCCGCCGAAGAAATCGGTGAGGTCCTGCGACTTCTGCGGAATCTCGGTGGTGATGTTGACGACCATCGGCGATTGCGCTTTCGCGATGACGCGGAAGGTGTCGGCCGACAGCACGCCGGTGAGCGGTGCGCTGTTCATCGCCGGCACGTTCATCGTCTGAGCCGAGGATGCGGGCGTCAGGTCGAGCCGCGACGCGATCACCATGCCGACGGCGAGCGACGCGACGACCGTGAGCACGAAATAGAAGAGGGTGGTCTTCCGGGTGGACATCGAACCTCCTAAACGAGTGCCAGAATAGCTGTCTGCACGGGCCCGGTGACGGTCGCGTCGCGACTTTCAACAACCATGTTGATCTCGGTCCGGACGCCGAAGTCGTCGAAATAGACGCCCGGCTCGATGGTGAAGCCGGTGCCTGGAAGAAGCCGCCGATCGTCGTGCGTTTCGTAGTCGTCCATGTTGGCGCCGTTGCCGTGGATGGATTCGCCGAGGCTGTGGCCGGTGCGGTGCCAGATGTGGTCGCCGTAGCCGGCGCTTCGAATGATCGACGCCGCCGCTTTGTCGACCTGCCAGCCGCGCAGCTCCTGCCCGCTCCGGCACGCGCGCTGGACGAGCTCGATCGCCGCGTCGCGCGCGGCGGCGATGACGGCGAACGCCTTCGCATATCGCTCAGGCACGGTGGGCCCCGCAAATCCCATCCAGGTGATGTCAGCAAACACCGCGCCCGGCACGTCCACTTTCCCCCAGAGGTCGAGCAGCACCAGGTCGCCCCGGCGAATCGCGCGATGCGAGGTCGCCGTGGGCAAATAATGCGGGTTGCCCGCGTTCTCGGCGGCCGACACGTTCATCGCCGGGTCGCTGATGAGCCCTTCCTCGACGAACCACTGGGCCATGAGCTGCTGAATGTCGTACTCGGTCGTCGGCACGCCGTCGCGCGTGCGTTTCGCTATTGCGGCGAATGCGCGATCCTTCACCCGGTAGAGCCGTTCGGACGCGCGGCGATGACTATCGGTCGCGCTGGCGCTCCAGGTTGCGGCGAAGCGCTGGATGAGATCGCCCGACGAGACGACATCCACGCCCGATTGACGTACCAGTTCCATCGTGCCGGCATCGATGCGCGATACGTACGGAATCGAGCACCCCGGCGAGTATTCCATGGCAACTCGCCGCATCCCCGTGAGCAGCGTCTTCAGGCCGCTTTCGAGATCGACGCGGCTGGCGTACCGATCCGTCGTGCCGGGCAGGTGCGCCAGCGAGTTCTTCTCGATCTTGTGCACCAGTCCGCGCGGTTGGCCGCTCGCCGGAATCAGGTAAAACCAGCGGCGGGTTGCGAGGTGACCCGCCTGCCGCGCGATCGCCGTCACGTCGGCGGCGATCGGATTGATGCCGCGGAAGTCGTACAACAGCCATCCGTCGACGCCATCCGCTTTTAAAGCGGCCTGGACCGCCGTAATGTCGAGCGTTGCGGCATCCGCCGCGGCCTCGGCTCCGGGCATTTATCCAGTATAGCCTGCTCTATAATCGAATCACGCCCGATTGCCAGCGCCTTTTGGCCGCCCGCCGGCGGCGTTTGCGAGAGTTCCCTATGAAGCCATTGCCGCGACTGACGCGAGTGACGCGACGCCTCTCCCCGGCCGCCCTGTTCGTGAGCATCGTCGGGGGTGCGGCGGCCGCCCTCATCGCGCAGGCGCCCGCGCCGTCGGGCGCGCAGCAGCCGACCTTCAAGACGACCGTGGAGTACGTCGAGGTGGACGCGATCGTGTCGGACCGCCAAGGCAACTTCGTCCGCGATCTGAAGAAAGAGGATTTCCAGGTGCTGGAGGACGGGAAGCCGCAGAACATCGCGACCTTCTCAGTCGTCGACATCCCGGTCGAGCGCTACGACCGTCCGCTGTTTGCCGCCAATCCGATCGAACCCGACGTGCGCACGAACGAGCGTCCGTTCGACGGACGCGTGTATGTGATGGTCGTCGACGACCTGCACACGCTGTTCGGGCGCGGCGCGCGCGTGAAGGTCGCTGCGAAGGAATTCATCCAGAAACATCTCGGCGCGAACGATCTCATGGCGGTCGTGCACACCGCGGGCCCCACCGATGCCAATCAAGAGTTCACCAATAACAAGCGGCTGCTGCAGCAGGCCGTCGATCGGGTGATGGGGCAGAAGGTGCAATCGGCGACGCTGAACAAGACGCAGGAGTACTACAACACGCGCGATCAGCGTCAGACGGGCGATCCGCTGAATGATCCCGACGATGCCGAACGGGCGTTCAAAGCGCGCCAGACGCTCGCGACGCTGAAAAACGTGTCGGAGTGGTTCGCGAACGTGCGCGGCCGGCGCAAGGCGATCCTGTTCGTCAGCGAAGGCATCGACTACGACATCAACGACATGATTCCGGCCAACGGCTCGAATCACAACAGCGCGTCGACGATCATCGACGACACGCGCGATCTCATCGCGGCGGCGACGCGCGCAAACGTGGCGATCTACGGCATCGATCCGCGCGGGCTCACGGATCTCGGCGACGAAAGCATCACGCTCACGAATTTTCCCGACGACACGAGCCTCGGCATCGGCACGAGCTCGCTCCAGAACGAAGTCAGGCTGTCGCAGGACAGCCTCCGCACCATCTCCGACGAGACCGGCGGCTTCGCCGTCGTCAACCGCAATCAGTTCGCTGATGCGTACGACCGCATCGTCGGCGACAACAGCTCGTACTACGTGCTTGCGTACTATCCGCCGACCGACAAACCGGGCAAGTTTCACAAGATCGACGTTCGCGTCACGCGCCCCGGTCTGACGGTCCGCGCGCGCCGCGGGTACGCGCTGCCGAAGGTCAAGGCCGCGTCGACCAAGGCGGCGCCGGCGAATGCGGCGAGCGCCGAAGTGCGCGAAGCGATCGACAGCCCGATTCCGGTCAGCGGCCTGACGATGCACGTGTTCGCCGCGCCGTTCAAAGGCACCGCGCCGAACGCCTCGGTGCTGTTCGGCGTCGAGATGCGCGGACGCGATCTCAAGCCGGCGCCGAGCGACGTGCTCGAGCTGACTTATTTCGCGATCGATGCGAACGGAAAGATCAAAGGCGGCAACACCGACAAGGTCACGCTCAACCTGAAGCCGGAAACGAAAGCGCGCGTCGAACAGACCGGCATCCGGCTGCTGAACAGAATCGACTTGCCGGCGGGGCGCTACCAGTTGCGCGTCGCGGCGCACGATTCGGCCGGCGGCACGGTGGGATCGGTCCTCTACGATCTCGAGGTGCCGGATTTTGCGAAGGGGCCGATGGTGATGAGCGGCCTCGTGCTGAGCTCGATGACCGGCGCGGCACAGCCGACGGCGCGGCCCGACGAACAATTGAAGCAGGTCCTGCCGGCGCCGCCGGTGGCGCTCCGGTCGTTCCCGCAGAACGACGAGTTGATGCTGTTCGCCGAAGTCTACGATAACGTCACGAGCCCGGCGCACAACGTGGACATCGTCACGACGATCACGACCGACGCGGGCGAAGTGAAATTCAAAACGAACGAAGAACGCTCGTCGTCGGACCTTGGCGGAAAGCCCGGAGGCTACGGTTACAGCGCGAGGATTCCGCTGAAGGATCTTGCACCGGGCGCGTACGTGCTGAAAGTCGAAGGGAAGTCGCGGATGGGCGCCGGGCCGAGCGCCGCGCGCGAAGTGCGCTTCACCGT
>Ga0105240_10008615_pt1 | contig 14572 bp, 1 predicted proteins | sample KBSC54metaG_FD_80426 | JGI IMG/M metagenome (GOLD analysis project Ga0105240, IMG submission 80426) | Corn rhizosphere microbial communities from Kellogg Biological Station, Michigan, USA - KBS C5-4 metaG | ecosystem: Host-associated > Plants > Roots > Rhizosphere > Soil | place: Michigan, USA... | reverse complement strand
GTGTTACGGGCAATCTCAAATCGAAGACCTTGCGCCGCTGCGTCTACGGCTCCGGACCCTACGTCCAACGTGCAGGCGCGACTGACAACAATGAGATTCCTCCCGTCGCCTACGACCGCATCGGCGAGGGGATTCGCGCACCTTGGCCCAATGGAATCGTTCACGGACAGGGGCGATGCCTTGCTCGCTAAGTGCGGCGCACAGTTCAACGTGCTTTTCGTCAGCTCGCTTTCAGAATGGCAAAGATCGGAAATCGAACTCCGCCGGTGAGCCGCCCGACACGACGTGCGCGAGATAGCGATCGAGCGTTCCGCGTGAATCCTCCAGAACTGCAGCCTCGTCGAATGCACCGCCATGCACGTGATAGACCACCCGGTCGCAACGCTGTTCGTCCAGCCACAAGCTGTCCCCTGCGTCTGTGACGAGCCAGCCGCGAAGCTCGACAGATTCGACTTGCTTCGCAAAGGCCTTCGCCTTGGCACTGCCGCCCTTGAACATCTTGGCCCAGTCCGCCAGACGAAGCCGGCTCGCGTACGACACCGGCGTGTTGCGCCAGAAGACGGACGGCACCTGCATGTCCGTGATGTTGAACGACCAGAACCAGCGATACAGCTCCTTCCATGAAGAGGGCAACATCGCCACGTAGCTCTCGAATTCGGCGCCCTCGACTGGCAACGTGTGACTGCAATGACCGAAAAAGATGTTGCGATCGGCGCCTTCGAGGACGAGCATTCCCATCGCTATCCCCATGCTTTCGACGAAAGCCAGAACGGGCGATGGCCAGTGAGCCCGCATCGCTTCGGCCGTCTTCGGAAATTCGGCCGCGAACGCTGGAAACATCTCGTCGATCGGGCACCCGAGGGACCGGACGATTTCTGGTTTGATGAAGTTCAGAAATCGCTCCGGCACCTCTTCAGGTCGACGGTACACCGTTGGCCAGCTACTGCTTTCAAGCATCAATGCCCCGCTTGCTGATTAATTTTCTGGAATTCCTGGATCTTGGCCTGGATTTTCGCCTGAATTGCCATCTGTTGCGTCCGAAGATTTGCTGCATAGTCAGCATCGAGCGGGTTGCCCTTGTAGGTAGTCCAAGGGTTGCCGGGATCCAACGCGCCCTTGGACGAGTTCAAGGACTTCGGCAGCGGCTGGAGGTTGCCTACCCCAACTTCGTCTTGAAGGATCGCCTCCATTTGAGGCTTCGTCAACGATCGGAAGCCCGGCAGATCGACGATCGTCTTCACCGGAAGAACATGGTCGACTGCCATGACTTCGCCCGCGGCCGGCAGCTTCCACTTGTTGCTGAGCGGATCCAGGTATTTCATGCCCTGGATCCGGGCGCTCATCTGCTGGGTGACCGTCGTCAGCCGGGTGCCCGGGATGTACCCGACCGAGCCGAGCAGCATTCCCTTGTCGCGGATCGTGATCGATCGCGCATTGCGCAGTCGCTCGAATCCCGTGCGCGCCAGGCCGAGCATCTTCTGCGCCGACATGGTAGCCACCGCGGCCAGTACGGTCATCGAGCCGACGCCCGCGTAGCCGGACTGCTCCTCTTCGTAGCCGTGCTCCTGGAAATCGTCGCTGATGGCATCCTGGACGAAGGTCTCCGCGGCCTTGATCTTGTCGCCCGCGACCGCTCCGATGGCCTCATTGACGCCGTAGGCCACGGGCGCGGCCATCACGTTCAGCACAGTCAGGCCCTTCGACAGATAAGGGCGCTCTCCCACGAACTTCCCGACATCCTCGACGAACTCTCCCGTGTGGATGGCCAGCTTGTCGACATCGATATCGCCCAACGCCGGGTCGTAGCCTCCGGTCTTGCCCGTGATTTCGACCCGCATACCCGCCTTCGTCGTCGACTCCGGCTGGGGCGCCGAAGCAAATACGCCGTTGTCGCGTGCCAGACCCATGACATCCGCCCGCTGGTCGACGTTGAGTCCGAGCTTCTTCAGCATGGCGTCGGTGAGCACTGCACGGCATGCGTCCGAAGTCGGCTCCCCGTTGAGGTTCTTCACCATATCCACCAGGTAGCCAGCCTCCGTCGGGTCGCTCGTGTCGATCCCGTATTGCTGTTGCAGTGCGCGTGCATCCGCCCGCGCCTTGGCCGACATGTTCTGCACCGCCGGAGGCAGTCCCAGGTCCTCGATCTTCGTCACGAGGCTGTTGCCCAGCGCCTGCCCCAGCGAGTTGCCGAACAGCGTGCTCAGCTTCGGCTTGGGATTGCTGCCGTCGCCGCTCATGACTTCGGCGTTGGCCCAGCCGCCCGCCATGTTGGAGCCGAACTGCGACGTGAAGCTGCTCAGCTCCGGGCCCAGGGACCGCGTCGCAGCTCCGGCCGCGAGGCCGGCGCCCGCGCTGGCGGCGGCGCCAATCGCCGACGCCGCGATCTCGCGCCAGCTCCATTCGCCGCGCAGGCCCTGCTGGATCGCGCTCGACGCGACGCTCTCGGCGGCGGCCAGCCCGATCTTCTCGGCGCCTGCGATGTAAGCCTGGGTCGAATAGGCCTCGCTGGCCTGCCATGAGGCGTCGACGCTGGTGGCCGTGGAGGTGAAGGCGCTGCCGACGCCTGCGGTGACCATCGAGCCGACGGCGGAAGTCGCGACCTGCTTCCAGCTGAAGCCGTGCTGGTTGCCGGTCATGTTGCCCACGGCCTGACCTGCGATTGAGCCGGCAATGCCCCCGGCCGCGGCCGCCGCGAGCGTGCCCATCATGCCGATGCCGCTGGCGGTGCCGGCCATCACGGACGCGCCCAGCGACATGGTGGCACCGAAGGACGCCGCCGCCGATCCCGCCGCCGCGGCGGTACCAGCCGCGGCGGCCGTCCCGGCGGCAGCGGTGCCCGCCGCAGCCGCGCCGCCCGCGGCGGCGGCGCCCCCAGCGGCCGCCCCGCCCGCCGCGGCGCCACCCGCAGCGGCAGCGCCGCCTGCGGCCGCTCCGCCGCCCGCGGTCCCGGCCGTGGCCCCCATCGCGCCCGCGGCCGCACCGCAGGTGTAGATCGACACCACGATCACCACGATCACGATGATGATCAGGCCGAGCGTCCCGCAGCCATTGTCCTGCGATGGCGGCGGCGGCGTCGGGATCTGCGGGCTGATGTCGCCCATCGCCTTGCCCGGCTGGTATGGGCGGAAGGTCTGGGCCGTGTTATGGATGTTGGTGACCTTGTTCGGGATCGTCAGCACTTCGCCGGCGACCAGCGTCTCGTTGCCCGACAGGTTGTTGGCCTGCGCGATCAGGTACCACAGCGTCGCATCGCCCCACAGCGACTGCGCGATGGATCGCAGCGAATCACCGTTGTGCACGGTGTAGCTCGTCGCGGCGCTCGCCGGATAGTCGTCGTTGATAGGGTCGTAGTTCTGGTCGAAGTCGGCATATCCGACCGGCTTGTTCGACTTGTACTGAGACACGTCGATCACGCCCTGCCTGGTGGTGATCGCGAGTTGCTCGGCGAACGACATGCGATCGGTGTCGGGCGTCATGGACGTCCACACCTCGCCGACCGTGCGGTCGGCGACGTAGTAGTACATGTGCGTGTTCGTTTGCTGGCCGGTCTGCTCCACCTTGGCGTCCATCACCAGCCCGGTCGAGCTCAACTCGTACGAGATCGTCTTGGTGTCCGAGTTCTTGTTGTTGGTGGACGTGGTCTTGTCCAGGAAGCCGTCCGCGTTGTAGTGCAGCGTCGACGTCGCGAAGCCGCCGTTGCCGTCGGAATCGGTGATCGTGCCCTGGAGCGCGCTGTCCCAGTAGACGTACTGATAGGTCTTGGTGTCGACGCTGCCCGAGTCGGCCTGCGTCGTCGTCACGCTGGCCAGCGCGCCGAACGAGTTGGCGTGCGTGTTGGCAGGGTTGTCGCTCCAGTCGTCGTAGTACGCATAGAGCGCCGACGACGTCATGTGCGTGGTGCCGCCGCTTTCCGTGGCGTTGACCGTCCTGGTGACGTGGCTGTCAAGCGAGTAGTAGGTGAACAGGTCCGAAGTGGTCGTCCGGTCCGCCGAAATGGTGACGAGATCGAGCGTGCGCCCGAGCGCATCCACGCGGCGGGTCGAGCTGAGCTGGTTGTTGAGCGTGTAGGTGGTGCTTCCCACCTTCACGTTGCCCGTCAGCGAGATCGTCTCGAGGTAGCCGTCGGTGCTGTAGGTGTAGCGCTCCAGCACCCCGGGGGTGCCGGAGTTCTGAGCGTCCGTGGCTGACGTGCGATCGCCGCGATCGTCGTACGTCAGGGCCACGCCGTAGTGGCCTGCCTGGATGACGCCGCTGGTGTCGGTCCTGTTCGTGCCGCGCTGCGTCAGCGCGCCCATCGACATCGTGAAGCGGTTGGCCGCGTCGTAGGTGTACCAGAAGTCGTCGTGCTTCGAGATGTCGCCCGCGAGGTCGAGGTAGGACGCCGACACGTGGCGACGGTTGCCGACGGCGTCGTACTCGTAGCCGATCTGCACGCCATCGTCGATGACGGTGCGCATCCGGTTGTTCTCGTCGTACGTGATGTCGGCCGACTCCAGCATCTTGGTGGCGGTGCTGTTGTCCGCGGCCAGCTGTGCGTACACCTCGCGCGTGCGGTTGCCGGCGTCGTCATAGCCGTACTGCGACACCGTGTGCAGCTGGGTGTCGAGTACCTGGGCGACCTCGCCGTTGAGCGTGTACGAGTACTTGATGTCCTGCGCCCCGCCGTCGCGCGACTGCTCCACGAGATGCGCTCCCGCATCGTACGTGTAGGTGATCTGGTGATGGCCCTCGTCCTGGTGCCACGTCGTCTGTCCGAAGTAGTCGGCGTTGTCGATCGTCGTGCTGCCGTCGGCGTTGGTCGTCGTGAGCTGGTAGCCGCCCGTGTTGGAGGTGCCGGGGCCGAGGATGCCGCCGGCCGTGTTCGCCGCGACGAAGGCGTACGAGTACTGCACCTTCGCGCCTTGCGCAGACTTGGTCTGCACGACCCGGCCCAACGAGTCGAAGTAGGTGTAGTCGGTCTGCAGCAGCGCGTTCTTGTGTGACACGCGGCGGCCGAATGCGTCGTACGTGTAGGTGTCGGTGATGGACGTGCCGACCGTGAAGCCCGACAGGCCGTTGGCGACGTCGATGGCGGACGACGACGAGAAGTCGGACGCCCGCTTGATATACAGCTGCTTGGCGGCCGTGATGTTGCCCATCACGTCCGTCGTGTAGCTGACGACCTGGTCGTGGGTGGCGTCGATCGTCGTTGCCGAGCCGACAAGCGCGTCGATCGATGTCGCGGTCGTGCGCACCGAGCCGAGCGCGTCGTACTGCGTCAGGACGCGGCCGCCGTCGCCGGCGGTGGGCTTGGCGGCGTTGACCGGGTTCCAGCGGACACTGACGAGGTTGCCGCCGCCGGCGTAGGACTGCTTGGTCAGCGCGCCGTTCGCATCGAGCGTGGTGGTCGCTCGCCCCAGCAGGTCGTAACCGTAGGTGGTGGTGGGCGTGTCGCGGTAGCGAAAGCCGTTGTCCGCCGTCACGTAGGTCAGCGGATCGATCTTCTGGTACAGCTGACCCAGGCTGTTGTAGACGAGGGTCGTCTTGACCGCGCTGACGTCGCCCGTGTCGCCGTACAGCTTGAGCATGGCCGCTGCGTTGGCCTGGGTCGCGCCGTCCCATTCGGAGACGATATCCCCGAAGGCATCGAAGGACTGGTAGTGGCTGACCTCGTCCTTGCCCGAATCGACCTTGATGGTCTGCTGCAGCTGAGGCGCCTGATCGGCGCCGGCGCCAAGGGTGATGACGCCGGTCTGGACGACCTTCTGGCCGTATTCATTGACGTACTCGGTGCCATCGGCGTGGCACAAGGTCATCGTCGCCGGCGTCGCGTAGGGCGACGACTGCGGGAAGTTGGTCGTGTCCGGCAGCCATGAATAGACCATCTGCTGCGTACGCGCCAGCCAGCTGCCAGTCGCGAAGACGGACACCGGCTTGCCCTGCGTGCTGGTCAGGTCGAGCCGGAGCTTGCCCGGATTCCCCGGGTCCACCTGCACGCCGACGGGGCCGAAGAAGTACATCGTCTTCTCGTCGGGCGTTTGCGACAGGATGGAGCAGACGCCGGTCGACGAAATGCTCACCACCAGCTGGCCGCTGTCGCGCACCAGTTGGTCCTGGTCCAGCGCGACGTAGTGGTACGTCTGCGTCGTCCCCAGCGTCGAGGGGCCGGGCACGAAGAAATAGCTGCCCGGGCTCGACGCCGTCAACGTCGTCGTGACGTTGTTGCCATCCGTGATCTTGTACGTGGTGATGCCGGCCGGCGCGTTGAAGGTGAGTTGTGGTGGCGGCGAGATGCCGACGGAAAGGTCGCCGCTGGTCGCGTCACGATGGAACTTGCCGGAGCCTTGCGCGATGGGGTTGCCTAACGCGTTGCAGCCCACGTAGGTGAAATCCTGGTCCGAGGTCGTGAGGTACCCGGCGACATCCCAGCTGCCCGAGGAACCGGGCAGCGTCGCCACCGGCGTGCCGCGGAAGGTGACGACGATGTGATCCGCCCCCGGGACGGTCAGCGCGATCTTGGTGCCGTGCTGAGCCAGGCTGTCGTTCGACAGCGAGACACTGCCGTTGGCATGGAGCGTCAAGGTCGCGCGGTAGGTCTGCGAACCGCTCGTGCAAACATACGTGAAGGTTTGGTCGGCCCAGGATCCCCCGGGCGTGAACCAGGTGCTGAGGTCGACGTCCACCCGCGACCCGTCGCGCACCGTCGCGCGCCAGTCGCTGCTGTCCGTCGACGAGAAGATCGGCGAGTTGTCGGCCGCCAGCAACTGCATGCCTGCGCCGTAGGTGCTCATGCCGCCGGGCAACGTGAGCGTGAGCGTCGGCTGGTAGGCCGTGCGCATCCCTGGCGCGGAGACACTGGCGTCAGGACCGGTCGTGAACGATCCCGTGGCGCCGCCCACGTACTGGTAGGCGCCGCCGGGGCGATTGGCGTAGAGGTCGTAGGTGTAGCTGTAGCTCGTGTCGGCGACCTGCGAATTGACGATCGCGGCGATGTCCGCTGCAGTCAGGACATAGCTGGAAGGCGGTCCCGGGGGCAGGGCGTTGACGCCGGTATCGCGAACAAGGGTCGTGCCCTGATAAATCATCAGGCGCAGCGAGTACTGGGTCGGCGAGGGAATCGGCGTCGTGAACTTGCTGATGTCCAGCGTCGGCGCAAAGGGCGGCGGCGTGACGATCTGGAGCGCGCCGGAGTTCACCAGGGTCACCAGGCCTGCCGAACTCTGGAAGGAACCGACCGTCTGCACGCCGTTGGGCGCGACACGCTTGAAGAGGAACGTCTGGCCGTTGACCAGGCCGAGCTGGGTCAGGTTGACGAAGTTGCCGGACATGACCGACGGCCCGGAATAGGCGCTCTGGGCGTTCGGCCTCCAGTAGAAGGAGCCTGACGTGCCGCCCGATGCCGCCGTCGTGTTGAAGCACAGATACGCCGAGGAGCCCGAATACTCGATCCACGAGTCGACATTGGGTGTCGGCGTGATGTCGACGGCGGTGACCTCGTTCTTCTCCGAGGTGGTCGGGCTGCCCTGGACCGTGGTCGAGACGCCGGCGCTCAGGCCGACGTTGTACAGACCGTAGCTGAGGCGCGAACCGTCGCCGGCGTAGGCCTCGAGGCCGACAGTGCCCGCGGCGCTGATCGGAACGGTCCACGCATTGGCAACGGCCGCTCCAGTGGCATCCAGCAGTGCCGATGGCTGCGTCCCCAGCATGGCTTGGCCGGGCGACCCGAAGTTGGCGTAGGAGTACAGATGAGCCGCATTCGAGAGCCCCGTGACGATGAGACCGACCAGCGGCGTGAAGACAACGGAGAACGGTCCGTTGGTGTTCGGGCCGAGCGCAGGACTCATTGCAGGGAGCAAACCTGCCTTTGCCACCGAGATCCACTGGCCCGAAGGCATCTGGTACTGCAGCGTGCCCATGGTATTGGCGACCAGCAGCATGGGTGTGCCGGTAGTCCAGTTGGGATAGGACTTGAGCACCGCATTGGTGGTGCTGTTGACCAGCTGATAGTTACCGCTGGGAATGCCGCTCAAGGCCGAACCAGGGGCGGCGGTGCCGGTCGAGATCGCCAGGTGCGGCGCGAAGGTGAGGATCGTCGGCTTGGCAGGCGCCGACGAATTCAGCGCCACGCTGCCGGTCGCCCCGGGGGGCGACATTCCGCCGCCGACCGGCAGTCCCGCCGACTGCGTGGACGTGCCCACGGTCGACGACGAGTTGCCCGTCGCGGTCGCCGATTGCCCGTTGCCGGGCGTCCCCGCGCTGATCACGCTGTAGTTGGCGGCGTTGGCCAACGTCTCCGTCACCGCCGTGTCGTTGGTGGAAAAGTTGCTCGTCGGCTCGACCGCGCGGATGAGGTTGTTGCGCGCGTCGTAGAGGTTGTATGTGTTGTTGACGACGGTGATCCGGTCCGACGAGGCGGCCCACTGGATCGTGACAGTCGACAGGTCGGTCGCCGGCGTGCCGGAGGAGATCTGGCGGGTCAGGTTGCCGTTCTGGTCGTACAGGTAGAACTTGTAGGCGCCGCCGTCGCTGTTGCCGCGCTGCAGCTTGCCCATCACGTTGTATTCGGCGGTCTCCTGGAACGTGGTGCCCGCGCCCAGTCCCTTGCCGACGACTTCGCCGAAGACGTTGTAGGCCGTCCGCCGCACCTCACCGGTGCCCACGTCGGTCTGCACGGTCTGGCGGCCGGCCGCGTCGTATTGGTAGCGCGTCACGACGTCGTAGACGTTGCCGTTGGCGTCGACGTCCAGCGAGCTGTGGACGGTCTTGACCGCCACGCGCTGCGCCGCGTCCAGCTTGTAGCTCGTGGTGGTGACGCCGTCGGCGGCGAGCTCGCTCGTGAGGTTGCCGTTGATGTCGTAGGAGTAAGTCGTGACGCGATCGGGCGTGGAGGCGTTACCGCCCAACCGCGTCGTCTTGAAGACGTTGCCGAATGCGTCGTAGACCGTGTCGGTCTCGGGGCGGACCGCATAGCCCAGGTAGTCGGCATAGCCCGGATCGACCTCGGCCACCACGCGGCCGAGCGCGTCATAGCGATAGTCCGTCACCGCGGTCACCGGCGTGGCGGTCGCCGCCACGCGCTGGGTCATCTTGACGACGTTGCCCAACGCGTCGTACTGCAGGTCGGTGACGGCGTCGGCCACGTTGGTGACGCGGGCGCCCGTCGCAGCGTCGAGGTAGTCCTCGGTGGCCAGCGAGCCGGCGGCCTTGGCCACCTTCTGCGTCACGCGGCCCGAGCGGTCCAACGTGAACAGCGTGACGCGGTTCTCGCTCTGGTCTGTCACCGCCAGCGCGGCGTAGGCAGACGTGAGCGCTGCCGCATCCTGCAGCGACACGCCTCGGCTGGCGTCGCCCTGGCGCGCCCAGGACGCGAGTGCACCGCTGAACTGCGTCGCCTGGGTGGCGGTGTCGAACAGGTCGTCGTAGCGCCAGGCCGTGCCGTAGCCCATGGCGTCGATCTGCAGCACCTTGCGGCCCAGCGCGTCGTAGTAGTAGCACGTGGCGTTGCCGCGCCCGTCAGACTGCTGCACCAGGTTGCCGACCGCGTCGTAGACATTGGTCTGCATCGTCACCGGAGCCGGCGTGCCGCCGTTGATCAGGTTCGGGTTGATGTCGACCTTGCCGTTGACGTCCTGCTGCTGCCAGTACAGCACCGCGTCGAGCGTGGCCGTCAGCGCGCGGCCGACGCGGTCGTAGGTGTATGTCTGCACGCGGTCGTTGGTGAGGTCGACCGTGGGCAGCGGTGGCGCGTTCCCGCCCGCGGTGGACGGGATGGCGGCCGGGGCCAGTGCGTTGACGTACGCGTGGCTCTTCCAGACCTGCCCGGTGGGCGTGTAGAGGTTGGCGACGACGCCACCGTCGGGGGCGATCGTCTCGGTCTTATTGCCCGCGGCGTCGAAGTAGCTCAGCGTGCGCGAGCCGCCAGTGACCGCCGTCACCGTCTGGATGCCGTTGACGGTGGCAAGCGTGGCGTCGCCGTCGGTGATCGTCTCGATCACGCGGCCCAGCGCGTCGTAGTGCGTGTACTGCCCGGGGATCAGTGTGCTGGTGGCCAGCGTCACCGCGTTCGTTGCCGTGTAGGCCTGGCCGGCCCGGTACTTCACGCGACCGAAGGAATCGTAGGTGTAGGTAGTGGTCCGCTGATCCGCCTGGCCGGCGTCCTCGATGCTCGAGATGCGGTTGCCGTAGCCATCGTAGGCGTAGGTCGTGGTGACGGTGACTGCTGCGTTCGCGCCTTGCGCGAGCTGGGTCATCACGACTTCCATGACCAGGTTGTCGTCGGCGTCGTACGTCTCCACGGACGTCGCCCCCACCTTGTTGGTGAGCACCCGGTTGAAGATGTTGCCGTCGGCGCCCTGGTAGCTCGTGCTCGCTGCCACCACCGGGCCTTGCACAGCCGTGTTGTCGCTGGTGGACAGCAGGCGTCCGAGGCGGTCGTAAGTGAAGCTGGCGACAGCGTCCAGGCTCGCGTTGGGCGTCACCGCGGGCTGCAGGCCGACCTGCGGCGTCCCGGCGAACGAGGTGGCAGCGACCTTGTTGAAGTAACGCGTCGTGCTCCTGACGTTCTTGTCGAAGCCCGAGTCGTAGACGGTGCCGACGGCGTGCCCGGTCGGGTCGATCTGCAGCGTCACGCGGCCAAGGTGGTCGAAGTAGAACTGCCCCTTGTTGCCGAGTGCGTCGACCACCTGCACCGCATTCCCGAACGTGTCGTAGGTCGTCGTAGTCGTCGCGCCCTCGGCATTGGTCACCGACACCGCGCGGCCCGCGAGGTCGTAGACGGACGTCGAGCTGTACTTCTGCTGGATGTCGGCGCGCTGCGCGGCCGTCAGGGAGGCGCTGGCGGCGGGATAGCCCAGCCTGGGGCGCGCATCCGTCGCCCAGGCACCGTTGTCGTTGAGCAGCGCCCAGCCGGTGGGCGACAGCACGGCGGTCTTGTTGCCGAACGCGTCGTAGGTATTCTGGGTGACCTGCTGCGCCGACGTGTTGTACGCCGTGACCTGCTGCACCACGTTGTCCGCGCCGTCGTAGGCGTAGGTCGTGATGGTCTGCTCAGGCAGTCCGTAGGCCTCCGTGTGCGTGATGACCCGGCCGAAGGCGTCGAACGCGTCGAGCGTGGTCACCGTATCCGACGCGCCGGAAGCCTGCACGGTCTTGATGGTGCGGCCCTGCGCGTCGAAGTAGCGGTCGGTGACGATCTTGGACGAAGTGGCCAGCAGCGCGGAGATGTCCTGCGTGCGCGTGGCAGTCGTGATCGCGGCGGTCGGCTTCTGTCCGTAGCGGATCGTCTGCGTGCGGTCGGTCAGGTAGGCCGTCTCGGTGACGTAGCCCATCGGATCGACCGTGTAGCGCAGGCGGCCGTCACCGTCATAGAAGTTCAGCGTCGTGCGGTCGGCGGCCGGCTGCACGCTCAGCGCTGCAGTGATGGTCTTCGCGTCGATGGCCGCCGGCAGCGAGAGGTTGTCGACGACATGCGAGAAATCGATGGTGCGCGAGTAGTCGGTGCGCGAGACGAGGTTGCCGGCTGTGTCGTAGATGAAGCCGCTCACCGCGCCGACCGCGTTGACCGACCACGCGAGATGGCCGTCGGCGTCGTAGACGTCATGCGTCGTGCGATCGAGCGCCGGCTGCACCGCGAGCTTGGAGGCGATGTCGCTCGGCGACGGCGCGCCGCCGAGCGAAGAGGCGTCGACCGCCGCGGCGTAGTCGGTGCGCGCGACCATCTCGCCCTCGGCGTCGTAGGCGTAACCGCTGACGGCGCCCTCGGCGTTCACCGCGTAGACCAGGTGGCCGTCGGCGTCATAGGCGTTGCGGGTGACGCGATCGCGCGTGCGGTCCTGCATCGAGGAGACGAAGGACAGCAGCTGCGCGTCCGTGCCGGCGTCCGCGAGCGTGACGGGCGTCAGCTGCATCGAGCTCGCGGTCGTCCACTGGTCGAAGGCGGTGCCGGTGGCAAGCGTGGCGAAGCTGTCGTCCAGCACCGTGCCTTGCATCACGCTGGTGACGTGCACGCCGTCGTACAGCACGAAGTCCCCGTTCGCGCCGGCGCGGCCCGTGCCGTTGACGTCGCCGTCCCGGTTGCCGTACATGTACAAGTACATGGTCGACGCCTTGGTCATCGTGTGCGTCAGCGTGATGGTCTGCCATCCACCGGTGCCCGTGACTTCCAGCTGCTCGATGTTGTCCGTGTAATTGCCGATGTAGAGCATGCCGCCGACACCGGCCGGAGCCTTGAAGCGCACGGTCGCGGTGACGATGTCGCCGGCGGCGAAGTTGCCCAGCGTCACCTGGGAGGAGCTGTTGGTGCTCGCGGCGAAGTTGACCTGAAGCGCGTTGCCGGTCGGCACGGTGGCCGCGAGCTGGCGGCTCTGCGTGAGCCTGCCGAATGCGTCGTAGCCATACATCGTGGACGCACCCGTCGCGTCCACGTCCAGCACCTTGCGGCCATCGATGTCGAACACCGTGCGGCTGAGGCGGTCGTGCAGCGGATCCTGCGCCGCGGTCGCCTGCGCGAGCAACTGGGCGTCGCCGGTGGTCAGGCTCCAGTTGGCCAGGCGCGTGGCGAGCGCGCGGGTCTGGTCGAGGTTGCCCAGGCCGTCGTAGGCATAGCGCGTCGCGGCGCCCGAGGCGTCGACGCTCAGCACCGTGCGGCCGTCCGCGTCCATCACGGAACGCGTGAAGAGGTCCTTGGCGCTGTTGAGCAACGCGGTGACCGCGGCCAGCACCGCCGCGTCATTGGCGGGCAGCGCCCAGCTGCTGACGCTGGCCAGCGGCGCGGCCGTGCGGCGCACCTGCACCAAGCCGCCGAAGGCATCGTAGCTGTTCAGGGTCGCGCCGCCGGTGGGATCGACGCTGACCAGCGCGCGACCGTCCGCATCGAGCACGACGCGGGTGATGCGGTCGTGTGCGTTGTCGGTCAGTGCCGTCACCTGAGTGAGCAGCGCCGTGTCGGTGCCGGTGAAGTTGACCGGCGCCTGCGCGGCATAGCGGCGCGTCTGCACCACATGGCCCGAGGCGTCGTAGCTGTACTGCGTGGCGACGCCGGCGGCATCGACGTCGAGGATCACGCGGCCGTCGGCGTCGTGGACGGAACGCGTGACGCGATCGTGCGCGTCGTCGCGCAGGAGGCCGATCTGAGCGACGAGCTGGGTGGCGGTATCGCCGAAGGCGGCGGCATAGCTCTGCTGGAAGTAGTTGGTGTCGACCTTCCACTGGAAGTTGGCGGAGCCGGTCGGCACCGTGTCGAAGTTCGAGCTGTAGACCGCCCCTTTGAGCTTGCTCGTGATCTGCAGGTCGTCGTAGTCGACCGCGTCGCCGGTGACCGGCGCGCCGTCGCGATTGCCGTAGACCATCACGTACAGCACGCTGCCAGCGGTGGCCGCGGTGACCGTGAACGACGTCGTGATGGTCTGCCAGTCGCCGGTGGCCTGCGTCTGCGCGCTGTAGGCGCCGGGGTTCACGCTTCCGCCGTCGCCGACGTAGATGCGCCCGCCGATTGCGCGCGCGCCGTCCGGGGTCGCGCGGAAGCGCACCGTCGCGGTGACGACATCGCCAAGCGCGAAGCTGCCCAGCGCCATCGCGGCGCCGCTGTTGGTGCCAGCCACGTAGCCGACGTGCAGTGCCGCGTCCGGCGCGAGTGGCGCCGCGAACTGGCGCGTCTGCGTCAGGTTCCCGCCGAGATCGTAGGTGTACTGCGTGACGGCGTTCGTCGCATCGACCTGGTAGATGGTGCGGCCGTCGGCGTCGTGGATGGTGCGCGTGAAGCGGTCGCGGGCCGGGTCGCCGAGCGACGCGACGAGGCTCAGCAGTCGGGCGTCGTTGCCGACATCGGCCAGGCTCTTCGTCACGAGTTGCACCGGGCTCGAGACGACCCACTGGCCGACGTTGCCGCCGGTGGTGAAGCCGTCCATCGTGGTGTCGGCGACCACGCCCTTGCCGGCGCTGACGACGCGCACGTTGTCGTAGGTCACGCTGTCGCCATCGACGGGCGTGCCGTCGCGGTTGCCGTACAGGTAGACGTAGAGCGACTGGTTGTCCGAGGCGACGGTGTAGGTGGTGGTCAGCGTCTGCCAGTCGCCCGTCGCGGCGGTGAAGGCGCTGTAGCTGCCGGTGGTGTCCGAGCCGCTGCCCAGGTAGAGGCGTCCGCCCACGACGTGGGTGCCGCTGCCCGGCGTCGCCTTGAAGCGCGCCGTCACGGTGATCACGTCGCCTGCCTTGAAGGCACCGAGGTTCAGCCTGACGGAGCTGTTGGTGCCGGAGGCGTAGTTCACCTGGAGTGCCTGCCCGGTGGGCACGGTGTTGGCGAGCTGGCGCGTCTGCACCAGCACGCCTGTCGCGTCGTAGGTGTACTGAGTCGCCGAGCCACTGGCGTCGACATCGAGGATCTTGCGGCCGTCGTTGTCGTAGACGGCACGCGTGATGTGGTCGCGGGCGTTGTCCTGCAGCGAGGTGACGAGCGCGGCCAACTGGGCGTCGGTGCCGGCGTCGGCGGACGTCACGCCGACCTGCTGCGATGTCGCGGGCGTCCACTGGCCGGCGCCTGCGCCGATCTGGACGGCCTCGAAGGCGGTGGCGAGGACGAGGCCCTTCTGCTGGCTGT
>Ga0105240_10008609_pt1 | contig 14580 bp, 10 predicted proteins | sample KBSC54metaG_FD_80426 | JGI IMG/M metagenome (GOLD analysis project Ga0105240, IMG submission 80426) | Corn rhizosphere microbial communities from Kellogg Biological Station, Michigan, USA - KBS C5-4 metaG | ecosystem: Host-associated > Plants > Roots > Rhizosphere > Soil | place: Michigan, USA... | reverse complement strand
GCGCCATCGTGTCCCATGCCGAGTATTGCGCGGTGCCGCGTCAAACGCTTCTCGAACATACTTTATTCGCTTGCGATGAACTCGCGGGTTTTCTCACCGCCTGCTCGCTGGTTAAACCCGGGAAAAGCATCTTCGAAGTGGAACCGGACTCGGTAAAGCGCAAACTCAAGGACAAAGCGTTTGCTCGCGGAGTCAATCGCGACGATGTGCGCAAAGGCGCGGAGGAGTTAGGCGTCCCCTTGGAAGAACACATTGCGTTCTGCATCGCGGCCATGCGCGATTCCGCCGATGCGCTGGGATTGCGCGGAACACCCGCGGCGAACGCATGGGGATCCTGATTTTCGTTGGCGCGCTGGCTCAAAACATACGGCCGCTAAACTTGTCGCGTCACAATTGTGACAGCAGGAAGCGCAATCTAGTGGCTATGTGGAGTGATCCGTGGCAAGATGCACGCATGGCAAACAAAAATGCACCAAAACGTGAAACAAAGAAGCCGCCGAAGAAGAAAGTTAAATCCCAACCGGTATCGCGTCGATCCAGCTAACCTCCAACCTTGTCAGGCTGCGGCAATTTTCTGATTCAGGAATCAGAATTTTTCCGCAGTCTGGCGAATCCTCCGCGACATCCGCTTCCCGCAAACCTTTTAAATTTTCCTCGACAATATTTTAATTTGCCGGCAGTTCCGATGGTCGTGGCGCGGCGCGCACGATGAGCAGTACGACGAACCATACGATGGCGCGCAGCCTGCAAAGCAACGATTCGCGCCGCCTTTGGCGGGACCTGCCTCTTCGCTATTTGGATGGAGCGACTGCGGGAACTTCATTGGCGCGGGCCGTATCGGGATGCTCGGATTTGATCAACGGGTCCGCGTCGTTGACGCTGCCCTCCAGCAAATCGGTTTTCAGCGTGAACTTCTGGCGAGGCAGCAAGGTAACGTCGGTCTGAAAGGCCCTGTAACCGCTCAAGGCAATCGTGATCCGATGTTTTCCCGGGAATACCAGCATGCCTTTACCCGCCCCGTCGTATTCCTGGACGTGACCTACAAAATTGTCGTCCAGAAAAACCGCGGCACGCCGCGGTTGCACATTCAGCTTTATTTCCGAGCTCGTCTTGCTGTCGGGATACGCAACTCCGCCGTCCTTCTCCATCACCACGTGGACATCCAAAATTTTGCGGGGTTCGATGATCACTTTCTGCCGGAAATCCTCGAAACCTGCCTGGCGAATCAGGACCTCATGCTCGCCGGGCAAAAGCCGCAGTTTGTTTCCGCCATCCAATTCCCCCAGGTAGCCCACGTACTGGCCATCGACCCAGACACCCGAGGTCTTCACGATTTTGCTTGATTTGACAAACTGAATCTGTCCCATAATGCGGTCTTGCGCGCGGGCCGGGCAACAGGAACTGAATAGCGCCAGGCTGCCAAGCACCATGAAATAGATTTTTAATCGATGTGACACTGCTCACGCTCCAAACGTTATTGCCAAACGTTATTTTAAGATGTCGGCTGAGATTAGAATTGTCGCACAATGCGGACGCGAATCAAATGAAATCGCGCCGCCGGCGCGACAACTTGTCACGATGCGAGACTTAATGGAATCGAGCGATGTTGCTCTCGCGAGCTTTGACCTCAGCCATCTCGCTGCTATGATAAATAAGCACCAACGGTAAATTCATGCAGATATTTCCTATTACGCGGCGAAAGACATACGGGGTTAAGGTCGGCCATGTACAGGTCGGCGGCGGGGCGCCGGTCGTCGTTCAAGCGATGACCAACACGGATACCGCGGACATCGCCGGAACCGTGACGCAATGCAAGGAGTTGGCCGACGCCGGCTCGGAACTGGTGCGCATCACGGTAAATATGCCGGAATCAGCGGCGGCGGTGGCGGAAATCGTGGCGCGACTCCGCGACGCCGGATGCAACGCTCCGATCATTGGCGATTTCCATTACAACGGCCACGTATTGCTCACCAAATATCCCGATTGCGCGCGAGCCCTGGACAAATACCGCATCAACCCCGGAAATGTAGGGGCGGGCGCGCGACGCGACGAACAGTTTGCGACCATCTGCAAAGTGGCTGTCGACAACGGCAAGCCCGTCCGAATCGGCGTCAATGGCGGCTCACTCAACCAGGAACTGGTCATGCGCAAGATGCAGGAAAATACTGATCGCGATCTGGGCCTGGACTCCGATGAAATCATCAATAGCTGCATGGTGCTTTCCGCGATTCAATCCACGGAGCTGGCTCTGGAATGCGGCTTGCGGCACGACCAGATCATTATTTCCTGCAAACTTTCCAAGCCACAAAATCTGATCAAGGTGTATCGCGACCTGACGCGCAAGACCGAACAACCCCTGCATCTGGGTCTTACCGAGGCGGGAATGGGAATCAAGGGGACGGTCTGGTCGGCGGCCGCTATCGGCATCCTGCTGCAAGAGGGCATCGGCGACACCATCCGCGTTTCTCTTACGCCGCGTCCTGGCGGCGACCGCCGCGAAGAGGTTTATGCCGCGTGTGAATTGCTTCAGGCGCTGGGCCTCCGCTCCTTTGCGCCCAGCGTCACGGCCTGCCCGGGCTGCGGACGCACCACCAGCACCACGTTTCAGGAATTGGCCGAACGTATTCAGGATTACATCCGCGAAAGCATGCCGCAGTGGAAGCAGCAATACGAAGGCGTCGAGGAAATGACACTGGCCGTAATGGGGTGCATCGTCAACGGCCCCGGCGAATCCAAGGCTGCCAACATCGGCATCAGCCTGCCGGGCACCGGTGAAGAGCCGAGCTGTCCCGTGTATATCGACGGACAGAAGTTCGTGACGTTGCACGGCAACTACGACGAGCTTTCCGTCGCATTCCGCAAACTGGTCGACGATTACATCAACACAAAATATTTGCCGAAGGCCGCAGCCACCGCCGAGGCCCCCAGCCGCAGATAACGCCTCTGCGCTGTCTCGCACGGTATTCATGGCATGGCGCTACTGTTGGGCGATGTTGGCATTGGCGTGGACCACTCTCAGCCATTTTCCATCCACCTTCACCCAGGTATCCGCGCAGCGAACGGTATTGGTTGAAACTTTGCCGCCCATGTCGTCCTTGGTGGTTCCAATATAGGTGATGATGACCACGTTCCCATTATCGTAAACGTAGGCGTGATGGTCGTGCTGGCTGTTGGAGAGCTGCTTTCGCCCATTGGAGCGCCAATTCGCAACGTGCTTGGCCTTGGTGATGGTTCCGCCATTGCCATTGATAATGACGACATCGTCGGCATCTACACGATCAAAGAAATCGGCGAACGCGGGGCCGCCCTGCAAGAGCAGTGGCACCTTGTCCTTCTCGAATTGCATGACTTGGTCCTTAGCGTGCTCCGCCAATGGCCCCATCGTTTGTTGCGCGCTAACCAGGCTTGTTGCAGAAACAACCAGCAGACCGGCCCAAAGAATTTTTCGCATGCCATCTCTCCTTTCAATTCCTGAAAACTTTTTACATACAGTGATAATGCTAAGTGGATATTGTCCCAAGCCGGCAAACGTAAAGATTCCAACGGCGCGACGCTAAATCGATTTCCTGGATCTGTCCATAACAATTTTCAGCTTGCGGCGGCCTGGCGTTTAAATCGACTTTTGCGGTGATTGGTGCGGGTGTAAACTCTGATAGTCCCCGCCGAGGAGGAAAGATGCGTACTCTGACCGTCGCTCTTGCGGCGATTCTGGCTTTGGCAATCGCGAATTCGTCCTATGCCGGCGAAAAACCGCGCGCCCGGCAAGCCCCCAATCAATCGAAAAAAGTCTGGACCAACGACTACCTAGATCAGTTGCGCGCACGCGGTCTGCTGTCCATCGTGGGACCCGACGCGCCTCAGGAGCCCAGCCAAGCGCGGGCGGCGGATTCCTACACCGAACCTTCCGTTTATGTTTCGCGTTTGCAGGATCCCGCGTGGTACGCGCAAAAAACCGCCGATCTCCAGGCCCAACTGGAAACTCGCCAGGCCGCTCTCTATGTACAACAGACGGCGATATCCCTGGCGGCTGACCGAATTACGCAGCCAGGAGTCGCCATGTATAAAACCAATGCAGGAGTAACACCCGCAGCGGGCCTGGCCAACCTGCAGGCGCAAGTGAATGAAATTCAAAATGAGATAAACGAGCTGGGGGAATTGGCCCGAGTCAACGGCGTCGCGCCGGGAACCCTGCGAAGCTAAGTTGGTCAGATTTAGGGGCGCTGCGTCCTGCCCAGCACTGCGGAGCGGGTGGACTGCATGATAAATTCCAGCGATTCCCTGGGAACACTCTCGATAAACGGTCGGATCAGCCAATTAAGGCCCAGCGGGATGTCCCGCGACAGAGAAATCGCCTCGCACTGCACGTAAACTCCCCCGTCACCCTGGTAGAACCGCCAGAAGGAATCCAGCCGCCATAGAAATCCGTGATCGTTCTCGACAGGCAACTGTGTTTCGTCTGGCGCGCCCGGATGTTCGACTTCTGCAATGCGCGTGCTGAACGAGGTGCTCTGCACCCGATTGGCGTCCAACCGCTGGTAATGAATCCGATACTCAGTATCGAGCACTACGGTAACGATCTTCTTGCGCATCAGTCGCAGGTAGATTTTGAAATCATCGCCATGGTGCTCGAGTATTTTTGATCGGGTGACGGCCGGGCTGTAATAAGTCCGGTGGTCGTCATAATCCTGCACCGTGCTCAACACCTTTTGCAGCGAAGTCCCGGGAATAAACACGGTAGACACCCAGTCATGAATCATTGCCCCCGGTGTGTGTACGCGGCCCTCAGGATCGCTGGTTGCAACGCGCTCCGTCACCACTTCTCCGCGGGACAGACTCGCATGTGCGTCGGCGCGGCGAGAGTCCGGCAAGTGATCCACCCACAGGAAGGCTTCCGGCGCGGTAGCCTCCATGTGCTGCTGGGAAAGTTGCAGATAGCGGTCAAATCCGCGTCCAGCCTCCGGCTTTAGTTCAGTGGCCCCAGCCCACGCGGGCAGCGCCATCAGAAGGCCAAGCAACGCGGCCTGATACCGTCTTATTGACATCGCGATTATGTCGCACATTGCACCAGTAGACGTGACATCGGACCAGTTGGCAATGGATGGCGCCTCAATCTACGCTCGAGTGCGGGTCAATCTGTAACCACCTGAAATTTAGGTATTTGTAGACGAAAGTCTGCTGCCCAAAATTACCGAGAGGCTGCTCGCCTCCGCACAAATCTCGCGGCACCCGCCCTCCGACTGCGGCTGGCGTGACGGAGCGGCCAAATCAGGAGCGACAAATGAGCATCTGGCGCAAGCTTACTATGATAGACTCCCGCTCATGCAGCGCCGTCAGTTCCTGGTTCTTTCCGCAGCGAGCTTGGGTGGGGTTCTGGTGTATTCCTTAGACCGTCGCGTCTTTTCACCCCAGACCAAGCGCTGATCGTTGCGGCCGCCGCATCCCTGATTTTTCCCGGCGATGATTCCGGCCAGGGGGCGCGCGAGGCAGGCGCCGCGATTTACATCGATCGCCAACTCGCCCGACCCTACGCGATCGTTACCGCACATACGGCCGCTTATCGAACCAGCGGTTCGGAGAGGTGAAGTATGAAACAACTATTTAAATTGTTCGGCGCAATTCTGCTATTTGCGGCGGCGTCCCAGGCCGCATCGCTCGGAACCATTTCCGGCACCGTGAAGGGCCCCGATGGCGCCCCCTTTAAAGGCGCATTTGTGCGCGCGCAAAATCAGAAAACAAGAATCACCACGATTGTGCTGTCCGACGGGCGTGGGCAATACCGCATTCAGGATCTGCCAGTGGGCGAATACCAGGTGCGCGCGACGGCAGTCAGTTTCAAGAGCGATCCGCAGCCCGGCATAAAAGTGGATGCGGGGCAACCGGCCTCCGTCGATTTCGCTTTGCAAAAAGGGACGGTGCGCTGGTCCGACCTCTCCATTCATCAAACCCAGGTACTGCTGCCCGAAGATGCCGGGAAAAATGTGCTATTCACCCGCTGCATGAGCTGCCACGGAGTCCAAACTAAAATCGCCGGAACGCGGCGCGATGAGGACGGCTGGCGCGCCTGCGTCGCGTTGATGCGCGATCTCACCAATGGCGTGGGCGACCCGCGCATCACCGACGAAGACCGCGAAAAACTTGCGCCCTACTTGAGCAAAGTTTTCGGACTGGAAGGCGATTTTGCGCGCTCGCCCAGCCAGCTTCCCGCGTATGAACAAGTGAAGCACGCCGCATTCACCGACGAAACTTTAAAGATCGTGTATGTGGATTACGATCTACCCGGCCCCAATCGCATTCCATGGGACGCGAATCCAACTCCGCATAAGAATGAAAATGTCTGGCTGGCGTTTGGCTGGACAGCTAACAAAATTGCCAACCTGAATCCAGAAACGGGAATGGTGCAGGAATGGAACACCCCGCCGCCCGTGTTTCAGCGCCATGCCATGCACGTTCACTCCGTCATTCAGGCTCCCGACGGCACCGTGTGGTTTGTTGAAGACACACAGTGCCGCCTGAGCAAGTTCGATCCGGAAACCCAAAAAATGTCCACCTACCAGCCGCCCTCCTGCAAATCCGGCGCGACCGCAGCGGGGGTTGCGGGACTGAGCCTGCAAGGCGGGGGAAGCGTGCGCATGGATCGCCTGGGCAACATCTGGGTAAATGGCGGCAATCTGTGGCGATTTGAGCCGAAGACGGAAAAATTCACGGAGTTCCCGGAAGGCGGCCACGCTTACAGCCTGGAACTGGATCCAAAAGAAGGAAATGTATGGTTCGCGCAGCTGGAAGCGGGAAAAATCGGCATGGTCGACATCAAGACACTGAAACTGACCCGCTGGACACCTCCCGCCAGCGCCAAGCTTGCCGAGCTGAACAAAAATTATCCCGATGAAATCGGAAACACCTTGGCGCATCCCAAAAGTGCGGGTCCGCGCCGCATCACCCCGGACTCCCAGGGAATCGTCTGGTTTGGCGAATGGTGGGCCGGCCAGATCGGACGCTTCGATCCCAAAACGCAAACGTTCCAGGAATTTCCGCTACCCGATCCCGATCCGACGCCTTACGGTATCGGCGTGGATCGCGCGGGTTACGTGTGGTACAGCTCATACGATGACGATATTCTGGGCCGCTTGGATCCCAAGACGGGCGCAGTGGTCGAATTCCCCTTCCCCTATTCAGGCAATGGCATTCGGGAACTCCTGCCCGATGACCAGGGAAGAATGTGGTTCGGCACGCCATTCAACAACAAGGTAGGCTACTTTATTCCACCCGATGCGCCGTTAAAACAAATGGCGCAGACCTCCGCCAAGCAATAAGGAAAAAACGTGAAGCGGCGAGTATGGCCTGGCGGTTGCAGAGGCCGGATATTTCTAAATGTCAAAGTCGCGTGATGGCATCGTCGAAAGCTTGTGGTTCGCGTCTTGCGACGCGAAATCTTCCGCCCGGCCTCGCAGGCCGTCAACTCTTACATAGCAAGGCAGCTGAAAAGGGCTTATAGTGACGGAAAGGCTGGTCGATTTTCTTCGCTCACAATTTGGGAGGACGCCATGAGGAACTTTTTTATCCTGACCGCGATCTCGCTCTTTATTTTTGTGGGGCATGCCGCCGCCGCTGGAAATATCTCGGGAACCATCAAAGGTCCGGACGGCGCTCCCTTCAAAGCGGCATTCATTCGCGCCGAAAATACGCAAACCAAAATGGTGACGATGGTTTTATCGAATGCGCAGGGAAAATATTTGGTCAACAATCTGGCTTCTGGAACCTACAACGTCTCGGCCACAGCCGTCGAATTTAAGAGCGATCCCGCCAAACGCAGCGATATAAAAATCGATGACGGCAAAACGGTGAGCATGGATTTCATCATGCAGCCGGGCAAAGTCCAGTGGAGTCAATTGACCCGGTATCAAGCGGGAATGCTGCTGCCCAAGCCTGCTTCCGAGCCCGCCGCAAAAGATAGGGATGTTCTCCTGCAGCAATGTTTCGGCTGCCACGGCATGAGCAAGTGGGGAATGCGCACCGACCATGACGGATGGGCCAGCGCGATCGGCGTGATGCGTGAAGTGGGCGTTGCCGACATCAACCCCGAGGTTGCAGAAGAGGCCGCAACCTACCTTTCCACGGTGTTCGGCCCCGATTCCGATACGCCGTCTTCCCCCGCGCAGTTGCCGGGATACCAGGCCGTGCGGCAGGATCACAATCGCTGGAGCGATGACGCACTGAACATCGAATACGTCGATTACCAGCTCACCGGCGAACCCAAGGATCGTCCGGGAACCGGCAGGCCCGACAAAAACGGATTCATCTGGTTGCAAATGGGCGGCGGACTCTCCCGGTTAAATCCGGAAACCGGCGAATTAAAAACATATCGGCTGGACGATCCCGCGCGTCCGCTGATCCATGAAGTTTTCGTCGCCCCGGACGGCAATTCCGTGTGGCTGACGATTCAAGATCAAAATGCGCTGGCGCGATTCGACACGCGCACGGAGACATTCGATCCAGTCTACCGGGACGCCTACGACGGCCCGCGAGTCAGGCAGACCAACACCATCGCTCCCTGGCCGCAGTTTCGAAACAACGACACGGAAACCATCAGCAGCGCGCCCCGAACGCACACGGCGGTGCAGGACCTGGCGGGAAATATCTGGGTATCGGGACGTCCGTTGAAGAAATTCGATGTTGAAACCAAGAAATATACCAACTTCCCCGAGGTTCCCGACACCTACGGCATCGCCGTTGATAAAGAAGGAAACGTCTGGGCCGGAGAATTTACCGCCAGGGATTATCGCAAGCTGGTGAAGGTCGATTCGCGAACCAACAAGGTGACGAAATACGCGCCACCCAACACCGATGACAAATTGAATGGCGCGCCGCGACGCGTCAAAGTCGACTCGCAAGGAAACGTGTGGTGCGCGGATTATTTCGGCGGCAACTTGACGCGCTTCGATCCCAAAACCGAAACGTTCAAGATCTTTCAAATTCCCGGTCCCACGGCCACTCCCTACGGAATGGGCGTCGATCACAATGACAACGTCTGGTACACATCGTTTTACACGGATGTGACCGGAAGGCTCGATCCCAAAACCGGGAAGTTCACCGAATTTCCGTCGCCCTATAGCGAGAGAAGTACCAGAGACCTGGTGGAAGACGACAAATCACGTATCTGGTACGGCGCGGAAAACGTGTTTCGCGTGGGTTATATGCGGGTGCGAACACCCGCGGAGATGGCCGCGATTCAAGATGCCAGGTAGCGGGTTTGGTCGAAAAAGTTGAAGAATTTCCGGGCCCGATCTTGTAGCCTGACGTCCCGCGCAGCAAATGGCCTCAACCACGATTCTTCTTGGTTACGATGGGCGTTGATCAAAATGTTCCGCCACTTTTGATATAAAAACCTACGCGATACCCCCGGCGTCCTCATTCCGGAACCGTGCATCTATCTTACGGCTTGCAGTGCCGGTTCGGGTAAACGCCGCTCCAGTTGCTCGCGGTAATTGGACAGATCGATTTTCACCTGAGCGACACCGCTATCCATCGCCGCTTTTGCCACTGCGGGAGCCACCCAGAGCGGCACGCGCATGTCGAACACCTTGGGAATAAAATACTGATCGCCGAAGCTCAGCCTGTCCAGGCCGTAAGCGTGACGCACGTATTCCGGCACTGGTTCCTTTGCCAGATTCGCGAGCGCATGCGTGGCTGCCATCTTCATGGCTTGATTAATTGTCGTCGCCTGGCAGTCCAGCGCGCCCCGGAAAATTGAGGGAAAGCCCAGCACATTATTTACCTGGTTGGGATCATCCGACCTGCCACTGGCCATGATGATGTCACTACGAACCGCCAAACCTTCTTCATAAGCAAGCTCCGGGTCCGGATTCGCGAGCGCGAAGACAATCGGCCGGGCAGCCATCGATTTAAGCATCTCCGGCGTAAACGCGCCCTTCACCGAGAGCCCTACCAGAACATCGGCTCCTTTCACGACGTCGGCCAACGTGCGCGCGGATGTGTCTTGCGCGAATCGCATTTTATAGGCGTTCATGCCCTCGGTGCGCCCGCGATAAACCACTCCTTTGGTATCGCACAGGAAAATATTTTCGTGGCGCGCGCCCAGCGATTCGAAGTGTTCCGCGCAGGCAATGGCCGCGGCGCCCGCTCCGTTAATCGCAATTTTTGCACTCGCCGGATCCTTGCCCACCAGCTCTACCGCGTTCAGCAATGCCGCGCCACAGATAATCGCCGTGCCATGCTGATCGTCATGGAAGACCGGGATATGCATGGTCTTGCGCAGGGTCTCTTCGATGTAAAAGCATTCTGGAGCCTTGATGTCTTCCAGATTAATTCCACCGAAGGTGAGCTCAAGCAATTGGCACACTTTGATCACGTCTTCCGGGTTGCGGCTGTTCACCTCAATGTCGAAGACGTCGACATCAGCGAAGCGCTTGAACAGCACTCCTTTGCCCTCCATAACGGGTTTCGCAGCCAGTGCGCCAATGTCGCCCAAACCCAGCACGGCCGTGCCGTTGGTCACCACGGCAACCAAATTACCGCGCGCGGTATATTTGAAAGAATCCAGCGGATGCCGCTCGATTTCCAGGCACGGCACTGCGACGCCCGGCGTGTACGCCAAGCTTAAGTCCATCTGGGTAAGGCATGGTTTCGTTGGAGTTACTTCAATCTTTCCGGGACGCCCACCGGCATGATAATCAAGGGCCTGTTGCTTCGAAATCGGTTCCAAAACGACTCCTGTCTGAAGGGGGTTCAGATGAGATTTGGCTGCTTCAGTTACGTAATGCTACAAATTTATACTTTCAACAGGTCCGGCGCAAGCGCGTTTCCGTGACATGTGCGCGGTTCAACGATACTGTTCAACAAATACTGTGCGGAATTTTGAAATCCAGCTGTACCGCCCGCATGGCCTGCCGCGATTTTTGCGGGTGTCGGGATGGGATGGCGTGGGATGTTCCCCGGTGGATGCTCTCGATTCTTCTCTTCGCATTCCTTCTGCACGTCGCGCGAAACAGGCAGCTAGGTTGGCCGGAAAGTTTGCCTGCCGTGCGCCTAATCCTGCTCGAACTTGATGCGAACTTGTTTTCCCTCTCGCAGATGAACCGCTTGATCCTCGCTGACATAGAAACTGCGGCAATAGTAGTGGTCCGCGATGGGCAGCGAGGGTGAATATTCCCGCTCCAGTGAAACTTGAATGCGAAATTCGTTTTTCTTTCCCCAACTCTGGCTGGTCAGTTTTTCCGTAAGTTTACCGGTCAATGCGAAACCTTTCCTGGTTTTGGTGTGGGCTTCTGAATCGGGCTGCTTGCCGTTCCCGGCAAGCGCCTCGATCAGCAAACGCGCCAATTTGGAGGATCCGTTTTCCGATGATCCGTTCGCCTGCGCGGCGTTTGCCGAAAACTCATGCTCATGCAAATCTTCCGGAGAGTCCGGCGGATTCTCCGGCGTGTCGCGCCGGGTGCGTTTTACCAGTAAAGCCATGTCCAGATCGGTCGCCACTTCCCGCACAATTTCACTGTCAATCAGCTGTTTGTGATGGCGGTATCCCGCCAGCAGCGCGTTAAAGCAAATATTATTAATGCAGCGCGGAACGCCGCCGCTGCGTTCGGCAATCGATTCCAGCGCCTCCGGCGAAAACATCAGTGGGCCGTGAAAGCCGGCGGATCGCAGGCGATGCTGCACATATTCCGCGGTCTCGCTCACTCCCAATGGCTCCAGATGCGTCAGGATCGATATACGTTGGCGCAATTGCGACAGGCAGGGGCGCACCAGGGTATCCAGCAGTTCCGGTTGGCCTGCGAGTACGATCTGAATTAACTTGGAATGGGTCGTTTCAAAATTGGAAAGCAAGCGGATCGTTTCGAGCACGGAATCGTCCAGATTCTGCGCCTCATCCACGATCAAAACGAAACGCCGGCCTTGGAGCATCTCCTGAAACAAAATATCATTCAGTTTTTTGTGCATCCCGACGATGTCGGTACCGGAATATTCCACGCCCAGCTCGCTCAACAGGTATCGCAGGAGTTCGCTGGACGTGCATTGCGTCTGGAACAAAAAGACAATCCGCGCGGAATCGCGAAATTCCTCCATGATTTTATGGAGAATCGTGGTTTTTCCCAGGCCGGGTTCCGCTACCAGGGCCATAAACCCTCGAAAATTTTCAACTCCTTGCGAAATCGATGACAGCGCCTCGCGATGAACTCGACTCAAATACAAGTAGCCAGGATCCGGAGTGACATCGAAAGGTTGCTGGCAAAGCCCATAAAACTTCAGATAATCAGGCGGGTTCGGATTTGCCGAAAACTCCGCGGCGGCAGCCGGTTGGACGTCATCGATAGCTGCTTCCAAGTTTTCTTGTTTCAAATTGCAATCGATCGCCGCACGCTGTTCAATGTCAGGGCCCGCGTCCTGCTCGATTTGCACGGGATTTTCGATCTGACTATTTCCGGGAATGGGAAATTCCTGGGCCGGTGCAACGTGGACGTTTCCTGGGAGCTCCAATGCCTCCATTTCATGGGCGGATTCGTCGCGGGGCGCAACGCTGACAACCCCGTGGCGATCTCCATTACCCGGAACCGCGGCCAGGGACTCTGCAACCTCCGATTCCAGCGGAAACGGCGGTGAGACCGCTTGGGATTGGGCGGGTTCGACGGACCCCAACTCTGCGACTGGCAAAATCGAAGCTTCCAAAGCTTCCGCAATCGGATCAGCGACGGGGTTGCTAATAGGGATATCACTCTGCGCCAGGCCCGGGAAAGTTACGGGAGCGACGAATACTGCGTCCGGCGCAAACGCGCTGGAATCGCTTAGCAGCGGATGAATTTTGGGGGGTTCGCTGACTTTGGGGCTGACCTTGGGACGTGCCGCTGCGAGAATACTTTTTTCTTTCTCGCGATTCTCGCGAGCCCCATTATTTGTCGCGGCGATCTCGCGCGCCAAGCTTTGAATGCCATAATCCCTCGGCGTCGCAGCCCGTTGTCTATTCGATGGCGGCCTGCTGGATACCATTGCCGGAGGAATATACAGAATTGGCTGCGGCGCGAACGACGTCGTATCGTTCTTTTTCTTGAATGCAAAGTGGGACACCATTAACAGAAGCAGGGTTACGCCGGCAATGATGCCGAAAAGCAAAGGGCTCATTAATTTTTTTCTCCTGGCCCGCCTTATCGGCGGTTCAGTGCATCGTGGCCTTGGTGCTGAATCCTGGTAGGAACTGAATTGCGCCCGCTTTCAGCGGCATCCGAACTGCAACCGATAGTAGGCCCGGAAAGGCCAATTTAACCTATAGGCGCGAAGTCTCAGTTTTTTTGGTCCCAGGGTACTGGAACGGGTGTCCTCAACCCAATAAGTAGCTTTGTAACTGTGGCGTTAGCGCAGGAAGGGCCGCGACCGTGTGCTAGAATTACTCTGCGGGATAACACTCCATGAAAATCAGCAAGGAAACAGTTCTGAAGGTTGCCGCGCTCGCCAATCTCGAGCTGTCCGCAGCCGAGGTAGAGACCTACCAGGCTCAGCTGGATGATATTCTGACTTACATCGATAAATTGCAGGAGCTGGACACCTCGGCCGTGGAGCCTATGACGCAAGTGGTGGAGGCTTCCGCCGGCGACTCCGCTTTGCGCGACGATATATTGCTTCGCTCGTACGTTGTTGACGACGTCCTGCGCGGCGCACCCGATCCCGCTCCACCCTATTTTCGAGTTCCCCGGGTGATCGAAAAGTGAGCGAACAGCCCTGGTCCATTCCCACCATTCGAGCAGCTCTGGAAGCCAAAAAAATCTCCGCGCGCGAGCTGACCCAGGATTTTTACGATCGCATTGCGCGGCGAAATACCGAACTGAATGCCTTTCTGGCGCTTTCTCCCGAGCGCGCCTTTGCCCAAGCAGATCGCATTGACAGCGCCATTTCTGCGGGCGACGCCTTGCCTCCTCTGGCCGGCGTACCCATCGCAATCAAGGACACCATCAGCACACGGGGCGTAAGAACAACCTGCGGCTCGCGCATCCTGGAGAATTACGAGCCCGCGTACGATGCGACCGCTGTCACGCGGCTCGAACAGGCCGGCGCAATTATTTTGGGCAAGACCAACTGCGACGAATTCGCCATGGGTAGCTCCAGCGAAAATTCCGCGTACGGGCCGGTGCGCAACCCGGTCTCTACCGACCACGTTCCCGGCGGATCCAGTGGCGGATCCGCTGCCGCCGTGGCCGCCGACCTGGCGGTAGTGGCGCTGGGCACCGACACCGGAGGTTCCATCCGGCAACCGGGCTCGTTTTGCGGAGTAGCGGCACTGAACCCGACGTACGGACGCGTGTCGCGCTATGGTTTGATTGCTTACGCGTCCTCGCTGGATCGTATCGGCCCATTCGCTCGCAATGTTCGAGACGCCGCCGCCGTCATGTCGGAAATTGCCGGCCACGATCGGATGGACGCAACTTCTTCAGCCGCGCACGTGCCCGATTACGCGGCGATACTGGGTCACAAGGTTTCGGGCCTGCGGATTGGTATTCCCGAAGATTACTTCGCGGAAGGCATCGATCCGGAAGTCCGGAAAAAGGTGGAAGCGGGAATCAGATTACTGGAAAAGCT
>Ga0105240_10008607_pt1 | contig 14583 bp, 12 predicted proteins | sample KBSC54metaG_FD_80426 | JGI IMG/M metagenome (GOLD analysis project Ga0105240, IMG submission 80426) | Corn rhizosphere microbial communities from Kellogg Biological Station, Michigan, USA - KBS C5-4 metaG | ecosystem: Host-associated > Plants > Roots > Rhizosphere > Soil | place: Michigan, USA... | reverse complement strand
TGTGACTTCAAAGGCTGTCCGGGCGTCTAAAAGGGTGTTGTAGGCGGTGTTTGAAGTTCAAGCGGCTTCTCCCCGCCGGGAAAAGAGGAATCCTGGTGAATTCGACCGTTAAAACAATCATGTTCTGGGTTTTCATCCTGATCTGCCTTGTGCTGCTCTGGGGCGTCGTCCAGAAGGGCGCAGGTATGGGAGCCAAGGACACAGAGATCCCCTACTCCGAGTTGTACGACAAGGTGCAGCAGGGGATGGTTCAGGACGCAACCATTCAAGGAACTGACCTTCGCGGCCACATGAAGGCCACGCCGAAGGAGCAGTTCCATACCTCGGTCGGAGAACAACACGAAGAGCTCGATAAGGCGATGCTGGCCGCGCACGTTAACTTCGGAAAGAAGGACGCACAGAGCAACCTGCTGCTTCCCATTCTGTTTAACGTCGGCCCGTTCGTGCTGCTCGGCGCGATTTGGTTCTTCATGCTGCGCCAGATGCAGTCCGGCGGCAACAAGGCTCTTTCGTTCGGGAAGAGCCGGGCGCGCCTGCTCTCAATGCAGCAGAAGAAGGTCACGTTCAAGGATGTGGCCGGAGTGGATGAAGCCAAAGAAGAGCTGAAGGAGATTATCGAATATCTGCGCGAACCGCAGAAATTTCAGAAGCTAGGCGGAAGGATCCCAAAAGGAGTTCTGCTTGTAGGACCTCCAGGAACCGGCAAAACACTCCTGGCCCGCGCAGTTGCGGGCGAAGCCAATGTCCCGTTCTTCTCAATCTCCGGTTCTGACTTCGTCGAGATGTTCGTCGGCGTTGGTGCAAGCCGCGTTCGCGACCTGTTCGAGCAGGGAAAGAAAAACGCCCCTTGCATCATCTTCATCGACGAAATCGATGCGGTCGGCCGTCACCGTGGCGCAGGCCTCGGCGGTGGACACGATGAACGCGAGCAGACGCTCAACCAGCTCCTCGTCGAAATGGACGGCTTCGAATCGAATGACGGCGTGATCCTCGTCGCTGCCACAAACCGTCCTGACGTTCTCGATCCCGCACTGCTGCGCCCTGGCCGTTTCGATCGCCGCGTCGTAGTCGGACTCCCCGACGTTCGTGGCCGTGAAGAAGTTCTCCGCGTTCACGTCAAGAAAGTTCCCGTTGCTGACGATGTGAACCTCAACGTTCTTGCCCGCGGAACACCAGGCTTCAGCGGCGCCGACTTGGCCAACATGGTGAACGAAGCGGCTTTGAATGCAGCGCGTGTCAATCGCAAGCAGGTCACGATGTACGACTTCGAACTTGCGAAAGACAAGGTGCTGATGGGTGCCGAGCGCAAATCGATGCTTCTTACCGACGAAGAGAAGCGCGTGACGGCATATCACGAGGCCGGACACGCCCTCGTTTCGATCATGCAGCCGCACTCAGATCCGATCCACAAGGTGACGATCATTCCGCGCGGCATGGCACTCGGTGTGACGATCTTCCTTCCCGGAGATCGCCATAACTACACCCGCGAATACCTCGAAGCGAATCTCGCAACTGCATACGGCGGCCGCGTGGCAGAGGAGATCTTCCTCAACCAGATGTCGACCGGTGCAGGCAGCGATATTGAGAATGCCACCGATCTCGCTCGCCGGATGGTGTGCGAGTACGGTATGAGCCGGCTCGGCCCGCTGACATTCGGCAAAAAAGAAGAGCAGATCTTCCTTGGCCGCGAGATAGCTCAGCACCGTGACTTCTCTGAAGAAACGGCGCGCCAGATCGACCTCGAGGTTCGTCGTCTGATCGACGAGGCCTACCAGTCAGCGAACAGCATCCTGAGTACGCACAAGGATGCCATGCACCGGATCGCAGCAGCCCTGCTTGAGCGGGAGACCATCGACGCTGAAGAAGTGAAGATGCTTCTCGAAGGCAAGGAACTGCCCCCGATGCGCTCGTCGCTCGCATCGCCCAGCGATGGCGGCAGCAGTGGTGGACAGACAGTTCTCAAGCCCGATACACGCAGTGGCGGAGGCTTCCCCGAAGGCTCGCCGAGTCCGGCATAGTCTTCATCCTAATCAATGAACCAAAGGGTCGCTTTTCGAAGCGGCCCTTACATTTTTTCGAGCGCTTGGAAATGCGCCTGCTACACAAGTGTTAGGTCAGATCTCATCAAGGGCAGGAACCAATTTACACAGCAAATACTACCCAAGTTGGAAACATTTACCTTGTGCAACTCTGCAATCGAAAAGGGTCTCTGGTTCTCCAAGCACTGTAAGCTGCACAAATAACAAGCGTCCTGTAATTAGTTATCGAAATGAGCAACTTTGGCAATCAGGTTGCGATGCGGTGTGCAGGTTTTCAAGGGCCATATAACTATCGGTGTAGCTCGACTCTCATCGGTGAATTTCCACGCTTTACTCTTGGCGGGCAGTCTTCCCCTGTGACTTCGCCTTGAGCCAACCGCAAGTCAAAAAAGCACGACCCACAATTTTGCATTCGCGCGGACCTGCATTCAGCAGGACCTTCGGTCGCGTCTGCTCCAGGTACTGCAATAAGCAGCTCGCCTGACTGCTGCACTTTTCCTTGGCTAAGACCCATTTCAGAAATATCTGCTCGGGAGAAGTGATAGATGTACGGAATCGAGATGCAGCCGACGTCCGGTCGGCGGACCATTGCACCGCGATCATCTAGTTCTTGCCAGAATTCAAATTCAAATGCTGTTCCGCTGATGGCAGTTCTCGTGATCTGCAGTTCCTTCTTTGGACTTTCGGGGTGTGGAGGAGTCGTGGCATTAGGGGGATCGCCCCCGGGATCCACCAAAGCTGATTCGGTCAGCCTAGTGGCCACACCCAGTGCCGTCGATTTCGGAACGGTCAGCGTCGGCAATGCTGCGAATCAGAAGATCTCGATCGCGAACAATGGATCAGAATCAGTTCAGATTTCGCAACTCTCGCTTTCCAATGCCGCCTTTGAGGTTGATGGGGAAGGGCAACTTCCCGTAAGCCTCGCGGCTGGATCCCGTCTCAACCTCAATGTTCATTTCACCCCTGGCGACGCTACGGATCGTACCGGGCAGCTCAGTGTGATGAGCAGTGCATCAGCGACGACTCCAGCGGCGATCGTTAGCCTGCACGGAAAAGGCTCCGCTTCTGCTCGAACCCCTGAGTTGAGCGGTTTGAAGTGCGACGGTTCCAATGTGTCCGGATCGGGCTCTGACTCTTGCACCGTTACAACCAACACCGCCGCTGCCTCGGGCGGATTGCTGGTCCAGTTGTCCAGCAACATCGCTGCGATCAAGGTGCCGGTCTCCGTCACAATCCCGGATGGCCAGACCAGCGCAACGTTTACTGCCGGCATCATGCCGGTTAGCTCGAACCAAACCGGCATCATTACTGCGACACAAGGCAAAATCGTAAAGACATTTTCTGTCGTTCTCACACCACCCGCAAACGCTGCTTCAACCCCGGGAATCAAAGCACTAGCTTGCGAGAGTACCTCGTTTTCGAACTCGGGAAAAACCAGGTGCACAGTGTCTGTTACTGCGCCAGCATCCAGTCCGCTGAGCGTCGAGCTTGCTTCGAGTGGAAGCGCCGTGAAGGTCCCAGGCAGTGTGACAATTCCTGCTAAATCGACTGCCGCGTCGTTTTCCGCAACCGTTGCTGCGGTCAGCGCAGCACAAACCATCACAGTTTCGGCGACAGAGAACGAATCGTCGAAGACTGTCGCGATCCACCTGAAAGCCTCAAAAAAATCCGCGCCATCACTGACCATGAGTGCCTCTTCACTCTCATTCGGAGATGTTCCGCTCGGCAAGGCGATCACCAAATCATTGACGCTCACCTCTACCGGCACAGTTGCCGCGACAGTGACGTCGAGATCCATCAAAGGTGCCGGATTCTCGATTACGGGAGGAAGCACACCTGCGACTTTGAAGCAAGGTCAGACGATAGATTTTGCAGTCCAATTCACGCCTTCCAAGGCCGGCGCCTTCGCCGGACTGCTATCCCTCTCAACCAATGCAGGTACAGTGACTGTGAGTCTTACAGGTGTAGGCACAGATGCGAAATCGGCGCCGACCGTCGGCGCGATCTCCTGCACCAGGACCTCCATCACCGGATCGCTGTCGGATCCCTGTCGCATCACACTATCTGGTGTGGCTCCAGCCGACGGCGTCACAGTCTCGCTAGCGAGCAGCAGCCCAAAAGTGACAGTGCCTGCCACCCTGGTAGTGTCCGGCGGTTCCACGGCGGCTTCGTTCAACGCAAACGTCGCCGCAGTCAGTTCGGCTCAAACCGCAACGATATCTGCCGCTGCAAATGGATTGTCCAAGAGCATCGCCCTGCAGTTAAAGCCATCAACCGCGGCGCTCACTCTCAGCGCCTCTTTCCTTGCTTTTGGAAACGTCTCAGTCGGTACAGCGATCAGCAAATCCGTGACACTCACGTCAAGCGGTACCGCACCCGTGATCGTCCAATCGGAATCAGTCAAGGGAACAGGTTTTTCCGTCAGCGGCGGTAGCTCCCCTGACACGCTGAAGTCCGGCCAATCGATGGTGTTGACAATCCATTTCAATCCCACCGCCACGGGAACATTTAATGGACAGCTGACCCTCTCTACCACTGCAGGGACTCAAGTGGTGAGTCTCAGCGGTGCCGGCACTAATTCGGCACCAACGATTAGCGCTCTGTCCTGCAGCACGACAACAATAACTGGAACTGCTGCGGATTCCTGCAAGGTAACCCTGTCGGGTTCAGCGCCAAAAGGTGGAGTAACTGTCGGGCTTGCCAGCAGCAGCACAAAGCTTGCGGTTCCGGGCTCGGTGACGGTTCCAGCAACATCGACCAACGCGACGTTCACCGCGAATGCCTCCGCCGTCTCCAGCAAGCAAACCGTAAAAGTCACTGGGACCACTGGAAGCATATCCCGGTCGGTTTCATTACAGTTGAATCCTGCTTCCGCGCAGTTGAAAGTGGATGCCACAAGCATTTCGTTTGGCGCGGTGGTGCTGAATCATGCAACGACACAGGTTGTGACACTCACATCTGTCGGATCTTCTGCTGTCACTGTGAAGTCCGCTTCCGTGCAGGGCGCAGGGTTCACCCTGTCGTTTGTGAATCTCCCCGCCACTCTGAATCCCGGTCAGACTCTACTACTCACCCTGATCTTTGACCCTACGAAAACAGGTTCAGCAACGGGGCAGCTAACAATCGCGAGTGATGCATCGACCAACTCCACAGTAACTATCAACTTGACCGGAACCAGTACACCTCACAAGGTCGAGTTGAATTGGAATGCCTCGACTACCGGTGTATCGCAGTACAAGGTGTATCGCGCCACAGGCGGAACGGGTTCCTTCAAGAACCTCGCTTCGACGGGTCAAACAACTTACTCCGACACCACCGTGCAAAGCGGGCAACGCTACGACTACTATGTAACCAGCGTTGGCTCATCAGGAGGCGAAAGCAAACCGTCTAACACCACCACTGTCAGTATTCCGTAAGAAACTGCAGCAGAAGCGACTTGACACGAGCAGGGCAACGATCCAGAACAAATCGTTGCCCTCGCTTCTCAGTTCAGAAACTTCGCAGTTGCACGACCTCTTGGCCCAACCTCAGCTCTTCTGCGCAAGTTGAATCAGATTTCCGCACGTATCATCCAGGACCGCGGTGACCACAGGCCCCATGGATACCGGAGGCTGCGTGAACCGAACTCCAGCCGCGCTCAGCCTTGCATATTCTGTCTGGACATCGTCCACGCTGAATGAAGTTACCGGAATTCCATCCTCGACAAGCGCTCTCTTGAACGGGCCGGCCGCCGGATGGGCGTCAGGTTCCAGCACAAGCTCCACACCATCAGGATCAGCGGTCGACACGACGGTTACCCAGCGGTGCTCACCGAGCGGAACCTCGTTTTTCTTTTGAAACCCCAGCTTCTCGGTGTAGAACTTGAGAGCCTTTTGCTGGTCGTCTACGAGAATGCTTGTGAGTACGATTCTGATCATCCCTTTCTCTCCTGTCTGCTTTCACTAGCCATCGAGCGGCAAGCGCCTTCAATGGCTCCGCACGGATGTAGTGGAACTTGTATCGACTCTGCCGTTCTGTCTCGATCAGACCTGCCGACTCAAGAATCTCCAGGTGCTGTGAGATCCCTTGTCGAGTCACGCTGATCTGATGCTTCATCGCCAATCGAGTGCACAATTCGAAGAGCGTTTGGCCATCCCGCTCGCATAGTTCGTCCAGAATCGCTCGCCTTACTGGCGCCACCAGTGCTTCAAAAATGTCGCTCATTGTCGGTCACAGGCAAGTGAGAGATTGCCTGTCATGAACACAATAGGCAAGCCATTACTTGCCTGTCAAGTCTGAATCTCAATCTCCGAAAACTCATTCCGACGCCAGCAGTCGCTCGATGCGGCGATCCGGAATGAGCCACACAAGAGCCACGAGAAAGTAGATTGAATTCGCTATCCAATGCGCAAAGAAGCAGCAGGGAATCGCCACTGCATACATGACCACCGAAATAATTCCTTTGCGATCGCGTCCGATGGCCTTCTTCACCAACGAGTCCTGGCCTTCCCCCGAGATGATGGTGCGCACTAATATCCAGTACGCAATTCCCGACATTAACAGAATCATGCCATAAAGAGCAGTTGGATCGGGCGCGAATCCGCTTTCGCCCATCCAGCCGGTCGCAAAGGGAAGAACCGATAGCCAGAAAAGCAGATGTAGATTGGCCCAAAGGACACCGCCTCGTACCTGTCTGGTCGCGTGCAGCAGGTGATGATGGTTGTTCCAGTAGATTCCGACATACACGAAGCTCAATAGGTATGAGAGTAGAGCCGGAAGAATCGGACGCAACGCTCCGATCTCACGGCCTTGCGGGATGTGCAGTTCCAGCACCATGATCGTGATAATGATGGCCAGCACTCCATCGCTGAAGGCTTCGAGACGGCTCTTGGACAAGCGGTGTTTCTCCTCGTGTGAACGATAGCCGAAAAGCGCACTACCCCGAAATAGTTGGAGACTCCTTGGAGGGAGGGACGAAGTCATCCTCGTTAGCTGTCACAACCGTTCCCTGGTGATACACGATGCGCCAGTTTGCGCCGCTTCGCTCCCAGATTGTCGCGCGCCGCGTCACTCGACCGACCTGATCAAGCGTATAGGTGAGCAGGTAGCAATCCGGCCCAAGTTCGCGTAGGGCGAATTGGGGTCGCGGTCCAGCCTACAGCGTCAGCGTCCACCATCGCTTCTCTTTTGCGCATTCCAAGTATGAAATCGCGGGTATATCGCCGTCCCGACGCACCAACCTCCCAGAAGTCCGGTGCGGTACCACGCTCAAAGTCTTCAAGGCTCTTTCCAAATCTGTCCGTATGGAAGATGGGCTCGCGATTGCGCAACTCCTCGAGAACCCCGCGCAACTGGGAATCTACATGAGTGAAAACCGTCTCATTGTCCATGCACAAATTCTAAGGTGACTAGATCGGGCCAGAACGCCCTTGTACGCAGGCAGCCAGACTCCGGCGCAACATAAGAAGATATCGCGGAGTCTAGAAGATTCTGTAACCAATTCCCGCGCTAGCGCCGTATGGTTTCAGCGTGCCATTGATCCAATTCGGCCAGAATTGATACTCGAAGTCAATGGCGCGCACACTCCAACGCTTTGACAGATTGAGATCAACTCCTCCGCCAAGCGCCACATCCGTAAAGCGTCCGTATGCCTCGTTGTACTCGAAATTCATCTTCCCGAGGCCGAGCAGCGCCTTCCCATACGGCACGGCTCCCAGCCGTTTGAATTCATGAATCGGCACGCGCGGTCCGAACAGGTACGTATCCTGGGTGATGTTCACGTAGGAGTTTTCGCGCAGCCATCTCATTTCGGCCTCGATGCCGACCCAGCGCGTCATCTTCAAGTCTGCATAGGCTCCAAAGCCATACAAGCGGGAGGGGCTTGTTCCCGGTACACCGCCGCCTGCATAGTCAGGCTGAAATGCCGACGCGAAGCCACCGGCTGTGAGTGACATCTGTCCACGATATGCCGAAGGGGCCACTTGAGCACGCGCGCAGACCGCAGCCGTGCAAATCAAAAAGGTCAAAGCAAAATACCAAAGTCGTCTCATGCGAAGGCGCTATTCCACTCCTGCTGGAAGGATGGGTGTGAGGAAAGACAGGAAGCTCTGATCAGGAACTCAAAAATCGCACTAAGTATAAAAGGCTAGAGGCGGATAACCCTAAGTTATCCGCCTCCGTGCCTCGAAGCCAGTTACTTTTGAGGGTTGGGTGACCCACCCTGTTGAGGTGGGGGCGTGCCTTGGGTCTGAGATTGGGCTGGCTGATCCGCACCGGCCGGTGGCTGGTTTCCGGCTGGGGCCTGAGCTGGCGGATCACCCGCCGCCGGCTGTCCGGGAGCTGCATTCTTTGGCGCCGAACTCGCTGCTGCCTGAGCTTCGTCGTATCGCTGCAACCGGAAGTAAACCGGAGTCACTTCCAGAGGCATCTTGTCGCGTGGATTCAACGGTGCATACAGCTTCGCGTTGAGCTGATGTACTCGGTCATCCCAAGGATCGGTCTTAAGCCAGCTTCCCAGCGGCAGGGCCGGGCTCTGGGTTAAATCATCCCAGTTGAGTCTGGGAGCGCCCTTTGCCAGTGCGGTCATCCAGGGAGTTCCATCGGTCTTCAACAATGAGTCGCCCAGCTTGGGAGTATTGAGGGCCTTGAGAATCTGACCGCGATCGGCGAGTTGGGCCCAGTAGAGACCCGCCTTGGACAATTGATCCTTGTACATTGAGGCATCCAGGTATTCCTGAGCCTTACTGGCCGCTTCCTGGTTGTCGTGGTCGGTATGGTTCATCGCGATGCGTCTGAATGAAGCTTCATCGGGGAACATCAATCGGTCGTTAAAAGCGTAACGTGTATCGATGTGGTGCCCGAGCGCGATATGTGCGAGCTCAAGTGAGATGATCGAAGCAAGCGTCGCTTCATCTTTGGGCATGGTGTCGATCAGCCCCTTACTCACCAGGATCGTGTTGCCCACGGTCGTGGTTTCGATTGTGTCGGTGAGCATGATCCGGCAGTGCACCGGCAGGCTCAGCTGGATATTGTTCGGAACCACGAGGTTCGTGACAATCTGGTCCAGCACTGTCTGCTCGAACCCGTTCGGTGTCAGGGGAGCAACCAGTCCTGCTTGCTCAAGGCGATCGATCACGTTATTTTCTGCCTGAAGCACCCACTCGCGCGATGCCTGCAGCGGGCTTACGTCCTGAGAGTCGTCGCTTTTGTCTTCTGCATCATCCACCTTCACGCTGACACTCTCGCTATCACGAGTAGGGAGCTTGAGGCTGTACCCCCAAAAACGCGTCTGCGCCTTCAGGCCCACTTGCTTTTCGCCGTCACGGCTTGTCTCTTCCACGTAGATGGCGACTGGTAGCCAGACCCCAGGCTGAACGTTCATTCGCCAGCTATCGAAATGGAAGTAGTATCGGGAGTCATCTTCTGAGCGCGGGCCAGTGTAAGTGCCATTGAAGCGGACAACATTGCCATCCTGATCCTCAATCCATATACGCCCGTAGAAGCGGCCCATGCCACTGACCTTCGGGTGCACGTCATATACCCAGGTCCTCACGGAACCCAAAAATTCACGGCGCACGTAGTTGAATGCATAATGTTGCTCGTCAAATCCGGTCGGATCCAAAAACATCATCTGCATGAACCCGGTTGGGTTATAGGTAAAGTGCTTGTCCAGCCCAAGTGCCTTCGTCAGTCCCGTGATTGCTGCAAAAGAACCCTTAAACCAGCCTTTTTTGTCCTTGGCATCACGCGGCTCATAGGTCTTATCAAAGAACCCCTTACCGAAGTCGACGCGGCTGAGTGTGTACTGGTCCCCGACGGGTACCTGATAAAGCTTTACATCTGGCCCAGTGTCCTGGATGTAGGTCTCAACCAAGGGCGTCCGCTGCTGGATGGCTTTGATCAGGATCTTCTCCTGCCCGATTGCCTTCTGCACAAGCGCGGCTTGGTCCGGGGTGAGCTGATGATTCTGCTCATACCGAGGTGTCTTCTTCGCGTGCGCCGCAGACACTCCCAGAAGCAGGGACAGGAGGGTGACAGGGATCTTTCGTGAAATCATTTTTTCTCCTAGGACTTCTTGTCTTTCCAGGACAACGGCTTCTTTGCTTCTCGTGAGCTTATGCCGATGCCGTAATCACTTCAAACTTGGCATTAGGCCAATTGGAACGAGATTGTGATATTTGTCGTTAAATCAACCGCCTGCCCATTTCGAGTGGCAGGACGGAAGCGAATCTGGGATGCCACACGACGAGCCTCTTCGTCCAGCCCGTGGCCCAGCCCGTGGACAACGCTATTCACGATGACCTGACCGGCCGCAGTGAATGTCACACGGAGAATGACGTCTCCTTGTACGTGAAGTTGACGAGCTTCGGATGTGTATTGCACCGCAGGCTTTGAGAGCACCTCAAGATTGGTGGGAGCGACTTCCCGCGGCTTCTGCACCACTGGCGTAGCAGCCACTTGATTCTGGATCGCAGCCGATCCAACGCGACCTGTTGGATAACCCGTGTTTGCAGTGCCTGTGCCGGCGGGGATACCAGCCTGCGCGACCCTTCCGACTGTCCCTGCGTTTGAACCGGACTTAAGCCCGTTGCCGATACCCGCCGATCCAACGACTCCGTGCGGGGCAACTGCAGGGCCTTGCATTCCGCCGTACGGATTTCCGATGGCGGCAACAGTCGCCGGACGGCTCGCATTCGGGTTTGGAGTTACCCCAAACGTCTCGCCAAGATGCACCGGAGCAGTCGACGGCCTCACCGTACTCACCTGGGCGGGCATAGCGGCCGTGAGCGCAGCCTTGGGCTGCGGCGCCAGAATGATTGCAGGCTTTGCCGTCTTGATCACGGGGGTGTTCAGCTTTGCTTCCATCTCCAAGGGCTTCAGCGCCGGCTTCGGCTCGATCTTGGGCATATTGATCTTCGGCTGTTGCATCTGGACTTCCAGCTTCGGCTTTGGTGGGTCAGGAAGCTTGGGCGGAGGCGGCGTCTTGAATTTTGGTGCCGGAGGAGGAGTCGTGGGGAAGATCAGTTCCGTCTGCTCGAAATGGCGCTGCTGAATAGCGTGCTTGGCCGTCATGCCGACATAGATCATCAAGCCAAGAATGATCACATTCAGGGTTGCGCTGGTGACGAAGGGGGCAGACCGCCCCTCCGGCTCGGGGAGCAAGCCGAAACTGGTTTGACCAGGATAGCCACTCATCTGCATTTTCATACCTCGGGGTTTGCCATGAAGGCGGCGTCTTCAGTCTGAGAGATTCCAGTTGGTAAGCCGTAAAGGCGGGATGAAACTTGACCACTAGTTGCCATTTTGCTCCGAGCCTTTTCCGGGCGTGCGTAATCGCTATTCAGTGGCCGCAAACGCGCTGCACTCACCGCGTCAACTGGCTGAAACCAAAAAGGAAATTGCTTGCTGCGCGGACGCCGGAAGCAGGGGATTGGTGTGCTCCTGGGGGCCGCATGCTCTGTTTGAGGTCGCCCTTCCCAAATCGGAATGAACGGTACACGAGAGTCTGACCATATGGTATCGGAATTGGTTACCCAAACGCTAGAGGAGTTACTCGCAAATTGCGCGATCGCGCTCTCCTGTGTAGCCCTGTAGCCGTGACCTCGTCCCGCACCCATTTCGCTTCTCCCAAAGGACAAATGCATCGAAGTGAACTTGTTGCAGAGATCCTCAAATCGAGGGCGGGAAAAGGAAATTTCTCGGTTTGCCGTGCATTTCCTCAAACCCGGGCTCTGAACCAGTGTTTCGTTCATCCGCCGCGTAGTCTGAGCTAGCCGCCTTCAGGACGGTCTTCGTTCAAACGGCGCAAACCTCTCCTGGTTGCTTGCTGTAATAGACTCACGGTAACCCAATTCCGCTCTGGAAGGACAGTATTTTTGTGAGAACTTTGGTTACCGGCGGTGCCGGCTATGTTGGTGGCACAGTCGCCGCTCTTCTACTCTCGCAAGGTCATCATCCCGTTGTGTTTGACAATCTCTGTCATGGACGGCGGGAGATGGTTCCCGCAGGCGTCGAATTCATTGAAGGCGACCTCGCCGACCGGGCCCTGATCGAGAAGATTTTCAACGCTGCCAAAACCGAAGGGAAACCCTTCGATTCTGTCCTGCATTTCGCCGCGCTCATCGAGGCTGGTGAATCAATGGTTCATCCTGAAACCTACTTCCGTAACAACACCGCCTCGACCTTGGCGATGCTTGAGGCTGTCATCGCGGAGGGGCCTCGCCGCGTGGTCTTTTCTTCCACTGCCGCTGTTTATGGCGAACCCGAGTCTGTGCCTATTACTGAGAATGCCCGGCTCAAGCCGACGAACGTCTACGGGGAGTCCAAGCTCATGGTCGAAACTATGCTCAACTGGTTTCACGCCATCCACGGGCTTCGCTCGATCGCGCTTCGATATTTCAATGTTGCAGGTGCCCCCGAGAGTTCCAATGGCATCACGCGCGGCGAAGATCACGAACCCGAGTCGCACCTCATTCCTTTGATTCTTGATGTCGCTCTCGGTCGGCGTGATTCCATCCGCATCTACGGTGACGACTACTCCACGCCTGACGGAACCTGCATCCGCGATTACATCCACGTTTCTGACCTCGCCGATGCTCACCTGCTCGCTCTCAAAGCCCTCGAAACCGAGGCAGCTGCGAAAAGCCGTCTCATTTACAACCTAGGCAACGGCAAAGGATTTAGCGTTCGCGAGGTGATCGAATCCGCCCGCCGCGTCACTGGTCATCCGATCCCGGCAGAACTTCACCCCCGACGCGCGGGCGATCCAGCGGTTCTTGTTGCCAGCTCAGAGAAGGCGATCCGTGAATTAGGCTGGGAGCCGCGCTATACACAACTTGACGACATCATTGATACCGCATGGATCTGGCATCAGAAACGCTATAGCAAGTAGCCACGTCCCGCGGAAACATCCGGCCGGTTGTACCCTCACCGGCCGGGCGCTACAACCGTGCCGTCATGAGGATTCACTTCTCTGCCGTCTACTGTGAGCCTGGCGGCTCGCGCATGTCAGAGTCTTCGCTCGACAGAAGCTGTCGGCGAGAACGGTCTAAGCGCTCTCGGAGTTGTGCAGCGGCTCCGCGACAGAATTGCACTTTTACGCTTCGAGACAGGAGATTCGAAGCAAGTGCCTACAGGTCCGAACGATTCGGCTCACACGAAGGCAGTCGAACAGTCGCACTCTCTGACTCATCAGATCGACAGCTTCGTTCGAGAGGGCTTCGTTCGCATCGATAGTGCCTTTCCATCTGAAATCGCCGCCGCCCGCGAGATACTCTGGCGCGACTCGGGATCCGATCCGGACGATTGCTCCACATGGACCAAGCCTGTCATCCGCTTGTGGGACTACCCTCAGGAGCCAAAAGCGGCGAACACCCCAGTCCTGTACAGTGCGTTCGATGCTCTTGTTGGAAAGGACCGCTGGGTTCCCCGTGAGAGCCTCGGATCGTTCCCGATCCGCTTCCCGCATCCTGATGATCCCGGCGATACTGGCTGGCACGTAGACGCGAGCTTTGCGCCCGTTCGGCCCGTCTTCTCGAAGGGCAGAGCACTACGGGCTTGGTCTGAATTAAGCGGTGGCGGATCAACTTCAAATGCCGGATGCTCTAGATAGCTACTGCCTTGAAGAGATTCCTTCGCGGATGAAGTGAGCCAAACTGTGCACTGGGGGTTGAGGCACGATTGACGTTGCGCCCCTGATGTTTGCCTGTAAAATGATGAGAATCCCTAATACACCTATCTGCCGTTCTTAACGACAAAAAAATCGAAAGTCGACAGACTTAGTCGGTTCCGGAAGTGAATGAGCTGTGTAGTACGTTCCGCTTGGATTCGATTGCATGCCGTCCTTGGTTGGAAGCGTCTTTCAATAACTCAATCAGGAGATATCAATGTTCACAAGGCTCCTCATTGGCATCAGCGTCAGTGTTCTTTCGGCTTCTTGCGCTGCCCAGGTAGTGCCTGCGGCTACAACGACTCATCCTCCCCTTTCGGGATCCATCGGGATTGGGATGGATTACATGTCGGGTGATTGGGGAGCGGCGAACATCAACAGATGGGGACCCTCAGCTTGGGCCACCGTTACGATTTGGCACGATGTTAGTGTGATCGTGGAGGGCCACTCTGCACTCATTGGCGGGAACAAATTCGCCCAGGGACAAACCGGATATCCGCCCTTCAAGTACGTGAATGGCGGCGGTGGCCTGGTCTGGACTTCAGGTTATTACGGGCGGTTCCAGCCCTTGCTCAAGGCCGAAGCCGGATTCGGAAGCCTCACTCACCCGCCGAACGGCAGTGGACATGCCCACCAGACGACGAATACCTGGACTCTGGGAGGCGGATTCGAGTATCACACTTACGGGCGGCTGTGGACGCGTGTGGAGTATAACTATGACTTCTTCACGAATTTCCATAGCAGCATCACAGGTAAGAACCCGGCCCTCAATCCGAGAGGATTCACGTTCGGTGAGACGTATCGCTTCGGGCGGGGTGGCTCTCAATATTAATCGCCTGGACGAAGCGAGTGATATGGAGTTCGAAACAATGGCCACTCTCGTTGAGAGTGGCCATT
>Ga0105240_10008599_pt1 | contig 14591 bp, 7 predicted proteins | sample KBSC54metaG_FD_80426 | JGI IMG/M metagenome (GOLD analysis project Ga0105240, IMG submission 80426) | Corn rhizosphere microbial communities from Kellogg Biological Station, Michigan, USA - KBS C5-4 metaG | ecosystem: Host-associated > Plants > Roots > Rhizosphere > Soil | place: Michigan, USA... | reverse complement strand
TATTGGCACGGTGCTCTTGATCTGAAAAACTGATAACGCTCGGTAATCTTTCAAGATATGGCTTCGCCAAGTAGTAAACCCATCGTTTGGACTTGTGCGGCTTATCATCGAACAAAACGGCATAGGAAGGTTCCGAGCGCAACCGAATATTCAATGCAGCCGTGATAAGGCGCAGACGCTCCTCAAACTCCGCTTGGGAAACGTGACGCAAATGTTTCAGCGCTAATTCGCCAAATTCCCTTGCAATTGGATATTCATGATTTAAGAGCCGGTTCAATTGCTCCTCATCTACTCTATTGGGATGTAGCGGTCTTGGGACCGGCCTCGTCGAAACAACAGAGTCACTATTCTCAACCGATAATGTATCACGCGTCTCTGGGGCGGTGGGCGTCAAGATGTCTAGAACCCGCCGACTAATAGCCTCGGTGATTCCGCGAGCCGACAACAACTCAGCTGCTTGCGGTTTAGCGCTTACGATTTGTTGAGCCAATTCGCATGCTTGCACTGGACCTAGGGTGGCAGTTAAAAGCTGAACCACACTGCGGTAAATAAAATCCTCATCATTTGAGGGAAGCCCCCCTCCTTTTGGATATTTTGGTGGCACTGTCGGGGCGGCGGGTGGACTGCTTAACATCGAGCGCAGGCGGTCGGAAAGATTCTTCTGGTTGATCGTATCATCCTTGCTAGCAACCGTAACACCCGTTTCACTGGCGAATTTGATAAGGGACTTGTCAACGAAAGTCGTATGGAGAATTATTTTGGCGTGTGGATTCTGCTGAAGGATTTGCTCAGCTAAGTCTTTCCCTTTCATCCGCAATTCACCTAGATCGGCGAGCACTAGCGCGATGGTGCGATTTTGCGAATGGAGTCGGGAAATGGTTTTAATAGCTTCTTCTCCAGTGCGAGCAGTCACGAGGTCGTACGATCCCCGCCATCCGTCAGCAGTCAGGAGTTCTAGAATCTGTTGGCGATCTTTCGGATCGTACTCGGCGATAAGAATGACAGATTTAAGAGTTGGTAAGACAGGACTGTCCTTGATCGGGATAACCATGATGGTATCCGACCCGTTTTCTGTAGCGGACACGAACGTCGATTCGAGAGGCGCTTGGATGCGCTCTGCTTTTCCGCTTCCGCGCTGTATCCAGATATGGAATGGAGCGTTGTTAGGAGGGGGCTGATTTCTAGGAACAGAATCGGCCCATTCTCGTACTAGGTTACTGAAACCATCCGGGCTCGTTACAGCCTCTCGGATTGTCATCGTATAGGGCTCGTCACCCGCATTCCAGGGTAGCACCCAGCGTTCTTCCAAAGAAGAGAATTCCTCGCTGGTCGGAATGCCGGGACCTCGCTCGCGAGCCGGGGCTGCTAACTCAGCGGGTGTTTCAAGTTTCTTGACCTGAAGCAAAGCGAACCAAAGGACAGAATTTCCAGCGACTATTTTTTGAGTCAATTCCACATTTCGATCGCGAGCAAAATGTATAAGGTCATTAATCCCCGCTTCAAATGTTTTTTGAGAGCCCAATTCTTCAATAACGAGTGTCCCGCCATTCTTCACAATCTCGAAGGCTTTCTCGGTTGTTGCTCTCTTTTCCGCCGGAGTTAATTCGACTTGGAAAAACCCGGATTCTGAACCTTGCCAAACGGTATCCAGATACACGACATCAATGGATGAAGGAGCAAACTTTAAATCTGTAAGCGTTGTGAATAAGTAACTTAGCTGACCACGGGCTCGTTCAATGGTGTTGAGGAACGGTTTGACGAGTGATGTAGAGCTATCGAAGTGCATCTCATGAATTCGGTAACTATGTGCTTTGAAAACACCGGTAGCTTGCGCGCCGCATAATGCGGCCGCTAAAAGGATCCAGATGTTGCCACTGAGACAGCGCAAATCAACGATGGAAGAACCAATATGAAGGCCCAGACGGCTCAAGATGAAGGGACCGTAATGGTTCTGTTCCAGCTTGTATCCAGCCTCCTTCATTCGGCGAAAAATTAAACCTTCCGTGATCACTTGGGCCGCGGCGGCTGGTCGATTTTGTCCTTCCGTCTCAATCGAAGCATGTACTCGGACGCGGACAGCCAAAATGAGTTCCCAAATTCTTTCTGCGAGATCTGGAATGGCCAGCTTCAGAAGGGTGACAGCATTCTCAATCGCCTCTTGAGTAACCGTTGCCAAATTCGTTACCCAGATATTGACCAAATCGCGCCGAACAGAAGCATCGGGAATTATGGGAGACAAAAGCTCATGTAGAGCCGTTGCTAATGCCGCTTCGCCAACCTCACCGGAACTTCCTCTCATAGTGCCTTGTCCGCCGACGGATGGCCAACGAGCTTCGATGTCCCAGCCATCTGGCAATGAGTTGGACGTATGCCCAATTTTTCGACGGAATTCTAAATCTGTGTCCTCTGGATGGACAACAATGGTGTCATTGATAATAAGTGAAAGCCCTGCTTTTCTGCAGGCCATCAAAACATCGGCGCTTGTATCATGCGTATACACCACTTGCCCCTGGAGGTGGCCTTGCCAAGCAGCCCAACGATAAAATGCCGAACCGATTCCCATATGCTTCAAGCCCACGTCAATATTGTTAACGCCGATGTTCTGTCGATCAATCATCCCCCAAACATCACCGACCTTCGCGCCATTAAGAATGAAATCTGCTGAATAGCTCTGACCTTCCCAATTTCCTTCACGCCATCCGGTCTGAAATTGGAGTGTTGCTCCTGGCGCGCCAAAGGAGCCGAGATCGACGATATTCCCCTTTTGGTTGGTGCGAGGGGTGGCGGCGGACTTGAAAGCAACTAACATCTCATCATGCTCGAGGAATTGATGAGAATGTGGATAGTCGATCGGGATAGGAACCTGATGAAGCTCGTAACCAAGCTCTCCTTCCAAAATATGTTTGACCCTTGGAAGCGAAGGGTTGGGCGAGCGAATATCCACGTAATTGAAAGTGATCACCAGCATTCCCGCTGTCTTGAGGAGGTTGTCAGCGACTCGCACCGTTTCTTCGGGAGAATAGAGGATATTGTTGATTGTCACAAGATCCTTGGAATGGTTTTGAAGTTGCGGATATTTTTGTCGCTCAAGCGCATCGCGAACATCTAGATGCAACACATTGCCCCAACGGGATTCGAGTTCGCTGATGGATTCCGTAGCAACGATGTCCGCGCCAAACCCCCATTGGGGCAGTGCGATGGAAAGCCAGTACGGAAGGTTCCCGTATCCCGTATCCAGGTCTGCAACAGCCAATACCTTTTCACTGCCGAAATGTTGTCTAAGAATCTTTGCAAAACTAAGCTTATTGAGGTTCCAACGCGGGGCGGCGGGCGGTATCGGAGCTCTTGGTGTAGTTGCGATCGCCTTGCCCGAGCGGATGGCCAGCCGGTTATACACTTGATGCGCTGCGAAAATCATAATCGCTGTACCATACCGAACATCCCAGATGAACGGTGTGTCGATCATTACGGCATCAACCAACGACATAATAGCGTTCTTTGCCATGAGGTCGAATGCCTCTTGAAGATTACCTTTGACTTGAGTCCTTTCATTGGGTGTTAGCTCATCAAGCGCATACCAATTGGGTTTTGCATCCGTGTCGCGCTGGAACAAGACTGGGTTATGTTGATTAACAAACCATTCGCGCGCCGCTCTGACGGTAGGATAAACCAGAAGCAGGAGCTCATAGAGATCATCGATTGCATAGCCGTCGAGATTCGCATGAGTTTTCAGATCTTTGAGCACGTTAAACATCAGCTTTACGAGCTGCATAACATGGCTTCGCTCATCCCAAGGCGCCAGCCAGTCAAGTGCGAAGCGTTTCAAGAAGGCGAATCCCCGCATGTCCGCCCAGCCGTATAGACGTGCTGAACGACTGTCGCTGATTGACATTATTCGCGAAACTCGCCCATGGGCGCCGCCACGCGGAACGGCCGTTACCTGCGCTGCCATAGGCAACGTTAGCGCTTGGGTCTTCCAAAGAGGATCGGTTCCTGAAAGGGGTGTTCTGGTTATTGACGATACATCGTGTTGTGATAAGGCAGTTGCAAAAATAGGATCTAAGATTAGGCTTGGAATCAGAAGCGCGGCAATGATACGGATGTGGAATCTCAGCATAGGTATTTAGAATATTTCATGCGGCCATCTCATGCAGCGCGGATCTCTTGCCGCGGTTCAACTTGCCTGCCACTCCGGACTTTTTCTGCTTTGCCCAGATGAATGCCCGTTCCAGAGCTATCATGGTCACTTCGAGATGGACTAACTAGGCTTTTAATTCGGCTAGCATAGAGGTCATACAAATTGGGCTCGCTTTGCAGCCATTGATTTAGTTCTGGAAGAACACTCTTTAGGAACAAAGCGTAAGGAAGAAAGCCCTGGTCATTCGCCAAAGCTTCCTGGGTCAATTCCTCAAGTTCAGCGATGGCGCTTCCTAGATGTTCAGCCGATTTGGCATTCACAACATTTGCAAACTTTGTCACTCCTGCAACGATTCTCAGTTCAAATGGGCTCAGATCCCCATCGCCCTGATAAAACACCTGGGCATTTGGATGCCACCGCTTTTGGAGCGCGTTGTAAACCTTGTTCCATCGGCTTGCTCTTGTCAAACCTTGGATATACGCGATCTCCTCCCCGGCTATTTTTGTCCCGATGACAAAAAACGCAAGTGGAAGATTGAGTAACACTCCTCCGGCTATCAGGACCAAGAACACTTCCGCTGCCTTTGCTGTATCAACAGGCAACCCCACCGCTGATCCAACGAGCAATGTCGCGCAAGCAATTAAAAAAATGATCAGGCTACTTAACTGCGCATATCCCATCAAATCAGCCCAGGTCCCAGTCCAACCTGCACGAATCATCGGCCGTGGGCGATCCGAAAATGAATCTAGTAGCCATGTCACGAGAGCTGAAATCAGGCATGCGGTAGCAACGGCACCCAATGTCATCATGACTATCGCTGATACGAAATCGATTGTTAATCGCACAAAAGACATTGAAGGTATTGATGCCCGTTCACGATAAAAGAAATTTATCAGAGCTATTGGGGCTGCGACGTATTCCATAAGGTAATACAACTCCCGAGGCTCGTTTTTGTAACGACGTAAAAAATTGACTCCGACGGCCACACCAATACAAATCAGGACTGTAACGAATCCACCGATTACGGCATAAGACCAAAACTCCGAAACCATTGGTCCAATATGGCCGTGGAGAAGACTGTCAAGCCATGGTGACATTTCAAATCCAGCTCCCCGGAAGCGATTGGCGAACAAAACAACCCCCGCAATCACCGCGCCCGCCAAAAGCAATGTATATTCGGCGAGATCCTGACCTTTGTCTTCCCTCAGCAATCTTTTTAGTTTTTCAAACGCAGCCACTAATGATTCGCGTATTGGCCGATTCCAGAATTGGCCATGTCGATTTGCAAAGTCACCCAGTTCTCGTACTAAAACTTTGGTGGGCGCATCGTTTATCAATTTCAGTAACTCTGGCCGTGCTGTCTCAGGCAATGATGTCAACGCCATTCGAACATCACCGCTTACATTCTTTTCGACCTGTTCCCAGCTGAGATGACCCTTATCTTCAGTAGTATCCGTACGACGGCCGGTTACTAACGAATGAATCACTTCAAATGATCCCTGTACCTTTGGAGAACCCATCCGTTCGTATAAGAAATCCAGCATTATATGGCTGGCTGCCGCCATATCGACTGGCTTTGTCTTCCGAAATTGATTCATGAGCTGTTGGAAATCCACGACTGAAATCGCATCCGCCATCTCCCCCACCGCGCGATCCCATTGAATTTGTGGCACAAAGTCTGGCTGCATCGTGTCAAACAACCACAACCAGGAGGCTAGACGTGCCAATCTATGGAGTTCTTCATCAGGTACCGATTGACCTCTGATGTCACAAAGTAAAAGCCTTTCAAATGGTCTAATATCGGATTCTTTAAAATCCTGGGCATGCTTTGTGACTACGGGCCATTCTGCACCCACCAGATTTCCCTCATCCAAATGTCCATAACCTCGGACTGTGAGCACCATGTGTCGAGTTTTATTCCATATTTGCGGTAAGTCCTGCCCATAGAGAGCTTGCGCACGAATCTGGTTCGATTGGGCCATTGCTTTTGCCGAAAGCTGCAGCTTTGACTCGAGATCGTTAATTTGACCATTTAGCAATGATTGTATTGCCGCTCGAGCCGTAGCGACAGCCCGGCCGAAGTACAGAAAGGCATTAGTATCGGCTTGCTCGTATGCCACCTGGATCTCGAAACCCTCTCGCACTTTAGCAGCTAGATATCCAAATAATTTCGCCGTAAAGACTTGGTCGGGTCGATCAGATGCCGCATAATTCCTGGCAAGATCGTCCCAAGTCAATTTGCCTTCGCGCATTAATTGCTCGTTTTTATTTTCTTCATCAAAAATCAACTTGACCATTGCTTCGGTAGCCATTCGAAGGAGAGGATTGCTAAGGACATAATCTTCCATCAACCAAGAATCCCAATTTTCCGGGTAGGCTGGATCGCCACCCTCGACTAAGAAGATAAATTTCTCACCCGTTCCCGCAAACTTCGCAAAGAATTGGTCCAAGACCGGACGCATGCTCTCAAAACTTGCGCCCCCAATATGAGGACCATAAAAGAGTGAAAGAGCAGGACGTTCAAAGGAGAAAATACTCGAAGCGTCGGAGGGTGCGACTGGCGCGGTGGACGACGGAACTTGTGCTGAGGGAATCCCGTGGCGCGATGCGACTTCTTCGATGGTCTGAGGGGTAATGTTCTGTAAGGCCGGGAGATGAATCTCTTTCCCGGTATTTGACTTCACTGCCTCTGGCCAATTGGCATAATGGTCTAGCGACAGTAAAAAGATTCTTGCGTGGTTTGCCAAAATTGACGCTAGTCCGAAGTCCTCACCTTTAACGTCGAGGGCGCGAATTTGTCCGTCAACGTGCTCTTTCGAGCGTAGTGCTCGTCCAATCTTTTGTTTGGTATTGAGCAACCAAAACTCTTCGGGAACGCCCGCCGCTTCCAACGCCACAACCCAATGACCAAATACGTTCGACGCTTTTGCTTTTAGATATAAATCGTGGCGGTGCTCTTCCACCCACTTTGCATAGGGGACATAGCCTTGTTCCCACAAGGCGCGAATTTCATCGACCACCTCTCTTCGAGCCTGCTGGGCTTGTTTACATTCTTGAATCTCCTGCTCCTGTACGCTTTTGAGAGCGAGTCGCGCAGCCTCACCAGATGGTCCAGCCATAAATGCTTGAAGAACTTTTTTAATGTCCGTATATGCGTTGTCCGGATCGATCCACCTCCAATCGCTGCCTCGGACTTTCAATTCAAATTGCCGTTTCGGTTCTTGCCTCAGAGCAAATGACTCAGGCTCGATTGCACGTTTGATAAATTCAATAAACTGCTCTTCCGTCAATTCGATGGGTCGCGGATTCGCAGTAAGAACAAAGTGAATGAAGGCTGTTGCTTCACCTGGAAGTGCTTCAACGGAATATCGTTCGTTGTTCCAGGCGGCAGCGCGAGCCGACACCTTATCGACGGCTCGCCGTGCCGGTTGATAGTACTGCGCCATCATTCCTCTTCCTGATTCCTTAGCGGCATTCCGAAGTGAAAAATATTCCGAAGTGGTCATAAAGCGTCGCAAACCCGAATAATCACGAAGAATTCGGTCTGCCTCTAGACGGACCTGGCCCACCTCTTCCGGGGATGGTTTCTGCCGCTCTCCGGACGATTCCTCCATTTCCATGAATTGCACCGGCTTTATCGGTTCTTCCCAGCTTAATCCTGGAATCGCAACTGGCCATCCATCGATAGGTCGGATGAGCCGAAGACGAAAGCGACCATCTGAATTCTTTCGCCTTACCAACGCAGAGGCCCTCTGAATCCAAAGGATGGGCAGAGAAATCCACGATGATTGAGCGAGTGCTTCATACGAATAGACAGATGCGGGGCGCATAATGAAGTCGCCAGACGTGGGAAGAGATAAGTTTGAAAAGCCCGCCGCGCTAGTAATTTGGCAGGGAACGAGGATCAGGCAAATGACGTGGAGAAGGAGTTTCGGCATAAGGTTCTCGAACCCTCGCCTTCGTCCTACGGGCTACGGCGGACAAGCGCGCCTGCCAGCCGTAGCTTTAGCGAAGGCAGGTTCGAGGATCCCACAATTTTAGGCGGTACTGAGCTAAAGAGACAGGCCAAAAGAGATTGGGCTGAAAGACCCTAGGTCACGCGGTGAGAGATTCTGGGTCCTTCTACAAACGAATGAGCATGGACATCAAAAATCCGGTTCAGAATTTGAACCGGGTTCTATGAACAAATGGTGGTGAGGTTCCATCGAATTCCTCAGGAGTGCGCAAGAATCACGGCGCACGTTTGGTCGAATATTCTGCAACAACAAAAATGGGAATTGAAAGGAGCTGAGCGAGCACCGGGAAGAGAATGAGAGTGGTGCGGGAATGTTGGTAGAGGAGTCCCGCGGTGATGCTTCCAATTAACCAGCCAACCCCATACCCCGAATAAAAAAGACCAAAGGCAAAGTCACGCCGACCTTCGGGCAGAACTCCTGCGACAACCGCCTTAAGAAGTGTATCTTGAGTCGCATAACCAATTCCCCAAAAGGCCATCGCCAAGATAAGGCCGAATCGTCCGCCAAGAAAAATTGCTGGCGCGAATAAGGATGAAAGAAATACCGCGGTGAGAAGAACGGGAAGTCCCTTTCGATCGTACCACCTGCCAAGAATCAGATTGGCTATGACGCCAAACCCTGTAGAAAAGGCCAACAAAATCGGGACCCACGTTGTCGAAACTGTCTGCGTACTCGCCAGATGAAAGGAAATAAGTTCGTAGCTCATCAACCCTGCAGCGAAGACACTTCCTGCCAGCATATAGAACCAGTACGTCTTTGTAAAACCCTGGACCGTCGCTGTACGACCTTTTTCTAAATTGGATGGAAGCGGAAAAATAATTCGCGCGGTCGTTAGCGCAATCAAAGCCAATAGGGCGGAAGCCAGAAGCGACCCGTAAGCAATTCGGTAGCCTCCTTTCAGGAACAGCACTAGAGCAACCACGAGCGGGCCTAGCGTGGCGCCGATCTCATCGAGCGCGGTGTTCAGCGCATAGACCCAGCCTCTTCCCAATTCATGGGTGGTATAGGAAAGCATAGATTCAACGGTCGGCTTCCGAATCGCTCGGCCCGTGCGTTCCAACAGAATAAGGGCAGCGGCGGCGGGCCAATGCCCCACAAGAGCCATCGCCGGAACGGCCAAAAGATTAACGACGTAGCCGATAAAGGTGAGCAGCCAATGTTTTCCGGTCTTGTCGCTAAAGTATCCGGAAACAAATCGGAGAGCATAGCCAAGGAACTCCCCCACTCCCGCCACGATACTGATGACAGCCGCGCTAGCTCCGAGGGTTCCTAAGAACGGTCCGTTTGCGGCCGCACCGCCCTCATAGGTTATATCAGCGAAGAGATTGACGAGGCCCATCATTAGAACAAATCGAAAGGCCGGCGATGTAAATCGGCGGTTCAGAACGGTGTTATAGCCGTGCGGAAATTTTTCCATACATCGCGCGCGAGATATCGCTGCCGCCCGGAAACTCCTGGTGATGGGCATGCAGAAGATTTTGTCCCACGAGGGAAAGCTCGAGAGACTTTGTGAATTGCCACGAAAGGCGCACATCCATATCGGCATAGGCAGGCGTGCTGGCTTCGGTCTGTCCGCCGGGGGTGGTGAGTTTCCCAGCGTAATGCAAAAAAGTATTTAGTGCAAAACCTCGCGGCAAGGGAACTGAAGCCCACAACGTCGCTTGATTAGTCGGTGTCGCACCTTCAAATCGCGCCGATTTATTGATATCGAGTCCCGTAGGGTTAAGGTTAAGAAGGAACCAGGTATAGCTCGCGGTCACCTTCCAAGACACTTTCTCCGGTTTATAAGTCAATGCCAATTCAGCCCCGTGGGCATCTCCGCTCATGTCGCTTTTATTAAGAATGGGAAAGATCGTCTTACCGGAAGCATCCGTGAACGGATTGTCGAGCTCCAAGGTATAAAGATGCGAATAGCGGTTATAAAAGCCTGACGCATCCGCGTACACGGTCTTGACAATCGGCATGCGATAACCCAGTTCATAAGAAAGCAAGTCCTCCGAATCGAGATCGTGATTACCGAGAAGTTTCGGAAGCGGATTAGAAGCGGGGTCTGCAGCGTCAATGACCACGTCGCGTTCTAAACGTGTCGGGACGCGGACTGCGCGCGACACAGCACCCCAGAAGGTATGGTCCGGAATCGGCTCCCACGCAAAACGCCCGCTGGGCTGAATCTCAAAACCAGAAAAATCATTATGTTCGAACTTGCTGCCGAACGTCAGACGCAGCGCATGATTCAAGACACTGAATTGATCTTGAAGGAACCCACTGTAGAGATGGTCGGTAGAACGCGGCGGATCGAGCGCGGCGATGCCCTTTCCCTGAAAGTCATCGACCATGGTGCGAAAATCCATACCCCAAATGAATTCTTGGTTGAGCGGCAGCGACAAGCGGTTTTGAAAGTCGAGATCGTAAGTGTCTAAATCATCATCGAAAGCGGGATCATTTCGATGCGTGCGATCATAATAAAGTTTCAGCGCCAAATCCGAGCCCTCGCCCAAGCGCCGACTCCAAGACGCTAGCGCATTTCCGCCGGCAACGTACGCTCGCAATGGGAAAGGCGGCTGAGGACGGCCAATAATACTCACAGAAGGCTCGATTTGGCCGATCTCTCCTGTATAAAAATCTCCAGACAAGCGGAGCGCATCGTTGTCGCTTGGCCCCCAATCCGTTCGAAAGCCACCGCGACCCATTTGCCAATCATCAGGGCTTTGCCCGTCACCATTAGGCGGAATGAAACCAGCGGCCCGGTCATCGTATTTGGCATATGCTCTGTAATGTGATTTTTCGCCGAGGGATCCCCCATAACGTGCCGTCGCAAAAGCGCGGTTAAAGGTTCCCCCTCCCCCTTCCACGTAGGTTCCTTGCGTATCGGACGATTTCTTGGTGATGACATTGATTACGCCATTCATCGCATTGGCTCCCCACAAGGAAGCACCCGGACCGCGAATGACTTCGATACGGTCGATATCTTCCAGCGCAACATCTTGCACATCCCAAAAAACACCGGAGAAAAGCGGCGTATAGACGCTGCGACCATCGATGAGGACAAGGAGCTTCGACGAGTTGATGCTGCTGAATCCGCGCGAAGCGACGGCCCAGTCACTCGAACTGCCGCGAGCGACATGAAGGCCCGGCACTCCGCGTAGCGCTTCCGGAATCGATGTCACTCCCAGGCGCCGGATGTCGTCGCCCGTAATAACGGTTATTGCGGCCGGAGCCTCGGACCACTTTTCTTCCTTCTTCGAGACGGAAGTGACATCAAGATTCATGAGTTGTTCCAGGCTTAGCTGCGTGAGATCGATTTGGGCCAGGGCGACTGAAGGACATAAAAAAGCGGCGAGAACTAAAAAACGTACGTGATCAACATGTAGATTTACTACAAATCGCCCCCCAAAGCGATGGGTTATCATGCACGGATTCTAGTCTTTTTGTGAGTGCTTGACAAACCTTGTTCGTAAGAGTAGGACAGCCGTATAAGGATCAAAGTAGAAAATAGAATGTCGCACCCTTCCCCTCTTCGGCCTCGACCCAGATGCGTCCATTATGGCGACGAATGATGCGCTGCACCGTGGCCAAACCGACTCCAGTCCCCGGAAATTCTTCTTTGGCATGAAGCCTTTGGAAGGCGCCGAATAATTTGTCGGCATAAGCCATATTGAATCCCGCGCCGTTGTCCTTCACATAATAAACAGGTTTCCCTTCATAAGACATCATTCCAAATTCTATTTTTGCATCCGCCTTTTTTGCGGTGAACTTCCATGCATTGGATAGAAGGTTGGTCATCGCGGCGCGAACAAGAGAAGCATCTCCTTTCACCTGAGCCCCTGCAGCGACAGAAACGCTGACTTTCCGCTCCGGCGTCGCCTCTTGGAGTTCGGTTAGAATTTGCTGCACCATTTCCGTAAGATTGATCTCATCATAAGCCAGCTCTTTTCGACCGATTTGAGCCAGGAGAAGCAACCCTTCGATGAGTTGCGACATCTGTTCGACTGCCGCCATGACACGCGCAAAAAGTGTCTTCGTTTCATCCGAGAACTCTGCAGCGTGATCTTTTAGCAATATTTTGGTAAATCCTGATATAGCGCGTAATGGAGAGCGAAGATCATGCGATACGGAATAACTGAAGGCCTGAAGTTCTTCGTTCTTGGCTGCCAACTCCGCAGTTCGCAGTTCTAATTCTCGATTCAGTCGCTGGAGGTTCGTCACCGATTCTTGATACCCTTGATGCGTCATTTCAAAAGGCGCGAGGCCAGCGGACAAAAGTTCTCCAAACTTTACCACCATATTGGCGCTTTCCGGAGACAACCGCTTCAAATTTTCATTAAGCGCCTTGTGATAAATATCGACAATTTGTAAAAGTCCGAGATGTTCTTCAACGGCCTTTCGGCCTAACTCGTACCCTTTAACTAAAGCGGCTTCATCTGGGCGGGATAAAAAAGAGTCGAAAATGGAAGAATACGCCGCGGATATTTGCTTTTCTTCTTCCCTCATACTGTTCTTTTAAGGAATCGCACGACAAGAGCCAAGGCATCATCGGTTCCTTTGGCATGAAGAGACAAGATGGCGTCGGCGATGGCTTGAGCGGAATTATCGAGTTCGAATCCATCCAAAAAATTCGCCGCGATCCCGTCGGTAGCAAATATTAATAGATCTCCTTCATGCACGGGAAGACGCGAAATACGTGGAGCTGAGAAGCGATATCCAACAACACCATTGCGCAACAACAACGTTTCCCGCAAGATTCGCGTTGCATCCTTCCTGCATAGAAATGCGCCTTCGACATTTCCAATGCCGGCCCATGTCATTTCCGATGTCTCTGTGTTAAATGCTGCAACACTGATAGCGGCTCCCCGAGCTCCGCAAAGTCCATCGTGGCAATATTTTAAAATCGAGTCGAGGGAGTTCCCCGCGTGCCGTTTTAGCAGAGCGCTCGCTAGCTGGCTAGTAGCGGCGGCTTCATCGCCATGGCCGGCGCCATCAATAACTCCTATCAATAGCTCATCCTGATGAACGTGGATCACATACCTATCCCCAGAAAGAGTTTCTCCTGGAATGCAATGGGCGGCTGCTCCCCATTCAATGAAGCGATTGATGGATGGGGATGGGTACAAATCAGGGCGCCCATTTTTTCATTGTGATCGTCGTGCCTATCCCCGCCGTGGAGGCAATATCAAACTCGTCCATGAGTCTCTTGGCTCCCGGCAAGCCAAGACCCAGACTCTTGCCCGTGGAATAGCCGTCTTTCATGGCCAGCTCGATATTGAGGATGCCTGGCCCCTCATCTTTGGCGATAATGGCAATGCCGTTCCGCCCTTGAAGATGAACGACTTCCAATAGAATTTCACCGCGCTTGGCATAGGTTAGAATGTTTCGTGCGACTTCAGAAATAGCCGTTGCGATGAGCGTAAGATCACTGCCGGAAAATCCCGCCTCGATTGACAGTTCTCGCCCCAATTGACGGGCGGAAATGATATCTCCCTCGTGATTAATAGGAACACCGGTTGCGTTGGACACTAATGACTCTCTTGGGTTTTGAGCGTGAGGAGTTCAAGGCCTTCTTCTAGATCGAGCGCCGTTTCCGTTCCCTTTAATGTAAGACCCATTTGGACCATGGCGAACGCGACATCCGGCTGAATACCGACGATGACCAATTTTGCTCCCCGAAGCTGGGTGGTATCGGCAATGCTGCACAAGGTTCGGGTAGCGAAGGAATCGATGACATCCAATGCCGTGACATCGAGGATCACTCCGCGTGATCGGAATCGCCCAATTTTTTCCGACAGTTCATTCTGTAGGCGATGGAGGTCTTGGTCATTTAAAGCTTCTTGAACTGTCGCGATAAGGAAAGACCCTTGTTTTAGGATGGGAACTCGCATCGATATTTTCTCCGAAAATTATTGCAACGACAATGCAGGCGTCTGTTCTCGAATGACCTTGTATCCGAGTAATCGTTCCGCTTCTTCTATACCGCCTTGTAAGTCGCCGATGGTATTCAATTTGGTGAGTTCCACACCGAGAGTGACCAACGTTTGCGCAATTTCCGCAGACAACCCCGTGACAATAACTTTGGCCCCCATTAACCGAGAAGCTGTAACCGTTTGCAGGAGGTGATTTGCCACCTTGGAATCGACCGTCGCAACGCCCGTAATATCCAAGACAACGACCTTTGCGCGATTGGCTCGGATCGTCCGAAGTAAATTTTCTGTCAACAATCGCGCGCGGTAGGTGTCAATCATGCCGACAATCGGAAGAATCAATAGCCGGTCTCGCAGTTGGAGAACCGGGGTTGAAAGCTCACGGATCGCCTCTTGTTGCTGGCGGATAGTTTGTTCCCGATCAAACACAATGGTATCGATAATCAAGCCCAGGTCGAAGAAGGCCACTTTCTTAAGGGAGAGAAAGCTTTGAAACGCGGCTTTGGGATCGACCTTGGGTTT
>Ga0105240_10008598_pt1 | contig 14592 bp, 15 predicted proteins | sample KBSC54metaG_FD_80426 | JGI IMG/M metagenome (GOLD analysis project Ga0105240, IMG submission 80426) | Corn rhizosphere microbial communities from Kellogg Biological Station, Michigan, USA - KBS C5-4 metaG | ecosystem: Host-associated > Plants > Roots > Rhizosphere > Soil | place: Michigan, USA... | reverse complement strand
TGCCGAGTCGGGCGCCAACAAGGACCTGCTCCAACTGAACGCGATTGATGGCAGCGGAAATGTCCTGCTGCACATTGACTCGCTGATCACCACCGGGAATCTCCAGATCCACACCTCCGGTTGTAACAAGTAAGAAGAGTACCGCTTTAAGTGAAGCCGACAGGCCGCAGGCGTTCAACACGCCCGCGGCCTTCTTATTGCTGGGCCCGGCGGGGCATATAGCTTTTCAGTTACGTTCCTTCCCATCGGCTTTCTTCGAAAAGAAAGGGATCATGTCCTGAGAGCAAACTCACAGTGGCGCTTTTCCTCGCCGCACCCAGCCTGCCCGGGGCTGAGACGATGGCGAGATTCGAACCTAGACAATTTGCGGGAGGATTTTCAAATTGCCCGGCGATCCCTGGAGGAAGGGACCTTGGCCGGCCGGGAAATTCAGTGGCTGCAAAGATTCTTTTATTTCGCGATTTTCTTCCACGCTCCGAACGCCACCGGCAAAAACCCGCTTGCAATCCTGGCCGCGACACGCAAAGCCTTGGACCTGTCGAGGCTGGGCGTAAATCCTGCGAAAGAGTACGGTGGGGCAAATACCCCATTCTAAAAATGTCGAGCGTGGATTAAAAAGTCGACCGTCGTGCACAGGATTATCCGTAACAAAGAAACGTGCCTCTTTCTTTGCGGGGACGAAAGTTGGAGCGCTGACTGGACGGCGGCAAGAAACTTCGCGTTCACCAAAGACATGATCGAGACGGCTGCCAATTTGCCGCAGGACCGGCTCGAAGGCGTGGTGATATTTAATGACATGCCTTCCATAGAGGACGTTGTGCTTCCACTTTTCCACATTTGAGCGGGGCGGGCGCAAGTTAGGGCTGGGTGCGAAACTCGACCTGAGAGTCGAGCGCATTCCAGGGGGGAAAGAGCAACTTGCCGGTCCGCTCTGCTCGTTTTGCCTGGCGAAATTACGGGGCCGGATTTAGCCGCCCATTAGCTGATCTGGGCAGCCATTCGCCAGGGGCTTTCGCACCATAAACTTGCCCGGATCCTTTGTCCTCGGGGGCGCCCCTTCGGGAAGCCATTTCTCGTTAGCGGTGCGAATGCCCTGCGAAATCACCGTGCCTGCCAGGGCCCGCGGCCGCACCCAGGGCCAAGCGCATCCACCGGGGTTCCCCGGTAAGGCTACGGGTTTCCCCTGGGATCCCTTCCAGAAATCCACTGAAGGCGTATTTAGGACTGGAGCCGATAGCCGAACAGCCACTTCGGGTCTATAAAGAGGGTGTATGAAAGAAAAGCTCAACCTGCGGAACGAACCCCGAGCTCCCCGCCGCGCCTGCACCTCACAAACCAAATCAGGTTCGGTGGTTCTCCCGTTACTGGTTTCACTAGCTATCACCAGTGGTGTTTGCTGGTGGAGCAACCGGAGCCTCAACGAGCCGCATGGGATCACGCCGCCCTCCGAGGCTGCCTACCAAACGGGAAAACGAGCTTTCTATTCGGCCCACTCACCCGCCGATTACGCCACTGCCGTCCGCCTGATCCGCAAAGCAGCCGAAGAGGGGAACGCCAGGGCACAGACCGCCCTGGCCGTGCTGTACACCAAGGGCTTGGGCGTACACCAGGAACAGCAAGCCGCCGTGGGTTGGTTGCGCAAGGCCGCGCTACAGAATTTTGCGGACGCACAGAACCAGTTGGGGATTCTCTATGCAACAGGCAAGGGCGTCCCCCAGAATCTAGGTGAAGCCATCCTCTGGTGCCGCAAGGCCGCCCTCCAAGGCAACGTGGCTGCCCGCAAGAACCTGGCGTTACTCGAGGCTGCGCAAACGAATTCGGCCACTTCCCTTAGCACCCCCAACGGCAAAACCTACCGAAATGCGACATTGGAGAAGGTGACTTTTGACGGGATGCTGATTGCTTTCGAACCAGAGAATGGAGGGGTCGGGTTGGCCAAGCTCAAGGGGCCCGGTTCTCTCAACCCCTTTGAAAAGTTGTGCGGGCTCACCACCGAGCCGAGCTCATCGAGCCTGTCAGCGTGGTTGCAACAAAAGTTCAGCCAAGTGTTTTGACCGGCAACTCTCGCTGGGTAGGTGCACTCTGACCCGTCCGGCTGCCGGGATTTTCGTGAGTGAGGCCCTTCGGCGGAAGATCGACCGCGATTTGCGGCCGCTATCCAGCAGGCCATCCGGAAAGGGTGTGTTCAGGTGGCCAGTTCGGGCATGATGCGAGGTCCGGGATCGATCAGGAGCGTGTGGTGGTCCGGCTTAATGTGCGGGAACTTTCGGGAGGTTCCGAAGACCGGCTGCGTCATCAAGGCTCTTAATGGTGAAGGAGTGCTCTTCAAGCCTTCAGAGTCGCTCATGGCCACTCCTGATGGTAACGTATGATGCTGGGGGCTGCAGGTATAGCGTAGGACCGCAAAGCCCCTCAACAGACCAAGCGCTTTGAGGTGCTGACGCCTGGTACACCGAGAACTAAGTGGCAGATGCATATACAGAACCAGCCAGTCAAGGTCGGTGTCACCGAACCGGAATTTTGGAAAGCCCAATCCGTATTCGCTCGCGCCGATGAGAACGGCTGTCATTGTGTTGTTCTGCCCCCAGCAGAAGAGGAACTGGCAACGGGGCTGCGCGAGCAGGAAATTCATTACGTCATCGTTGGGGTGGGGTCTTACCGCGGGCCACTCTACGAAGCCTTGCGCCCTGGCGGCGTGATTGCCCGTTTCGGCGTTGGCCATGACGGCGTGGATAAACAACAGGCTACCGGCAAGGGGCTCCTGTGCACCAATACGCCTGGAGTCCTTGACGATTCAGTCGCAGAGCACACAATTGGTCTGCTCCTGGCGCTGGCCCGTCAAACTCTCGAGCAGGCCTATCGGGTGCGGGCCGGGCAATGGTCGCCACGGATGGGGGTAGAACTCAGAGGCAAGCTGTTGGCGGTGCTCGGGTGCGGCGGGATTGGTCGCCGGGTTGCGCGGCTTGCGGCTCGCGCCTTCAGCATGGAGGTCGTCGGGCTCAGAAGGAGCCTTGCGCCAGCCGTTCTTGCGCCGGAAGAATTCGGTCGAACGGTGTCGAGTTTTGAGGAGGCCGTAAAGGGAGCGGATTTTGTGAGTTTGCACTTGCCGAGTGTGCCGGAAACCCGTCACTACCTGGACCGGTCCCGCTTCGAACGTCTGCCAGCCGGTTCGTTCCTCATCAACACGGCTCGCGGCGCACTGGTGGACGAAATCGCGCTCTACGACATTCTGGCGGAGGGTCGGTTGGCGGGTGCCGCGCTTGATGTCTTCGAAGACGAACCCTATAAACCCCGGATGCCGGAAAAGGATCTGCGGCGGTTTGCCAACGTGATCATGACCCCTCATATCGCCAGCAGTACACGCGAAGCTTGCGACCGGATAGCCCGCCGAGCGCTGGGCAACATTCGGCTGGCGGTGGCGGGCCAATATGCCGACATGGATCTCTTGAACCCAGAGGTGTTGAGGCGTTTCGGGGCAAGCAAAACAACACCAGGAGAATGATTGCACTACGAGAGGACCGATGCGGAAGGCGTCTTTCACAAGCAATGGAAAGCAACCTGAGCTGGCTCAGCCCAAATCCAAACGACGCCCTGAGCTTTCGGCGGCACCACAAACCTCGCTGCTTGTCCTGACGGTTGGCCATTCGACGCGCACCATTGGCGAATTCCTGAACCTGCTGCGGGTTCATGGCGTCACGAAAATCGTGGATGTGCGCACCATTCCGCGTTCGCGTCACAATCCGCAGTTCAACGCCGATTCACTCGCGAAATCGCTCGCAGGCTCCGGCCTCGGCTATGTCCATTTTGCCGGGTTGGGTGGATTGCGCCATGCCCGTAGTGACTCACCGAACACAGGTTGGCGTAATGCTTCCTTCCGTGGTTTCGCCGATTATATGCAGACTTCGGATTTTGAAGCGGCCTTGGAGAAACTGATTACGCTCGCCAGCCGGGACCGGCTGGCTCTGATGTGCGCTGAAGCGGTGCCTTGGCGCTGCCATCGCTCGCTTATTGCCGATGCGCTGCTCGTGCGCGGCATTCGGGTCGAACACATCCTGAGCGCCAGCGGGCGCAAGCCCCACCTGTTAACGCCCTTCGCCAAAATCCGGGATACACACATCAGCTATCCGTAGACAGCAATCCAGGCGGTCCAGCTAAAGGCCGCTGCAGGCTCCGGCCCCCCGAAAGGCTCGCCGACGCGGTGAGCGATCACTTCGGCGTGATGCACGGCAACCAGTACGGAAGCGATGAGCGCGGTGGCGGCACAAGTGAACAGGACCCAGGCGGGTGAACCTCCCATGGTTACAGCCAGCATCACGCAGGCCGCTGCCGGCACGAGGATACTCCCAAGGGGCATTTTGATAAAAAGCTTAAGGGTCACTTCCAATTCGAGCAGTGTATACGGCCTGTCCGGACGCAGAAAGGCGCAAGTTTTCCAGCGCGGGGGCCGAGCGGATACGCGATAACTGGTGCTTAAAAATAAACCCCTGCACAAAGGCTTTTCAAACCGGCTGGCGTTTGTTACATGGAGCCGGAATCAAACGCGAGCAGGGCGGGGCGGAATTATGTGGAATGCACTATGGATTTTTGTGGGTGGCGGATTAGGCAGCCTGGCCCGGTGGGGGGTATCGGGCTGGATCGGCAACTCCTTTGGGCAAACGTTTCCCTGGGGAACCATGGTCGTCAACGTGAGCGGTTCGCTGGTCATCGGGCTCTTTGCTACTCTCGTGGAACCGGGGGGGCGGTGGATGGCTTCGATGACGTTCCGGAATTTTTTCATGCTGGGGATCTGCGGCGGATACACGACTTTTTCTTCCTTCAGCTACCAAACGCTGACGCTGGCTGAAGACGGCCAATGGTTCAAGGCAGGCGCCAATTCAGTTTTGTCGCTGATCCTTTGCTTGCTTGGCGTCTGGCTCGGCCACGTTCTGGCCGGCATGATCAACTCCGCTCCGCGTTGAAGTCGAAGTCCTTTAATAACTATTCCAAGCACTCCAAGCTCCATTTCCAAAACCCTTCCACCTCTCATGCACCTGCCCCAAGACGCGATGTTGTTGCGGATCTTTATCGGCGAGTCCGACCGCTGGCAGCACCAACCCCTCTACGAAGCGATCGTGATGAAGGCCCGCGAGGCGCACCTTGCCGGGGCCACCGTAGTGCGGGGGCTGATGGGATTTGGCAAATCGAGCCGCGTGCACACGGCGAAGATCTTGCGGCTGTCGATGGATCTGCCGCTGATTATCGAGATCGTTGATACGGAGGAGAAGTTGAACGCGTTCCTGCCCACGCTCGATGAGATGGTGAAAGGCGGCCTGGTGACGCTCGAAAAGGTGCGCGTGATCGATTACCGGGCCAACCCGGAAAGTTAAGAGAACGTCGGTTTTGCTTTCTATTAGTCCAAACAAGGTGGCTAAAGCATGTCCAAAGGCTGCGGCCCGACCGGCGGGGGAAAGAGGCGGTCTAAATCCGAGAGTTGCTCGCGCGTCAATGGGTGGTTGAGGGCGCCGAGGTTTTCCTTTAAGCGTTCGCGCCGGCTGGTTTTTGGGATGACGATGATGTCATCCATGGCCAGCAACCAGGCCAAAGCCGCCTGGGCCGGAGTCAGCCCATGTCGCGTGGCAAATTTAACCAGTTGCGGCTGCTTCAAGAGAAGGGCTTGTTCAATGGGAGAGTAGGCCATCACCGGGACGCCGTGTTTCCTCAGCCACGGCAGGAGATCCCATTCCATGCTGCGCCGGGTCAAATTATAAAGCAGTTGATTGGTCTGAACGCCGCGTCCGCCAGGGGCACTCCAGCATGCTCTCATCTCGTCCAAGTCCAGGTTGCAGACGCCAAAATGCCGGATGTGGCCTGCTTGCTGGAGATCGAGAAAGCCTTCGATCGTTTCTGATATCGGCACGCTTCCCGGCCAATGCAGCAGGTAAAGATCGAGGCGATCCGTCTTGAGCCGTCGCAAGCTGCGTTCGCAAGCGGCAGCCATTCCTCGGCGCGAGGCGTTCGAGGGCAGGACTTTGGTCACGAGAAACACTTGGTCGCGCTGACCGCAGATTGCTTCACCGACGAGTTCCTCGCTCCGGCCGTCGCCGTACATTTCAGCCGTGTCGATGAGCCCAGCCCCCAGGTCCAGTCCCAGGCGCAGGGTGGCGATCTCCTCCTGGCGAACGCGCGGTTCGTCACCCATGTTCCACGTCCCCATCCCGAAGGCCGGGACTTTTTCACCTGAGGGTAGTTTGACCGTTTTCATAATTCGCAGTGCTGCCGGGGCGTCGCCAATCAAGTTTGACCGCCACGACGAGGCGAGGCGGGCCTGCTCAGGGTACCAGTGCCGAATAATCGAGCCACGCAGAATCTCCTCCAGCCACCTTAAAGCAAGGCAAAGGTCCGTCAAGGGAGCGCTCGACGGTAGGGCGGGAGCCGGCGTCCACCCCTGGAGCGCCGCACAGAAGCGACAGGAGCGATTCCATTTTCCACTGCCGCCATTCCGGCCTAGAATGCCCCATACCATGATAGCCATTAACGGACTCAAGACCGCGCTCGTGACCGCGGTTCTGTACGGAACTGCGCATCCACTACCGGCGGGGCAGGGGAGTTTCACCTACTTTCGATCCGACGCGGGCTTGCAGACGGGCACGGGTACTTTGCCTGAGAACCTCGAAGCTCCTGAAGCATTGCGTTGGAAGGTGCCGATGGAGGCGGGGCATTCGACTCCCGTTCTGCGCGAGGGAAAAATTTTTATGACGGCTTACGAGCCTGAACCGAAGCAGCTGACGATTTCTGCTTTGAGCGAGAAGAACGGGGAACCGATTTGGCGCGCGGCCATCAAACCCGAACAGATCGAACAGACGCATCCGATCGGCAGTCCTGCCACCGCCACTCCCGCCTGCGATGGAGAACGCTTGTTTGTGTTCTTCGGCAGCGCCGGTTTGTTCTGTTACGATCTAACGGGCAAAAAGCTGTGGGAGCAACGGAGCGGACCTTTTCGCGATGAATATGGGGCGGGCAGTTCACCCATCCTGTGCGACGACAAGGTTATCCTGAATCAGGACCACGACACGGACAGCTTCATGGCCGCGTTCGACCGCAAGACCGGCCGTCAGCTCTGGAGGATTTCCCGCCCGGAGGCGGTGCGGAGCTACGCCACGCCGGCCGTTTGGTTTCAGGGAGACAAGCCGGAGATTCTCGTGGCCGGCGCACTCCAACTCAGCGCGTACGATCCCTCCAACGGGGAGCGCCTCTGGTGGGTAAATGGACTGGCCCGGATCGTTATTCCGACCCCGGTGGTGTCCGGCGCCATGATCTACATGGCATCGTGGGCACCCGGCGGAGATTCGGCGAAGCGGCTCGAGTTGGTATCGTGGAAAACTGCCCTGGAGAAATGGGATGCGAACCATGATGGGAAGCTTTCGAAAGCTGAGATCGACGACCATGAAGTGCTGGACCGTTTCTTTCGCATGGACCTCGATCAGGATGGATTATTGAATCAACAGGAATGGGAGCGCCACGCGGCCGTTTTTCATCGCGCGCAAAACGCCCTGCTGGCGATCAGGCCTTCCGGACGGGGCGAACTCACGCCTGAAACGCTGGCTTGGAAGCATACCCGCGGGGCGCCGTATGTCACCACGCCGGTCCTGGATCAGGGAATTCTCTGGATGGTCAAAGAGGGGGGGATCGTGACCAAACTGGACGCCACGACCGGCGAACTTTTGCAGGAGGAACGCGTGCCCGGTTTTGGGAACTATTTTGCGTCGCCGGTGGCTGGGGATGGCAAAGTTTATTTGTCGAGTGAGACGGGTACGGTGACCATAGTCGCGGGCACGCGCGACTGGCGGGTGATTTCTTCGCGCAGTTTTCACGAGAAGATCTACGCGACGCCCGTCCTGGATCACGGGCATCTATTCCTGCGAACCGAGCGCGCGCTGTATTGCTTTCAGGGCGCTCGCCCGGAATAGGCCGCCGGCGTGACGGTCGGGTACCGAGCGCCTTTGCCTGGGACATCTCCACGGCTCCTAGACTTTGCCGCTACCGCCATGATCCTTGAATTGCGCTTGCTCAGGCATTGATTACCTTCAGCCCATGCTTTTGAGTGAATTGTTTGCAAACGAAGAGTTGCGCCGGCACGAATTCCCGGTGGTCCGCAACCAGATTTTTCTGGGGCACGGTGGAGATTGTCCGTTGCCTCGGCGGGTGGCGGAAGCGGTGGGTCAGTATGCGCAAAAGGCGTGCACTGGCGATCAGGAACGGTTCGTGTATCCGGAGATGCTGGGGACTTTTCGCAAACTTGCTGCTCAACTGATCCAGTGCCAGCCCGACGAGGTGGCCTATGTGGGGCCGACCTCGCTGGCGCTGAGTTATTTTGCGAGCGGCCTGCGATTTCGGCGCGGGGACAACATCCTGATCTATTTTGATGACTATCCGTCGAACGTTTATCCGTGGATGGCGTTGGCGGAGCAGGGGGTGGAGGTGCGGTTGATGAACGTGCGCGGGCTGGGTTTGATTCGGCCTGTGGACGTGATTGGCCAGGTGGACGAGAACACTCGGTTGGTGGCGCTGGCGTCTTGTCACTTTGTGAGTGGCTACCGGATCGACTACCAGGCCATAGCCAAGTCGTTACGGGACCGGGGAATTCTTTTTTGTTTGGACGCGATCCAGACGGTGGGGGCCTTTCCGATGGTGGCCGAGCACGTGGATCTGCTGGCCGCCGATGCCCACAAGTGGCTGCTGGGCCCCTGTGGAGCGGGACTGATGTACGTCCGCCGGTCGTTGCAGGAAAGGCTCAACCCACCCATCTACGGCTGGCATAATGTTCAATGTCCGGATTTCGTTTCCAAGGAGACGATCGTGATGCGTACGGGAGCGGCCAAGTACGAGGCGGGCACACATAATCTGCTCGGGCTCGTGGGGTTGGTGGCGGCCATGGAACTCATTCTGGAAGTGGGAGTGGAGAACATTGGTAATGAGTTGCTGCGCAAACGGGCCTGGATGGTCCCGGCGCTTCAAGCCAAGGGATATACGGTGCTTCACGCGGACGCTCCGCCCCAACAGAGCGGTGGCATCACCTCGTTTTATCAACCCGGCAAAGATCTCGCGGGCTTACATCAAAAGCTCTTGGAGGCAAACGTGGTGACCTCGCTTCGCACGGATCGTTCGGGGCAAAAATACATCCGCCTCACGCCTCATTTCTACAACAGCGACGCGGAACTGCACCGTACCTTCGAACTGTTATGAGCCGGGTCCTGTTTTCAGCGTGTTGCCTATGAAGCCTATCGATGTTCAGCAGATTGGGGACGAGGTCGCCATCAAATGGGACGATGGGGCGGAGACGTTCATCCCCCTGGAAAACCTCAGGCGCGCCTGCCCGTGTGCCGGATGTAAAGGGGAACGCGATGTGATGGGGAACCTTTACAAAGGCCCCGACATTCCACTCACCGCGGCGGCGTTTCAACTTCGGAGTTTGGCGCCGGTGGGGACGTATGGGCTGCAGCCCACCTGGGGGGATGGTCACGCCACGGGGATCTATCCGTTCGAGTACTTGCGGGAATTGGGGCAATAAAAAAACACCGGCTTCGGTGAAGAAGCCGGTGTTCGAGAGAGATCTGGATCGTGAACGTTTACTTGGATTCTTCTGGCAGCTTCGAGAAGCTCGGAGAACCTGCCGAGACGTTGGGCGGGGGATCGGACTGACTCCAATCGCGAGGCTTTCCACTGTCCCAGGAGGACCATTCGCCGTCCAGTTCGTCCGACGTCGGGATCGGCGTCTCTTTCAGGAACTTCGAATGGGTGGGGTGAAAGTCACTGTCTTCCACGATCGTCGGGGTTACGAAAACCATGAGGTTGGATTTCTGCCGGGACTTTGAGTCGCTGCGGAACAAGTAGCCCATGACGGGGATATCGCCGAGGATGGGAACTTTGGTGCTGCCTGACCGTATATCGTCCTGGACGAGTCCACCAAGCACGAGGGTGTTGCCGCTCGGAATCAAGACCCGGGTCTCGATTTTGCGGATATCATATTCATCCGCTTGATACTGGCCAGTGCCGCCCGTGCCGACCGAGACCAATTTGGTGACGGTGTCGAAGATACGTGACACCTCGGGGATCACCTTCAGATTGATCAGGTTGTTGGCCGAAATCCGTGGGGTGACATGGAGGATAACACCCAAGTTGGTGTAAGTGATGGAGGAACCTCCGGCGGTTTGCACTGAACCCGGGGTGATCTGAATGATCGGTGAGGCGCGGACGACCTCGATACGAGCGGGTTCATTGTCCAGGGTGACCGTTCGGGGTGAGGAGATCACCTTGGCTTCGGCGTAGGTATTCAGGAAAGAGAAGACCGCGTTAACACCGTCGGCATCGAGGAACGCCGTGGCTGGATTAAAGCCATGAGCGGTGTCGAAGAGCATCTTGGGCCAATCGGTGGCGAGGACCGGATTTACGCTTGAGATAGCAGGTGGGGTTTGGAGGTTATTCCCGAAAGCCAGGTGCTGCCCTTGCAGGGTGCCGGACCAATCCATACCTTTCGTGGTCTTCGGATTCATGGAGGTTTCCAGGAGACGCGCTTCGATGAGCACTTGGCGCGTGGGCGTGTCGAGGCTTTCGACCATCGGTTCCAAATCGGCCAATTCTTTTTCCGTGGCCAGAACCACGAGCTGACTGGTGCGCACATCGGGGACAACTCTGCTGCGCTTATCGATCAGAGCACTTTGAACGGCATTCACGATATTGGTCGGACTGGCGTACTTAAGCTGGAGCACCCGGGTAACGAGGGGGTCCGGCGCCGCCGGGTCTTTGACTGTCACGCGGGCAATTTTACTTTTGGGGTCTTCAACCAGCTGGAGGTTATAAGTCCCGAGCAGGGCGCTCAGCGCCTGGCCGGCCGAGACGTTCTCCCAACGAATCGAGACACTGGGTTGGGGAATTGGCCGCCCGTCGGGGCCGGGCTGGCCAAACGCTACCTTCGGGTCGAGAATGTAATTTAAACCCGCTTGGCGAGCCAGGTTTTTGATGGCGTCGGTCAACGGGACATCGTCCATCACGATCAGGGGGATTACCGCGCCGGGTTGCACGGGTGCATTCGTCTGGGAAACCGCATCGGCGGCGGCAGCGGGCTGCGCGGACTGATCGGCAGCCGGTTGGGCAACCGTATCCGCGGCGGCGACGGTCGCGGCCGGGACCGTTTCAGCCGGTGGCGGCTGGGCGGGGGTGGATGTTTCCTTGCTCGCCGCGGTAGCGCCCGGTGCAGGCTGCGCGTCGGCGGGAGGTGGGGTATCCTGGGCACGGGCGGCCAGGCTCCCAGCCACTAGCCCAACGATGGTTAGAATGCACAGTTTTAATTTCATTTGTTTACATTTATTCCGACGTTCACGAAAACGAACCAGATTGCTCTGTCTCATCGGGGGATTGTTCAGCAACCAGGGTGCCAAGCCGGTAAATTCGGCCAAACAGTCCGGTGCGCTGCCAGAAAACCAACTTCCGGCGTGGCTTTGTCCACCTATGAGACAAGCGCTGTATCTGCCTCGGTCCGTATTCGATGAGCTCGCTCGAGCAAGACCGTGCAGGAAAGAAAGGTGGAAATTTAAACGGTGGTCGCAGTGGGAGCGGGCGCAAATCTCCAGGGGCTACGAAACGGCCACCTACCGGTTAGGAGTGCTCAAGGCTTGCGCACCAAATGGACCGATGGAGAAAATGGAGGCCGCGAAGATTCCTGGTTCATTCAGGAACAGCGCGAAATGGAAAACGCCGAACGGGCGAGGTTGCAAACGAACCTCAAGCCGTTTGGCGGGGCAGGGGGGAAGAACTGCTAAAGTCCGAAGCGGAGGTGCAGTTCCCGGCGGAGTCCGTTCACTGCGATGATCGTGGATTCCGATTTGATCTCCTCGCACTTGATCATGACTTTGGCCCCGCTAGGCAGCTTGACCTCGCCCTCTTCACCGGGCTCGAAAGTGCGGCCGTTGATCATGGCGGTGCGCCTCGGGGGACTGGTGATCCCGTTGAGGACGAAGCCGGACAAGTCGATGGTTACACCTTCTTTTGGTTTAGACACCGGTGCGGCAGTAACAGATTGGGGAAAAAATGGATTGCGCCCATCTTTCGTGCTGGCGGGAATGACGAAGACGGATTGAGGGATCTCCACGGGAGTGAACGTGGGGACGGCGCTACGGCCGGGGGCCGGCGCTTTTGATGAGGCAGCCTGGGCCGCAACCGCGGCGCAGAAGCAGAGACAAATCAGTCTCGCGGGGATGAGGGACGGGTAGTTCAGCATGATTGATCCTTTAATCAAGAGGCACCCGGTTTGACCAGGGCAGCAATTTGCAACCTGAAGGCAAGCTTCTCGCCCGAGCTCCCACCGACAACCGGTTCGAGCGTCAAGTTGATGACGCGGGCGTAGGGAAACTGGTTTTCCAAATCAGAAACGAATCTCCCAAACTCATTGAAAGTCGCCGTGCCGCCGATCGTGAGGGCGGCTTGCTTGTAGGGGAAACCGGCCAGCATGGACATGTCGCGGGGTCCATCGATTTGGCTGAACTGAGGGATATCCACTCGGTAGGCGAGTTTGAATTGGCGGATGGTATTGATTGCCCAGGAGTAAAGATCGCCCGAGGCCATTCCCTCTTCGATTTTGTCCAATCGCTTCCGGGTCTCGCAGAGCTGACTCTCGATCTGGTCCGCGTTTTCGATCGTCTGCTTCATCTGGTCGAGCCTGTGCTGCGCGGATTGCTTCGCCTGGGCCAGCTTTTCGCGGCGGTGATATTCGGGCTTAATCAGACCATAGCCCATGGCGGCAACTGAGCCGGCGGTCAGCAGCGCCACCAGGATGAGCTGTTTACGTTTTTGGGAAGTTAACTTGATCATCGTGTCCTCTCCGGGTAACGGCATTCGAGAGTAAACTGGACGGACGGTTTGCCGTCCAGAAACTGGGGTGGGGACAGGCTGGTAAGTCTGACCTCATTGCTACTGCCCAGGGCGGCGCGGAAGTAGGCGGTGTCGCCGATGGCACGTTTGAATTTATTGACCTGGTCTCCCGGGTTGGAGCCGCTGTCCCGGGCATCGAGGGTAACCACAATTCGTTCAGTGACACTTGCGGGTCGGCCGGGGACGAAGTGGTCGAGGGCATTGGTCTTTCCCTTGACCTCATCATTGTAGGTGTAATTTTGGTCGGTGCGCAGGCGCAGGAGCAGCACATCGTCGACGGGAGTTTGCTGCAAGGCGTTCAGGAGGGTGCCGTACAGAAGGCGGTTGGTCGCCATGGTCTCGAGGGCGGTCAGCCGGTTGATGGTGTCGTTGAGCTTGCGCTGATTATCGAGCACTTGCTGAAAGTCATTGGTCCGCGTGGCCAGTTGGCCCTCGAGATGGCTGAGCTCACCTCGGGCCCACATAGTTTTCGCCCAGGCAGAACTCCACCAGGCGACCATGAGGCAGATCACGAAAACGCCGGCCCAAACAGAGCGCTTAACGGGGTCGCGCCGGCGCATGTCTTCCAGCGCTTGGGCTTCGGCCAGCAGGTTGATGCGGATAGGCATAAGCGTTAAAAGGCGGCCAGGCCAGCCCCGATAGCCACGGTCAGTTGAGGTGCCACATGGTCAATTTCAGCCGCTTGTTGGGGGGCCAAGACAGCTTCCAGCGAGCTCACTGGATTCCACGGTTTGCATTCCACCATCAGCTCGGTTTGCAGCATTTGCACGATGAACTCAGAGCGGGCTGACCCGCCGCTGATATAAACCGCGCCGACGGTCTTGTCTTGTTGGTGCTCGAAGAAATCAATGGAAGCGCGCAGTTCGCGGCCAAGCGGTGTGACCAGGGCTTCAAGGTTAGATTGGACTTCCATCGGCATGCCGACCTTAATGCCCTCGGCCTCAGCGTAGCTGATACCGAGCGACTCGGCCAAGCCGTTGGTAAGCCGGTCGCCGCCAATATTCACGACTCGGCTCAGAACCAGTTCGCCTTCCTGCACGACGCAGATGGTGGTGTTTCGAAATCCCACATCCACCAGGGCAATGACTTCCTTGGCGAACACCTCGGGCATGGTCACCTCGAAGGCATTCACCGGGCCAATCAGCCCTGGCACAATGTTATCCGCCATCAACCCGGTCGTCCGCACCGCGTTTTGGATTTCTTCAATCAGTTGCTTCCTGGCTCCCGCGACCAGCACTTTGAACTTGGCGGCATTGGAGCCCAGCTTCGTCTTGTCGGCGAATTTCTCGCCCGCGCGCGGCGGAATGACGAAGCAATCAAAGACGTGTCCGGGGAGGTCCTGCTGGAGGTAGTTCTTGGAATTGTTTTTCAGCACCTGGCGCATATCGCTCACGGGCATCTGTGGAAAATCGGCGTGCCGGACGATGGAGTCGTTGACACCGACCGCCAGGCTCAGAGAGCGTGTTTTGGTGTCGAGCGCCTGGCATACGCTTTTGAGGTGCTCCCCTAAAAGATCCGCGGAGAGATTGCGTTCGTAGATGGGAGCATCCAGCAGTGCATAGGCTGAAAGAGCGAAGCGATCGCCTTTCCGCTGCAAATGCACCGCTTTGGTGGTTCTCCCGCCCAAATCGATCGAGATCAATTGATCTCGCCTTTTTGCCGTGCCGTTTAGAAATGGCAGTGCCATGT
>Ga0105240_10008591_pt1 | contig 14599 bp, 10 predicted proteins | sample KBSC54metaG_FD_80426 | JGI IMG/M metagenome (GOLD analysis project Ga0105240, IMG submission 80426) | Corn rhizosphere microbial communities from Kellogg Biological Station, Michigan, USA - KBS C5-4 metaG | ecosystem: Host-associated > Plants > Roots > Rhizosphere > Soil | place: Michigan, USA... | reverse complement strand
GAACCCGCTGGCGCCTCGCCCGGCGAAAAAGGAAGCAGCAGCGCCGGAAAAAGCCGCTGCCGGCCAGCACGAACTGACGGCCAGCGATCTGGAAGCCTTTCTCGATGGCCTGGTGCCCCTGCAAATCCAGCGCGACGACATCGCGGGCGCGGTCATAGCCGTGGTCAAAGACGGCAAAGTGCTCTTCGAGAAGGGCTATGGCTATTCCGATGTGGGCAAAAAGACGCCAGTCTCACCCCAGACCACCCTCTTCCGCCCGGGCTCTATTTCCAAGCTCTTTACCTGGACGGCGGTGATGCAGTTGGTGGGGGAAGGCAAACTGGATCTGGACCGCGACGTCAACGACTATCTCGATTTCAAAATTCCCCCTGCCTATTCCAAGCCCATCACCCTGCGGAATCTGATGACCCACACCCCCGGGTTCGAGGAATCCATTAAGGGTCTTTTGGTGCCCTCGGCCAAAGATATGGAGCCGCTGGGCAAATACTTGGCCGTACACTTACCGGCCCGCGTTTTTCCTCCCGGCACCGTGCCCGCTTATTCCAATTATGGCGCCACCCTGGCCGGTTACATCGTGCAACGAGTGTCAGGCGAGCCGTTTGATCAGTACGTGCGGCAACACATTTTCCAGGCGCTGGATATGCCGCACTCCACCTTCAACCAGCCTCTCCCCGACAACCTGAAGCCGCTCATGTCGCGGGGCTACCAGCTGGCCTCGGAGCCGCCCAAGGAATTTGAGCTGGTGCAGGCCTATCCGGCCGGCAGCCTCGCCAGCAGTGCTGACGACATGACGCACTTCATGATCGCTCACCTGCAGGATGGACAGTATGGCAACGCCCGCATTCTGGAGTCGCAAACCGCGCGGCTCATGCATGCCCGCGCGTTCGTCAATGTTCCCGATATGAACGCCATGGCGCTCGGCTTCTACGAGGAGAGCCGCAACGGGCACCACATCATCGGCCATGGCGGCGATACCAATTGGTTCCACAGCGATCTGCACCTGATCCTGGACGCCAACCTGGGCTTCTTCGTTTCCTACAACAGCGCCGGCCGCGACGAGGGCGATCCCCGGGGCGAGCTATGGCACAAGTTCCTTGACCGCTATTTCCCCTACCAGCCTCCCCCAGCTGCCGCCCCCGCCAGCGCCGCCAAAGATGCTAACGCCGTCACCGGCGCCTACATCACCAGCCGCCGCGACCAGACCAACGTCTTCTCGGTGTCCTCGCTGTTCGACGAAATGAACGTGGAGGCGAACGCCGATGGCACCATCACCGTGGATGCCCTCAAGGGAGTAAACGGCCAGATCAAGAAGTGGCAGGAAATTGCGCCCCTGCGATACCGCGAAATGGATGGTCAGGACCGCTTGGCTTTTACGAAAAACGCTCTGGGGCAAATGGAACTGATCACCGATTTTCCTGCCATTGTTTATCCGCGCGCTCGCTGGTACCAGAACAAGCTGGTCAATGAGATCATCCTGGGTGTTTGCGCGGCCATTTTTCTCCTGACCTTGCTGTTCTGGCCATTGGCCGGTCTGGTGCGGCGGCACTACGCCAAGCCTCTCATGCTCACCGCCGGCCAGCGCCGCTTGCGGCGGGTCGTGCGCCTGGTTTGCGCTCTCGACTTAGCCTTCCTCGTGGGCTGGGCAAGCATCCTCCTGGGCCTGAACGATGTTGCCGCGCTCAACCAGCAACTTGATCCCTGGATGCGCCTCCTGCAGGTGGTGGGCTGGCTCGGCATCGCCGGCCTGGTGGTCACTCTGGACAATTTGGTGCGGGTTTGGGAGACGCCGCGCTGGTGGTGGACTCGTCTGTGGGACACCGGCATCGCCCTGGCCAGCATCGCCTTTGTATGGTTCCTGTTTACTTGGCACCTGCTGCACTGGCGGCTAATGTACTGACAAACGCCGGGCTATCTTAAGCCGGTGACCAAATGCAGATCGGAGAACAGCCGGCCGATCGTATAAACGAAGTGCTTTCCATCGCGAGCAAAAAAGACCGGGACCAGGCTGTCCATTCCTGCCGGATCGGCAACTTCAATCCGCTTCAGGACTTGGCGCTGGCCGGTAACTACATCGAGAGAGTAAATGGTGGTCGCTAGGGGCGGTGTGAAGAAATAGACATGCCGTGAATCGAGCCAGCCGCGTATATGTTCTGAGGCGCTGACGTTCAGCTGCACAGGCCGGGAACTTCCATCCAGGCTGTACAGGTAACTACTGCCGCCTTCGTCCCGCCCTACAAAGTGGATGCCGTCCAGCGCAATTGGCCCCACGCTTACACCTTCCGGAGTGATCGCGCGGGCGGCGCTGCCGGAAATGTTTTGGATGTAGCCACGCGGCTTATGTCCTGGTTCGCTGCCATTGAACAAAAACCGGCGACTGTCTGGAAACCAGTAAGCAAAATCGGAGTGGGTGATGCTGTCATGCGTGAGCTGCTTAGCCTCGCCAGTTCCAGTTGGGAGCAACACGTACTGAGGAGGCGTGCTGGTTGTGGCAACCAACACCGACTTACCGTCCGGCGAAATCGCAACCCCCTCCCCTGAACCGAGCCGTACCGCAGGAGAGCCATCCGATTTGGCTATCAGCGCCGCGTAATCATCGCCGGCCTCATCGTTGAGCAACAGGTACTTGCCGTCGGGAGTGATATCGGCGCCAAACGTCCACTGACTGACCGAGACGTCGCGGTCGGCGGACAAATCGGGTCCAGAAAACATCGCTGTAGCGGCTTCCCGCTGGGTTGCCACAAGAACGGAGCAGTTGCTAGCTCCATCAAACAGAACCGCCTGCTCCGGAATTGCGAGAACCTGGCGTACCTGCCCTTTGCTGTTGACGGCGTACACTCCTCCACCCTTGCCGATGCCCATGACAGCACTGAACCAGAGCTCGTCCCCGGAAGGGGACCAAAGCAGACCGTTAATGCGGGAGTAGCGTGGTGTCAGTTCCCGCATGTGCCCCCTGCCGTCGAGGACCGCGACGGATCCACCGTCGTCGCCAAGGAAAGGATGAAACAAAAACGCAACCTGACGCGTTTTAGGGGATATGCGTGGTGCGCGAACGAAGCCGCTCGTCTCAAACAGCGGCTTTCCCGGCGGGTACTCCAGCTGGTAGTGCTGGTTCACATAGCGGCAAACAATTATGGTTCCGTCGGGCGCCCAGGCGGCATCTTGCACGTTATCGCTAACGGGACGTGGCCCGCCTCCCGCAACCGGCATGCGATCCAATTCCCCTGCGCGGGCATAGGCTAAAACCGGCCGCTGATTGCGCAGCACCAGCATCTCTCCCGACGGTGAAATCGAAAGCACTTCACCGTCGGTGCCCTGAGCTGTCTCGCCACCCAGGTCGATGCTAGTTGTATATAGGCTGGAATTGGCACTGCTGCCGTTCCATGCGGCGGAAAACACTACCGTCCGCCCGTCAGCCAAGAAGCGCGCAGCGGATACCATGCCGCGCCGGTAGGTTAACTGGCGGAACTTGGGCGCCGGCGAGGGCGCGCGCAGAGCCCCGCCCAGCAGCAGCCCGGCCGCGAGCAGCGCCAGAGCTGCCAGAACTCCCAGCGCATAACGCCAGCGGAGTTGTGCCCGCACTGGTTGCGCCGCAACCCTGGAGGAAGAAGGATTGCTGATTTGCTGGAGATCAAACACCACGTCACTCGCCGACTGAAATCGCTCCTCCGGCTGCTTTTCCAGGCAGTGTCGGACAATATTCTCCAGCATGGGCGGGACCGGCACGCCCGAGCTCGCTAGTTCGGGAGGATCCTTAGTGAGGATCGCGGTGAGCGTATCCGCCGGAGTGTCGCCCTTAAACGCCCTTTCCCCGGTCAGCGTTTCGTAAAGGATGGCGCCCAGGGCAAATAAATCAGAACGGGTATCAGCAGGCTTACCGCGAGCCTGTTCGGGCGAGATGTAGCCCACAGTGCCCACCACCATGCCGGGCGTGCTTCCCAGGCTGCGAGTGGCGTCGTTTCCGGACTCGTGCGGGTCGGTTAGCTTAGCCAGGCCGAAATCCAGAATTTTCACCTGCCCGTCCCGCGTGAGGAAAACGTTCTCCGGCTTTAGATCGCGGTGCAGAATTCCCTTGCTGTGCGCCGCTGCAAGGCCACGGGCAATTTGTGCCGTGTAGTCCACTGCTTTTCGCACTGGCAGCGGGCCGGCCTGCAGCCGGTTGCGAAGGGTTTCGCCCTCCAGCAGTTCGCTCACAATGTACGGCGCGCCATTTTCAGTTCCCACATCGTAGACGGACAGGACGTTGGGATGGTTCAGCGCAGCGGCGGCATGAGCTTCGTGCTCGAAGCGGTGCAATCGTTCCTGGTCCTTGGAGAAGGCGGAGGGCAAGACTTTAATGGCCACGTCCCGATTCAGCCGGCTGTCGCGGGCGCGGTAGACCTCGCCCATGCCGCCCGCGCCGATGGGGGCCACGATCTCATAGGGGCCGAGCTTGGTGCCGGAACCGAGCATGGCGCGCGATTATAGCCAAAAACCTGTGTCGAGCAGCGAACCAAATCAAATTAACTCATGTACACTTTTCGCCGTGACCGCTAAGGCAAAAAGGATCGCGGTAATTCCCGGAGACGGCATCGGCAGGGAAGTGCTGGTCGAGGCAGTCAAGGTGCTTGAGGCCTCCGGCGCCCCCGTGGAAATGCAGCACTTTGACTGGAGCGCTGACCGCTACCTCAAGGACGGCACCACGGTTCCAGCGGACGGCTTCGCCATCCTGGCCCGCGGCTTTGATGCCATCCTGGTAGGCGCCTTCGGCGATCCACGCGTGCCCACCAACATTCACGCCAAAGAAATCCTGCTGGGCATGCGCTTCCAAATGGACTTGTACGCGAACGTGCGCCCGGTCAAGCTCTTGGACGACTCTCTCTGCCCGCTCAAGGGCGTGGAGCCCAAGGACGTGGACTTCACCATTATCCGCGAGAATACCGAAGGCCTTTACGTGGATGTGGGCGGCGTCTTCAAGCAGGGCACCCCCGAGGAAATTGCCGTGCAGGAGGACGTCAACACCCGCAAAGGCGTGGAACGGATTATCCGCTACGCCTTCGAATATGCGCGCCGGCACGCCCGCCCCGGACGCCAGCCCGAGCTGCTGATGACCGACAAGGCTAACGTCATGACCTACGCCCACGGCTTGTGGCAGCGCGTGTTCAAAGAGGTGGGGAAGGAGTACTCGGATGTCAAATCCGAGCACATGTACGTGGACGCGCTCTGCATGCAGATGGTGCGCGATCCCCGCCAGTTCGATGTGATCGTCACCAACAATATGTTCGGCGACATCATCACCGACTTGGGCGCCGGGTTACAGGGCGGGCTAGGCATGGCCGCCAGCGGCAACATCCATCCCGGGCGCATCTCTATGTTTGAGCCGGTGCACGGCTCGGCCCCGCCCATCGCGGGCAAGAACATCGCGAACCCAATGGGCTCCATTCTCACCGCTTCCATGATGCTGGCCCACATTGGGCTGACCCAGCCCGCCGCAAAGATTGACTCGGCTGTGCTCGAAGCCGTCCGCCAAAAGAAAACGACTCAGGATGTCGGCGGCGCACTCGGCACCCGCGAAGTCGGGGAGTGGATTGCGGAGCAAGTGGCAAAATAACTTCCTTTCATCAGCACGGACTCAAAGCGCGGCGCCCGGGCCTCAACAACCTTCTTCCATGTCATCACATCTTCTTCCTCTGTCATCTTGAGCGAGGGCGAGCGCCCCAGTCGAAAGACCCCCTACTCATCCTCTTCCCATTGCAACTGTTAACGGAGCTTCTAAAATTGAATTTCGTTCGTTGGTGAGCACGAGTGGCCCAAGTATTTACGCCGCGGGCTGCTGCTGCGTCATGCAGTGGATCGCCCCAAATCCCCAGATCAGGTCGCCGCAGTAAATGCCCACCACTTCGCGGTCGGAAAAAACTTCGGCCAGGATATTCAACGCCCGGCGGTCGTTCTTATCGTTGAACACGGGAACCAATACTAGCCCGTTGGCGATATAGAAATTGGCGTAGCTGGCGGGCAGCCGTCGTCCCTGGAAGCTCACCGGAGCGGGCATAGGCAATTCCACCACGCGCAGCGGTTTGCCATCCTGGTCGCTCATGGAGCGCAGCCGGCGCAGGTTCTCCTGCAAAGGCGCAAAGTTCGCGTCGGTGGGATCGCGCTCCACCGCGGCCAGCACCGTATCCGGGCCGGCAAAGCGGGCCAGGTCGTCCACATGCCCGTGGGTGTCGTCGCCCGCAATGCCGCTGCCCAGCCACAGCACCTTGCTGATGCCCAGGTAGTCGGCAAAGGCCTTTTGCAGTTGTTCGCGGCTTACCCGCGGGTTGCGTGCCTGCACCGGGCTGAGCAGGCACTCTTCGGTGGTCAGCAGCGTGCCCCATCCGTTGACGTCAATGCTGCCACCCTCCAGCACCAACTGGTGACGCCTGCCTCCCCACTCCAGCGTGGGGCGCACCACCGGCACGCGCTGCGCCGCCGCGATTTTGCCGGCAAGAGTCGCGTCGTTTTTCCAATTCGGATACTTGGCCCAGGCATTGAAGCGCCAGGTGGTGGCCAGCAGGGGCCGCTCTCCCGGCGGGTTCTGCGGGTTCCAGGTCCGGGGCGAGGAGTCCTTGCGCAGGAAAATGGGGCCATAGTCGCGGGTCCAGACGCGGTCGGTTGTCCAGTGATGAAAGCGCACCACGGTGCCCAGTTCCACGCCGGCAGACTTCAGCAGCTTGCGGGCGCTGCGCTCCGCCTCGGGGTTGTTGACGATAATTTCGACGATTTCATGCCGCGCCAGGTGGCGCACAATCTCGGCGTACACCCAGGGGATGGGCTGAAATTTTCCCGGCCAGTCCTCCCGGTTATGCGGCCAGGCGATCCAGGTAGCGGCGTGCGGTTCCCACTCCGCCGGCATGCGGTAGCCGAGTTCCGCGGGCGTAGCGCCGGGAGGCAGGCTTGGCGGGCGTGCGGTCACGTTTGTGGCGTGTCCAGGAAGCGGCTGGTTATGGGCGCGTAGCTGTCAATGCGGCGGTCGCGCAGGAAGGGCCAGTTGCGGCGCACCTCTTCCAGTTTGCCCAGGTTCACTTCACCGATCAGGATTTCTTCTTCTTTGCTGGAGGCCTCGGCCACCACCGTGCCGAACGGATCGCAAAGGAACGATCCGCCCCAGAACTCCAGCCCCTGTCCAGGCGCTTCTTTGCCGCGGATATTGCCGGTTTCAAAGCCCACCCGGTTCACCGCCGCCACGTACACCCCGTTGGAAATGGCATGAGCGCGTTGGATCGTGCGCCAGGCGTCGTGCTGGGCGGCGCCATATTCCTCTTTTTCGGCGGGATGCCAGCCGATCGCGGTGGGATAAAACAGCACCTCTGCGCCCTGTAGAGCGGTCAGGCGCGCGCCCTCCGGATACCACTGGTCCCAGCACACCAGGGTGCCCAACCGGCCAGCCTGCGTGTCGAATGCGCGGTAGCCCAGGTCGCCGGGCGTGAAATAGTACTTTTCGTAGTACAGCGGGTCATCCGGAATGTGCATTTTGCGGTAAATGCCGCGCATGGCGCCATCAGCGTCAAACACCACCGCGGTATTGTGGTAAACGCCGGGCGCCCGCTTCTCGAACAGGGAAGCGATCAGCACCACCCCCTGCTGCCGCGCCACCTGCGACAGTCGCGTGCTGCTGGGGCCAGGAATCGTTTCTGCCAGATCGAACAGGTTCGCGTCCTCGCGCTGGCAAAAATACTGGGTGCGGAACAACTCCGGCAGACAGACCACTTGCGCCCCTTGCCCTGCGGCGCCGCGCACGCGCTCAATGGCGCGTTCCAGGTTTTCGTCAGGATCGGGCGTGCACGACATCTGCACCAGCCCTACGCGAAATTTGTGTGGTCGGTCCTCCGTCATGGGCAATAGCATAGCAAACCTGCTTCGCTGCTCACCCCGCGCTGATTGATGTACGTGGGCACAGGCGCCCTCGCCTGTGCAGGCAGGGTCGGTGTGGCGCCGGGGCTCTGCCCCGTCCGGGCGAGCGCAGCTCGCCTACGCGTTTGGCTGAGCGCAGCGAAGGACCTGCTTTTCGGAATGCAGCTTCGGTTGACGCGGAACAAGCCCACGATATAGCTTGCTCTTTCCTTGTACCGGGCGGAGGTGAACGGTGAAGCACGGCAATCACGTGGGTGGCGAAGGCATCGAACGCAAGCTGCACGATCCGGTGCAAGACCGGCTCACCCCCCTGGAGCCTCTCGATTTGGCCCGCAGCCGCTCGCTGGACGCGCTGGTGCGCGCCATGGGCCGCACCGCCTTCACCGGCCGCCAGGTGGGCGAGGCCGCCGACGTGCTGGAAGCCATGGCCCGCGACAAAGACTGCTTTGTGGTCATGACCCTGGCCGGCGCCATGACCGTGGCCAAGCAGGGCCTGATCGTCACCGAATTGATTGACCGCGGCATCGTCAACGCCGTCGTGTCCACCGGCGCCCTCATGGCCCACGGCTTGGTGGAAGCCACCGGCCGCGCCCACTTCCGCGTCAGTCCAGATTTCAAAGATGAGGAACTGTATGAGGCCGGCTACAACCGCGTCTATGACACCATCGAGCCGGAGCAGAACCTGGACGACGTGGAGCGCGTGGTCTTCCAGGTGCTGCAAGGCTGGGAACCGCAGGAAGTGGTCTGCTCCTGGAAGCTGAACCTGGCTATCGGCAAGCATCTGCACGATACCGTGAAGGAGCGCGGCATCCTGAAATCAGCTTACGAAAAGGGTGTGCCCGTGTTCGTGCCCGCCTTTACTGATTCCGAGCTGGGCCTGGATTTCGCGCTTGATAACCGCGTCCGCGCCCGCCAGAACAAGCCCAGGCTGCGCTACGATCCCTTCGAAGACCTGGAGCATTTTGCCGCCACCCTGCTCAAGCAGAAGCGGCTGGGCATTTTCACCATCGGCGGCGGCGTGCCCCGCAATTGGGCGCAGCAGTTCGGGCCCTTCATCGAGCTGCGGCGGCGGCGGGGCGGGGAAGATGTGCCCCTGAAGCGTTACCACTACGGGCTGCGCATCTGTCCGGAGCCGGTTTACTGGGGCGGCCTCTCCGGCAGCCCCTACACGGAGGCGGTCTCCTGGGGCAAGTTTGTGCCTCCCGCCGAGGGCGGCAAGTTCGGCGAGGTGTTTGTGGACGCCACCGTGGGCCTGCCGCTGATCGTGGGCGCGGTGCTGGAGCGCCTGGACAAGGGTGCGGCGAAAGCCGAGCCGGAGAAGGCCGCAGTCAGCCGCGGGCGCAAGGCGCTCAGTCGAAAATGAAGATGGCGGCGGCGATCACCGTGGTCCACAGGCCGCGCTTGTCGCCTACCGCTGACTGGGTAATGTTGGCGGTGCGCACAATCTTGTTGGAGATGCGGTAAATCTCCTTCTTCTCGTCCCAGGATCGGTCCGGATCGAACTCCACGTTCAAGGTGGTGGCCAGCATCTCCGCCGCCAGTTCCTCGGCATAATCGCCCGCTGCTTCTTCTTTCTCGCCAAAGGAGTGGTGCTCGCTGAGGTAGCCGTAGGTGTTGCGGTCGGCGGGAAGTGCCACGCCGATGCTGGCCGCCAGCAGCCGGTGCGGTTCCCGGGTGGAGTTCTCCGCCACCACGGCAAACACAACTTCTCCGTGGTGCAGGTATTTCAGCCCCTGCGTGCGGGAGAGCAGCTTGCACTGAGGCGGAAAGATAGAAGAGACGCGGACCAGGTTCTGCGAAGCGATGCCGGCGTCGCGCAGCGCCAGCTCAAAGGAGGTAAGACGTTCCCGGTGTTTCCCTACGCCCTTGGTAAAGAAAACCTTCTTGGGAACCATGCTTATGGGCAATTCCGCAATCCTCCACCGTAGAGAATTAAGTGAAATTTTCCACAATCTAACACAGTGCTAATTTGCGTGCGTTAAATTGTGAAAAAAAACAAGGGCGGGAGCTGCCGCTCCCGCCCGCTGGTAAAACTTGGCTGTTCTCAGCTGCCTTTGACCGTAGCCACCTGAATGGTGGTGCCGTCGGCCGTTCCCGTCACCGTCGCCTTCTTGCCGGCCAGCTTGTCCATTTCGCTTTCATGCCCCTTCAGGGTATACACCGTGTCTCCCACCAGCAGCGCGTAGCTGGAGCCCTTGCTGACGCAAGTGCGGGTACATTCCGCGGCATCCGACATCATGTGCTTGGCGCCGCACATGGAATCCGTCACTACCCCGCTCCAGCTCTGTTTCTTGGCCTTGGGCGGCTGCGCCACCGCCAAACCAGCCAGCAATATCGCCGTGATCCCCAGGCCCATCAGCTTATGCAGTCTCATGCATCCTCTCCCTTATTGGTTCGAATGTAATGCCCACCCCGCCAGCATACCGGAAACCTTCTGCTGCCGGGTTCATAACAACAGATTGCGCACCGGGCAAATGGTTTCAAGATGAGCGGGGAGTCTGCAGCGCCGGCGTCCGGCCGGCTCTCGCAGGGGCATCTTGGCCCCGCATGTCAGCAGGGTTCAGAAGCCGACAGCCGAAACCCAACAGCCGCACCTACGCCCTTTCAATCTTCACACTATTTAACTTGATGTCCTTCACCGGTCGGTCCTGGGTGTTGCGCTGGGCGCGGGTAATCTTGTCCACCACGTCCTGGCCCTCCACCACCTCGCCAAAAATCGTGTGCTTGCCGGTTAGCCAGGTGGTGGGCGCCACCGTGATGAAGAACTGCGAGCCGTTGGTGTTGGGGCCGGCGTTCGCCATGGCCAGTTTGCCGGCGCGGTCGAACTTGTGGGGCGAGCCCTTGGTCTCGTCCTCGAACTTGTAGCCGGGGCCTCCCATGCCCGTGCCGCTGGGGTCTCCGGCCTGGATCATGAAATCGGGAATCACGCGGTGGAAAATCGTGCCATTGTAGAGCGGTCCGGGGCCCTTTTTGCCGCTGACCGAATCCTTCCAGTCGCGCTTGCCCTCGGCCAGGTCAATGAAGTTCTGCACCGTTTTAGGTGCATCCTTTTCGAACAGGCGGCAGGTGATGTTGCCTTCGCTGGTCTCAAAAATAGCGTAAGTTCCGGGTTGACGAGTCATGGGGATAGTTTAAACCAGCGGGAGAGACCTGCACTTGCCAGTTAACCGCGATTTTTGGAACGCCAGCATCGTTGACCTACTTCCCCAGTCGTCCTAACATTCCCGCCAATGGCCGCTTCCTCCCAACTCGTAGGCCAGACGATCGCCCACTACCGAATCATCGAGAGGCTTGGCGGCGGCGGCATGGGAGTCGTCTACAAAGCCGAGGACACCGAGCTTGGGCGCTTCGTCGCCTTGAAGTTCCTCTCCGAGGAACTTTGCAGAGACCCGCAGTCGCTGGAACGCTTCCGGCGCGAAGCCAGGGCGTGTTCTGCCCTGAACCATCCGAATATTTGTACTATCCACGAGATTGGACAGCATGACGACTGGTCCTTCATCGCGATGGAGTATCTGGAAGGGGAGACGCTGGGGCATGGCATTGCTGGAAAGTCCTTGAACACGGAAACCGTGCTTTCACTGGGAATCGAGATCGCAGCCGGTTTAAGCGCCGCTCACGGCAAGGGTGTGGTTCACCGCGACGTCAAGCCCGCCAACATTTTTGTGACCCAGGGCGGGCATGCCAAGATTTTAGACTTCGGAGTAGCGAAAGTGGTGTCCGACGCATCACCGGCTTCGAGCACGGCTGCGACGGTGGTCACTAACGAGGAGCACCTCACGACCCCGGGTAGTACCCCGGGCACCGTCGCTTACATGTCACCCGAGCAACTGCGCGGAGAAGCTTTAGACGCCAGGAGCGATCTGTTCTCGTTTGGCGTGGTTCTGTATGAGATGGTGACGGGCAAACTGCCTTTTCCGGGCGCGACGCCAGCGGCTGTCATCGGCGCGACCCTGCACAGACCCCCCATTTCAGCCAAGCAACAGAATCCAGGGTTACCCCTGAAACTGCAGGAAATCATCGACAAGGCTCTAGAAAAGGACCGTAAGTTCCGCTACCAAACCGCTGCCGATCTGTGTGCTGACCTGATGCGCGTGAAACGCGATATTGAGTCGGGGACAACCGACGTAACGTCCGAGCAGACTGCGCACCCCCGTCCAGCGCGCGAGGTTATCGAGTCCCTTGCGGTCTTGCCGTTTGAGAACGCAAGCGGCGAACCTGATACGGAATACCTCTGCGATGGCATCACTGACAGCATCATAAACAGCCTTTCGCAGTTGCCCGGGTTACGTGTAATCCCGCGCAGCATTGTATTTCGCTACAAGGGCCGAGGCGTGGACACGCAAACTGCGGGACACGAACTTAAGGCGGGCGCGGTGCTCGCTGGTCGAATCATTCAGCGCGGCCAAACCCTGGTTGTGGGAACGGAGTTAGTCGACGTGGTTGGTGAATCGCAGCTTTGGGGACAGCGCTATAACCGAAACCTTGCCGATATCTTTGCTATCGAAGAGGAGATCGCCAGGAAGATATCGGAAAAGTTACGGATGGAGTTGACGCGCGATGATCAAGGGCGACTAGGGAAACGCTTCACGCAAAGCCACGAAGCCTATCAGCATTATCTGAAAGGACGCTATTACTGGGTAAAGAGAACACCGGATACTCTGAAAAAAGCCTTGGAGTACTTTGAGCAGGCAATCGAAAAAGATGCTGATTATGCCCTGGCCTACGCCGGACTGGCTGACTGCTACATCCTGCTGAGTTTCGAGGGCATTGTGGCGCCCAAAGATGGATTGCCAAAAGCCAAGGCGGCTGCGGCAAGGGCAGTGAGCATTGACGGTAGCCTGTCTGAAGGTCACACCTCGCTTGCTCTGGCTATAGCTCACGATCAGGACTGGCTGGGGGCGGAAAAGGAGTTCCAGCACGCGATCGAGCTCAACCCCGGCTATTGGGTGGCCCACAGTTGGTATGGACTGTTATTGGCCGGGCTCGGTCGGCGTAGGGAGGCTATTGCAGAAGTCCTTCGTGCCGAGGAACTCGAACCTCTGATGCTGGCTGCCACCTACATTGCGGCCTGGATCTTCTACTTGGCACGCGAGTATGAGCAGACCATCAACCGGTGCCGGAAGGCACTCGAGATCGAACCAAATTACGGGTTTGCGCACTACTGGTTAGGTCTGGCTTATGAGCAGAAGGGGAGGTACAAGGAAGCGGTTGCGGAATTCAAAAAAGCAATCCACCTCCTTCAGAGTACGCCGTTCGCAATGGCGGCTCTGGGACATGCCCAGGGAACAGCAGGCCACAGCCAGGAAGCACAAAAGGTGCTTCGCGACCTGATGGAGTCATCCACGCGAATCTACGCCGAGCCTCTCGGCATCGCTGAAATCTATGCGGCGCTGGAGGAACGGGACCAGGCTTTCGAATGGCTGGATCGAGCTTATGATCAACGCTCTCTTTGGCTGAACCTGCTTGTTAAAGACGATCCCAGACTAGATGGGCTTCGTTCCGACTCGCGCTTTTCCAAACTGCTGCGGCGCATGAAGCTGCAGCAGTAAACCCGCCTGTCAACTGGTTTCGTCCGGAAGCCAGCTACTGCTGGGGCGCGGTCTTGGCCGTGGGCTGCACCCTGGGCCGCCGTGGCGCAGCATGATGCGGTGCGGCGCGGCCCTGCACGATGTCAATGTGCTTGATCTGCACCGGATGGAAGGGCCGGTCATTACTGTCCCGCGGCATGGCGGCAATCTTCTTCACCAGCGCCACCGTGGCCGGATCGCATTGTCCGAAAATGGTGTAGTTGCCGTTCAGCATGGCGGCCTGCTGGCCGCTAAACGCCAGTTCGGTAATAAAGAATTGCGAACCGTTGGTACCCGGGCCTGCGTTGGCGTAGGCCAGGCGCCCGGGTACGTCAAATTTCAGGTCAGGGTGCACTTCGTTCTTGAAAGCGTAGCCAGGGTCGCCCTCGCCTGTGCCTGCGGGGTCGCCGCCCTGGATCATGAAGCCGGGGATTACCCGGTGGAAGATGGTGCCGTCATAAAGCGGCACGCCGTGCTTCTTGGCGTGGCTCACCGGATTGGTCCAATCCTTGGTGCCCTTGGCCAAGCCAATGAAGTTGGCCACGCCGATGGGCGCCTTGTCGGGAAACAAGGTGCAGTGCATGTCGCCGGCGCTGGTATGAATAATGGCTTCCGGTTGTCCCTTGGCGGGAGCGGCGCGGTGCGGGGTAACGTGATGCGGCGTGGTTTTTGGCGCGGGCTTGGTCTGGGCCAGCAGCAGCGCCGGGGCCAGCAGAAGGGCGAAGGACAAGGTTTTCATCAGTGCTCCTGTTTGGGAAGGGCAATCTTTTCACAAACTACATTGCGTGCGCAACGCTCAACCCATCAACTGTCATCCCGAACGAGGGCGCACGCCCGGCCGCGACCCCTCGCTCAACATGACAGGGAATTCATCATTCCGTACTCAATGCGTAGCCTGCATCGCCCGGCTTACCTGCTCCACCTGCCCGAACACGCGCAGCACGTTGCCTCCCAGAATCTTCTTGATGTCCTCAGGCTTGTAGCCCCGGTCGAGCAGTGCCTGTGTAATCTTGGGCAGGTCGGCCACCGAGTTCATGCCTTGGGGCAGCGCCCCGGAAACGCCATCAAAATCGGAACCCAGGCCCACATGGTCAATGCCCGCCACCTTGGCAATGTGGTCAATCTGGTCAATCAGCGACTTCAGGGGCGGCCGCGGAATTTTT
>Ga0105240_10008589_pt1 | contig 14599 bp, 12 predicted proteins | sample KBSC54metaG_FD_80426 | JGI IMG/M metagenome (GOLD analysis project Ga0105240, IMG submission 80426) | Corn rhizosphere microbial communities from Kellogg Biological Station, Michigan, USA - KBS C5-4 metaG | ecosystem: Host-associated > Plants > Roots > Rhizosphere > Soil | place: Michigan, USA... | reverse complement strand
TAATGTATTTGTGTTACTCGTAGCGGTCAAAACTGGAATGAATATCGAGACCTGATTTCCATTTCTAGACCAAACAAGTGTACCAGTTGGAGAAGTCGTACATCCTGTTAATGTTCCAGTGAATGAACCCGTTTCTGGAGTCATATCAACATCAGCACCCGAAGGTCCGCGACCAGTGATGGAACCAGCGTTTGTAATGAAAGCTATATTTCCACCGGCTTGATTATTACCCAAATAGATATTGAGTTCAGCACTACCCGCCTTTCCTACATACCCTTGTGCCGTACCCGCTAAATCTTTGAATCTTACGTAGTTGAGAGTGTTCGCACCTGTGTTACTCCCTTGAACAATTAAGACTTCTCCTGTACCTTTAACTGTCGCAGTGTTGGACATAGTGACAGTGGCATTAGTTACATTCATCACTGTCTGATTGTTCACTGTGATGTTGATAGGAACGTTTGTGATGGTTCCGAAATTCAATCCACCACCACCGTTATCACCATATAAAGCCCAATCGACAGTCGCATCTGATGAACGAGCGCGGATACCACCTGTACGAGTAGCATTACCGCCATTCAATTGGAATGTGGGAATGTTTGCACCCAATGACGCCACAACGGTATTGCCGTTTCCGAATCCAAGAGAAGATGAATTCACATTGACAGTGTTGGCAAAATTGAATGCCAGATTCTGATCAATCTGTAATGATGTTATGAGTTGCGTTGACATGTTATGCTAATCTCACAATTGAGTATGTGATTGGTTGAGAACCACCAGAACTTTGTGTGGCTTGAACGTTCAGACCACTTAGAGAGATAGACATCAGATTAGCGCCCACAATAGTATTACTCTTACCGGTCGAATTGTTGAGGGATATAATCGCGACAGCGTTGTAGTTGGTAGGATCACTCACACCAGCTAGTGTTGCTGTGACCATGTATGTTGCATATCCCAAACCAGTTGAGCTAGGTAATGCTTTAAGTGTAACAGCAACGCCAGATGCAGTAGTTGCTGTTACTCCTTGATACGTGACGAGTGGTCCACCTGTTGTTATCTGTCCTGATCCTGGGAAAAGGATACTAGGATTATCTGTGCTATTTCCGAATGTCAATGAAGTCGCATTTCCCCCAGTACCAGCTAGTAAATCAAGGAAAGTTCTTTGAAATGAACCAGTATCGGAAAGAGTAAATAACTGTAAATGTTTGGAGTTGAGAGTTAATGCCCAATTCTTTTCACCTGATGCTTGATCAGTCTCAGAAAAGATAAGGGTCGGTGACGCAGATGCAAGTGTAATAGGGGCAGGAAACGCACCATTCACCCATGCAGAGCTGTATGTGATGTTGCCGCTGTATGTAATGTCCTGAGCCAGATTGGCCTGAGGATTCAATTGTATTTGATTGCGTGCCATTTAATCTCTCGTTTTAATCTTTGTTTCGAGTGCTTCTATGCGTGATTGTTGATCCTTTACAATGGCCAGCAACATCACAGCGAGACGATCATATTTGACACCTTCGATTTGTAATGAACTGTTCGCATCCGACGCATCTGTTCGTGAATAAGTGACCAAACGGGGTTCTATGTTTGCTACTTCTTCCGCTAATAGACCAATGTATGAATATTCTTCAGGATCTGTGCAGATATCAGTATTGGATCTGTACCAAATAGGTCTCAAATCAAGTGCTTTGTATGCTACGTTCGCCCACAGAGTTTCTACATTCACCTTGTATCTAATAGATGATGAAGATTTCAGAAGATTATTACCAGCATCGAACACTGCAGTAGTACCACTCGCAGTTGTAGTGACAAGAGGAAACGCGACAGTTGCTGCTGTATGCTGAGTTCTGTTGATCTGAAGCCAGTTCGATGCTGCACTGTTTAGATCATTAACGAGGCGGAAATTCATTACACCATTATTAGTGAAACAATCCCACATCTTCAAATTGGCACCAGCAGCAGAATTGATCCAGAACATCTGGGCAGTAGATGTATCGCCACCGATTGTCATTCCACCATTAGCAGAATCTACAGATGGTCTTGTATTAGTCGCAAAGAAACCGGTGTTTGAAGTTACTGTTCCGCCATTAACTACTTTAAGTGTTTCTGTCCATACGCCAGCGTTATCGTATGTACCAATGACAATGTAACGATTACCAGTTGAGGAATCCCATCGCGCTTGAATGCCAGGACCCGCTTGCGCTCTACCTAGAAGGCTATAAAGAGTCTGATCAGCACTCGGAATCAACAAAGAATTAACTGCAGATGATCCTGTAGCGAACACTATACCATTCGCATTAATGCGAAGCTTTTCAGTGCTATTAGCACCAAAGATTATCGCACCGTCTGTAGTTTCAGTGTAAATATAATAGCTGTTACTGCCACCACTAGCCAATCCGTTGTATCCCAATCTAACGTTGTTCTGATTGTAGTAAGACTGGTAGGCGATAGAGTTTGCATTTGCACGTTGAAGTCTGATCTTTTCGTCACCTCCAACAATATGAAGAGATGTATTTGGTGTTCCAGATACACCAATTCCCATGAATCCAGTAGCTGTATTGAATGTAAGATTTGCATCACCAGCCAAAGATCCATTGAGATTAAACTGGATCTGTGTATTTTGACCGGCTGCGAATCCACCATTGGCTATATTGGCACCAATGAATTCACGGACTTCAATAATATCATTGTTCGATGCATTCGAAGTCAAGGTAAGAGTGTTACCAGAAATAGTATAGCCAGTGACCGGAGACTGTTCCAATCCATTCACGTGGACTAGTATGTAGTTCGCGTTTGATGGTGATAGAACGTTGTTCAGAACAAAGACACTTTGGTTCGCATTGGCAGTGAACTGCTCAGTCAGAATAACAGAAGGCTGAACAATGTTCGCACCAATGAACTCACGAACATCGATGATATCGTTGGCCAGTGTGTTCGATGTCAGAGTGAGAGTCTGACCACTCAATGTGTAATGAGTAGTTGGCTTCAATAGAAGACCATTACGAGTCACCAGAACGTAATTTACATTGGATGGTGCTAGACCATTCGTGAGTGTGAATACTGTCTGATTAGCATTGGCCGTAAATGATTCGTCATAAATTACAGTTGAGAATGATGAAACATTAACGCTGAACGCCACGTTTATCTTTGTGTTCGTGCTATCCTGAACGACTGAGGTATTGACTGTGTTCGATGACACAAAATTCAATATAGACGTTCCATTAACTGTTGAATTGTTGTTCTGGATTGTTATCTGAGAATTCTGCACCAATCCAGTAGCTACGGACACGGATGCGATTGCTACATTACGAACATCCAAAACGTCAACGAGCGCAGCTTTCACTGCATTTGTCATTCCACTTGAAGTTTGGAAAATCAAACGGTATATTGGTCTAAATTCTTGGAATGGAAGTCCGGTTAGATCCAATGAGGTGTAAAGATTGTTATCTTGTGCACTCTTGAGACTACCATCTTTCCTCTGACCCAAAATAGCCATGAGTTTGTAATTGACATCATTGGTTGCCAGAATCCACATAGCAACATAGTCATTAGTCGTTGCATCTGGAGTTGTGTACGTGTTACCGGTCAACAGATTGTAAGTTATTAGAGAGGTACCGGTCTTAACTGGATATGCAGTTGGGTTGTCTCTAACCCAAGTTCCAACGTTACCTGTCTGATACAACACAGGGATCAATGCATTGGCTGAAATTGTCTGAGGACTACCATCCGTGATGTTATGAATTAAATCCTCATCTGCGATCACACCATTGGCGAATCCGACAGATGCATCTGCATTCGATGATCCTGTACCAGCTGTTGTGAAATTCTGGATACCAAGACCAGAGTAGTATTGAGTACCAACTGAACGATGCAAATGCAGCACAGTTGCCCAGTCCATTGTGAGACCATGACGTTCTTCTGTGAAGATGATTGTGTTTGCAACGTTCGCATTCCAATAGACAAAAGAAACGAATGCGTTTCCTTGCACGTATGGAGCTATATCAGTGGTACCAGTTCCCAGGAACACATTCTGGAGTGAACCTGTGCTATCGTAATAGAGAAGTGTGCCACCTGTTACATTGGCAATGGTGAATGTATCCGCTGCATTCTTTGTGAAGACTGTGCCGTTGACATACACATTGAATGTGCTGTTCGCATTCGGTGATATACTGAACGTTCTCGTTGAGACGTTGAACGCAATAGAACTGTTTGTTCTGTTAATGAACCCAGTAGGTTCTGCTTCGAGAATATTCTGTGTCCAGAAGTTCGTATTGTCGGTGTTCGCTTGGGTATATGCCAAGTTAGCCTGAGCATACGCCGCATTAGCCTGATTATATGCTGCGTTGGCATTAGCTGCTGTAGGTCCGACAATAGAGGAAAGATTCGCATTGAAGGCAACGTTTGATTGGGTGGTACCATTGGCACCCGACGCGACGTTGATCGTCACAGTATTATTAAAATTCAGGTTCGCAGCAGCAAGAATTAGGGTACCGTTGTTGAACGTGGCAACGGTATTTGCTGCACTATTTGCCTGACTGTAGGCTGAATTTGCTTGCCCGTACGCTGCATTGGCCTGAGCGTACGCATTGAGTGCATTATTCTCAGCCGTGGTTGCCAAGGCAAACGCTGCATTTGCCTCAGCGAAAGCAGAGTTCGCCTGTCCATACGCAGCATTAGCTTCAGCATATGCATTCTCAGCTATTACAATCGCAGCCTGTGCATCAGCCTCAGCCGTATTAGCCGCGTTATAGGCAGTGTTCGCCTGGGCATAGGCTGCGTTAGCCGTATTCCACGCTGTGCCCACCAGAGCCGTCTGGTTGGCCGTAAAGGAGATGTTTGCGGTGTCTGGTTGACCCAGGACCGCAACGTTCACTGTGGACGTAGTATTAAAGTTCAAATTGACGGCAGAGTTTGTATAAGTCACTCCGTTGTTCTGAACATTAATAGTTCCAGCACCACCTTGAGCCGTCAACTGGATGGTCACACGACCGTTTGCTGTATCGTCTAGAGCTTCGATCTTAACCGATGACGTATTGGCAAAATTCAGAACGCTGGTTGTGTTTACGAGTGTGTTATTGTTCTGAACTGAAAGCTGGCCACCACCCAAAGGAGACCAAGCAGCAATGAATCCTTCATATGACTGAGTCGTCTTGTTAAAGCGTATGAAACCCGGCTGACCGTTTGGACGTTGAGATGTGGTACCGACAGGCAAGCCAAATGCATCAGTCGCACTGGATGCATCGACTACGACGTTCGCATTCTGTGAAGCATCTGCATCGCCACCACCGATTAGCAGACCTGTAGGTGTAAAACTAATGCCAGAGTTGGCCATGGACTACCCTTAAGGAACGTAAGGTCCACCCGGAGGAGTGACACCCGCTACGCCTGGATTCAATAGGAAGTTCCCTTCGACAAGGATTGTCTTGTTGTTCGAAGCGTCAATCTGTGTGACGCTATAGACGTACTGTCCCGCACGAAGGTTTGCAGTGTTCGCTCTGTCCAATCCAATCGTCAGATTACCGTTAGTAGAATCGGTCTTCGTGATGATCAGATTGGCAGAGACGTTGGACGTGAAGTACGAATACTTCACTTGTCCAGCGTAGGTGTAATTAGCAACATTGATCGAAGTGCCATCAGGATTACGTAGATAAAACGGTACTGAGAAGTCCGTACCTTGGTCTGCCTGAATGTCTTGATAAATGCCCATCTATACACCCTCGTAAATGATGTATTTAGGTCGATTATCTGAATGCAGGACCACCCGTCCACATCACCAATGTGCGTCTCGTGCCCGCTGTTACTGGGGTGACACGATGTAGAACCCAGCTAGGAAACGAAACCACTAGACCCTTTTGTTTCTTAACAATGGTATCTTCGTGTGCCGACTTGAGAATCAAATCGCCGCCTTCGTATTCGCTTGGATCGGTAAGTTGAATGACTAAAGACAGTTTACGAGGAACACTGCCATTCATTACACCCTTGTCAATATGCCAATCATAATGGTCACCACTTGATGTATAAATGGTGTATTGGAATGGTTCAGCAAATCCGGTTAGATCGAAGTGGAAGAATTGGCTATTCAACTGTCTAACAATGAAAGCTACCCTATCATAGAGCCATGTAGTTTCATTGGAAGATTCAATCCATGCCACCTTACTCTTACGAATGGCATCTTCGATTAATTGATCCCCACTGACCGTAGCTTTTGATGGAACCCTTTGTTCACCTTGTTCGATGATACGTTGAATTTCAGAATCGGAGAATCCATTTTCCCACGTCGCAAATGAATTCTCTGGACCGGCGCTTGGTGCTATCCAATACATGCTAAAATCTCCTATGCGTTCCCATGGGAACTCATCTTACTTTGGTTGTCTGAGTTCATCACGATACAGACTTTCGTGTGCCGCACGTCTACGACGAGTCAGATCAATCAAATCCTGATCTGCTTTCTGAATCTTTCCTAATGTGTGTTTGTATTCTTCACGCTTGATAGGAATGCATTGAACTAGTGGCGTTCCCTTCTTCACAATACCCGTATAATTTGGTTGTTTGAAGAAGAATGGAAAATTCACATATTCAAGTGCCCCAGTGCCCATGTAGGTATCATCTACGATACCAGAGAAGCATTCGAATCTTGGCTCATAACGATTTAATGGAGGCATGAACAACATGCTGTAGCCAGGAGGAAGTTTAATAGCCCAGTAGTTCAGAAATTTGAGAGGTGTTTTGGGAAGGTCTGGATGACCCGCGACCTGAGCTTTGTTATGTGATTCAACGATGGTCTTGTAGAAAAGAGACTTGGTCGTAACACCATCGTTCCCATCAGTGATGAATTCGACATCAGCGGCAAGAGGAATGATCCATCCCGTTGACAGAGCATCTAGAACAGGAAAGCAACGTTTAATTGTGCTATTTTCTAGTTTGTTCTTACCGTCGATTTTAGGAGAAAGATTCTTGAACCATTCAGGAAGAATCTTTCGAGCCGGAATTGGTTCTGCAATTACACCAAAGTCTTTCTCTTCGCAAAGAAATTCAATGTTATTGCGCTTGAGGGTTGCGGTTCGGAATCGCTTGAACATTATTTTCCACCTTTCGACAACATATCCAAGAATGCATCACACCCGGATCAATGTGACATCTACATGTACATCCTTCATTTGGTGGACGAGGTTGAGTATCACGCATCAGTACACGCTGTCCCGGTTGTGGGCTTTGGTATTTATCACTCATTAGGCACCTTCAGTGGTTCCTATGGCGGATTGACCCTGATTCTTCCAACTAATTGTCATACCAGCATTGGTTGTAATTGACACATTACCACCCGAAGATACAGTCTTCTGGATACGCGAAACTACATTGCCAGGAGTTGCCGCGTTGCCAGGATTACCCGCATTACCAGATGTAGCTCCTGTTCCCGCGTTACCACCTGTTCCAGTGTTGCCAGGATTTCCATTAGAACCGTTCTGTCCTGACCATGCGTTTGCTGCACCACTGCCAGGATTACCAGATGTAGCTCCTGTTCCTGGGTTACCTGAAGTACCCGCGTTACCAGCGTTAGCACTTCCTGATCCGCCGCCACCGCCACCACCAGAACCCGGACTACGCGAACCCGGAGGACCTGATGCAGCGCCACCAGCACCACCACTACCACCACCCGGAGTTCCACCCGGACCACCCGCACCAACAGATCCTGTTCCACCAACACCAGCACCACCAGCAGAGGCGCCGTTACCACCAGAACCCGCCGAACCCGGATTACCACCCGGACCAGACTGTGAGCTACCGCCACCACCCCCACCACCACCGGTACCACCCGAAGTTCCACCATTACCGGCTGCACCTGCATTACCCGGATTACCGGCTGCACCTGCATTACCACCAGAACCACCCGGACCACCCACACCATTGTTGCCTGAGTTACCGGAATTACCTATTCCGCCCGCATTACCCGGATTACCGGCTGCACCAGCTGCACCTGCATTACCACCATTTCCTCCAGAGAATGAAATAGGATTGACAATAACAACCTGTGCAGTAGGAACAACAGTAGCCGACGCACCTGCATTACCTATCACACCCGCATTACCGTTTGAACCTGCAGTGCCAGGATTACCCGGATTACCTGCACCACCACCAGTTGCACCCGTTCCTGCGTTACCACTAGCACCTGGGTTTCCACTAGCACCATTAGCGCCCGCATTACCCGGACTACCACCTGAACCCGCGTTACCCGCAGATCCCGGTGAACCCGCGTTACCAGAAGTACCACTAGCAGTACCTACTTGACCACCCGGACCACCATTTCCATTCGTTGCGCCACCAGTTGCATTACCCGGACTACCAGCACCGGATAACTGACTAGAAGGCACGGTCAAAGGTGTACCACCACCTCCAGATCCACCACCACCACCACCACCCGGAATACCAGCATTACCCGGATTACCTGCCGTTCCGCCCGAACCAACATTACCCGGATTACCTGCGTTACCAGACGATCCGATGTTACCCGGATTACCTGCCGTACCTGCACTACCTCCCGCTCCACCATTTCCAGCAGTACCGTTAGTTCCTGGGTTACCAGCATTACCAGCATTACCCGGAGTACCTACACCAGAAACAGAAACGACACGGACACCCCATGGCACTGTCCAAGTGCCAGGAGCGTTAAATGTAACTTGACCCGCTTGTTTGCGGGAGATTTGAAGGAGTGCACCCGGCATCGATTGTGCCTCTTAGGCTGTTAGTGATGCATTCTGAAGGAGCGAACAGTTCTTGATTTCATCAATACCATGTGCAACATGAATTACTTGATTGAAATCATCGTAACATTCGAGCCAGTGAACCAAAGGAAATTGAGAAATTTCACGCTTCTGTTGTTCATGCCCCCAAGACCAAGTACTAAGACTCTTGAATACTTCAGGATGACGTTCTTCTTCTGTGTAATTTAGAATATTGAACTTGACACCTGCTGCATCGAGTAATTTCTTAGCCTGATAGCATTCGTGGCCATTTTCGGTTAGACCAACATACAAATGAACATCTTTAATTTTGACTAGATTTGCCATACCCGTATTTATCCTACGTTTGCCATTGAATGTGCACCATAAACGTGTGCACCACCATCTACTGTCACAAAGGTAAGAATGTCTAACTTACCCTTGAGAACTGAAAGTACTGGAACTTCACCATTAGACCAGATGACGTTCGAGTTGGTGAAGTTCACAGTATTAGAACTTGTTTGTGCTGTATTTGTACCCGGCTGACGAAGAATAATGGTACACTGCTGAAGATTACCCGTAGCAGCCCACGATTCAAATGTAACATTGATAGGTGAATTGCTGACGTTTGCAAGTGTAACATCATAGCTGGTTGCTAGACCGACGTTAATAGTAACAGTATTTGGAGTATTGATGTTACCGACATTATTACAGAATTCACGAGCTGCAACTAACGTTGGAGCAACTGCGTTTGCGCCAGTAGCAAACACAAGGTTAGCTGAGATAGTTTCGTTATTGGCAACGAACACACCATTCGCCTTGTTGTAAATGAGATTACTGGTACCCTGGAAGACAGTATTATCGTTGAACTGAAGCTGTTGATTCGCACCGCCAGGAGGCTGACCGGCGCTTGAGAAGATAGCAATGTTTGCATTACCATCGCCAGCATCACTGACGACAATAGTAACGTTTGCTGTGTTGACGAAGTTCAATTGCTTCTCAGAAAGACTAGATGCGCCGTTCTGAGAAACACGAACCGTGTTACCTACACCGTTCGCTGTAGTAAGGATTGTGAGATAGGTCTGAGCATCATTAGCTGCGACTTGGAAAACGTTAGCAGTATGGTTGAACTTCAATGTACCGTTGGCATTAATACTAGGACCACGATACACTTCAAAGTATCCATCACCATCTGATGCTGAGTTTGCGCGGATCTGGAATCTATCAGTACTGATAACCTGACTACCAGTAATGATCTGGTTTCCACTGACCGTTAGGTTATTAATCGTGACATTTCCGTTACTATTGAAATAGGTCCCTGTAGGATCTAATTTCAGGAAATCAGCTTCGAGTGTCTGGAAAACTGCGACATTCGCATTCAATGTTCCGGCTACATTGACTGATGATGCTGGGTTTGCAAAGTTCGCATTACCCGTATTAGTCATCAGAATGTTATTTGCGATATTGACAACATTACCAGTTGCATTGAATCGAACGTTACCACCGATATTAATAGTCGCAATGACATTCATTTGCGTCGTGACGATTCCGTTCGCGACATTCAATCGACTGTTTGCTGAGGTGATGAATACATTGTCAGAGAAGCTTGCTTGAGCGGTAGTCAAGCTGGTGTTCATTGTTGTCAATGCACCCAGAATGGTGTTTGCCGCGATCTGAAGACCAGTTCCAGTCGTTGGCAAACCAATGATCGTTCCACCCGCGACAGTAAAGTTGCCACCATCCTTATAGAAATTACCATTACGAAGCTCGTTAATAGTATTGGCTTCATTGTTGGTGGTGATCATCCAATCCAAGAATGTATTCGATGTAGTCAGAATTGCAAGATTTGCATTTGCCATTTGTTTACTTTCCGGTGTTCAAGAGCTGCAGTAATAGTTGCTTTATCTCAGTCATTTCTGCCTGTAGACTGTCGATCTTAGCTTGCTGCTCCTGTTCCTTTCTGAGCTGCAAAACACGTGCTTCGTGCTTACGGACTAAAGACATATCCGTTTGGATGATGTGCTGTGATCCCATATCACGTAAAAGTGTTGGATGATCTACGATTCTAGCGTGCATGGTTCTATTTATTTCTTCTTCTGGACAGCTTTAATATTCGCCTGCGTCTGACGCTGCCAATCCTGAAAAGCTTCTAGTTGGGCTTTGTATGAGAGACAGGTTGCATTGTTGTCTGTGATCCCTGAGATGGCTTCAGTGGCTTTAATTCCACTGGTGGTACCATCAGACTGGCTGGAGGTGCTGGACAACTGATCGATGGAGTCATTATAGATGCGCAACCAGTCAGCACTGAGCTGAACAGAATCAGCAAGCTTACCAATGTCATCCTTAATTTGTTCATTGTGGTCATGAATCACCTGTGTTCGAGTGACGAACTTCGTCACCACTTTTACATTCGTATTGTTCTGAAGAGCCTGAATGGCCAACAGAGCCTTGTCACGTTGATCCGCATAGTTAGCAATGGTTGTCTTCGATTGTAGATTCCCGTAATGTAATCCATAAAGGAACGAGCCAACGAGAAGAGCCAGTAAAACTCCACCAATTGCTAACCACTTATAGAGGGTCGATTGACCACCCGTAAAGACTGAAGTCACTGAAGAAAGAATACCCATTATGACACCTTCTGCTCTGTAGTCTCCTTGAGTTTGACAGAGCCTGCACCTGCAACCTGAATTGCGGCGAATCCTGTTGAGAATTGCATGTAATCGAACGTATTATGTTTGTAGCAATGCCAAATCGAAAGGCTGAAGTACACGAGATTACCAATTGCCCACATGATACGAGCAATATCAAAAGACTCTCCGTCTTTCTCAGTAGACATGTGTTTGACGACAGTCTTAATTAATGTGAACATACTTCTTCGCCTGTATATAGAGTGCCTTACGCTCAGACAATCCCAAGACTCCACCGTTTACATGTTTAGTAATTGAAGTGATGTCTTCGACATCAGCCCAATGATTCAAATCGTTTACAGACCAGAACCAGCAAGCAGAATTAACCGCTACCTGTGGTGTCGTTAAAAGCTCAGGATGAGCCAGAGCATCAACTCCTGTAGCTTGAGCGTAGTGACGATAGTTATCTCGTCCTGTAAGCTGTATGAGACCCTTACCGGCATATCTCCAGCCATCACCCGATGCCTCATCCCCGTTACCCATGCGGTTAGCGTAGGCGCGGTTAGCAATCTTCTCTGGGTTATGGGCATACTTATCGACGTTCGTTTTGTCGAAGTGAGTAGGCCACACCTTGAGTAACGCTTCTGCACTGTAATTCAAGTTTTCGCGGTATCTCAGGAAGTGACCAGATTCTTCTGCTACTTGACTGAGAAACGCACAAACTCTGAACGTGGTATTTATATTGGCCTTCGGAAGTTCAGAGTTCAAAGATGCGATGAGTAAATCCAGATCGACCGCATGTACGGCCACAGGATCGATCTGGATTAGAGTGGCCTTGTCCATGATTTAACCCGCTGGTACGGCCACCCCACGCCAATCCAGAATGACTGGAGGAACAGTTGGATCTACAGAGAATCCAACGATCTTGATCATGTAACTTGAGAACTTACCACCGATTGGGTAGGTGATACCGTTCACTGTATAATTGACAGAACCGTTTGGAATACCGAAGTTGTTCACGCCAGTGTTGAATGTCAACTGGACTGGAGTCTTCTGATCTGGGGAGTATACATTGGCCTTGAGACTCATGATTTGCCAAGTCTTATCATCCAGAGTCTGCGTGTCCTGAGATGAAAGAACCTTGTAATAGACACGGACGTCAGTTCCCTGTGGACGAATGACATCCATGTAAACTACCAAATCACCAGCGTCGAATCCGTCCGCCAACGTGAGATGACGTGTTACATACTTCATGAGACCAGTACCACCAAACTTGCTAGTTTCACCATTGATGATTACAGTTGCGTTTGATGGTGCACCCGGCTCGGAGATGGTGATATTCGGAGTGACGATGTAGCCACCACCCGGATTGATGATGTGTAGGGAGACTAATGAATTTCCACTCAATCCGTTCGCATAGACGTTTGCTGTTGCCTGTGCGGCTAATGGACCCGTAGGTGAATCAATAGTCACTACAATGTTTGCGGCATTGATATGATTACCACCATTCACGATAGTGATATTGGTGTTACTGATTTCGCCTGCGTTGATGATGTTCTGGAAGCCAATCGCACTGATAGTTTCATCATTGAAGAAAGGACTTACATCAGGATCAGTTGAACTCAAGTTGACCTGTAGAAGAAGCGCTGAAGAATTACCAGCATCTAGGACGCGACGACGATTAGAACCAGTTGAACTTTGGCTCAAATCGGCTCCAAAGTTAACAGGCTGATCCTTCTGAATGATCTGATATGAACTATCAAAGACGCCACTATTGGCAGTCAAAGATTTGATGCCGTATGATACGTTACATGGCGCAAAACTCAAATCAGATGAGTGGATAATCAACTGATCGATGAAAGTGTTCTGCAACATTGGCTTGATATTGAAGTTGACATACGAAGGATTCACAGACTGGTTAGTCTGGAATACTGCCTTATTCAATACGAACGTCAAGAATTGATTTGGAATTGGAGTCCAAGCAGATGCATTCTGCGCCTTGAAGAACTGGCTGACGTATGGAGGAGCAGAAGCTAGACGCTGACCAAGGATTGGACTATTGACAGAGATTTCACCAATTTCACCGACCCAGACGTCGTAATCAGGAGACTCAGAATAAACAACCAAACCATATTCAGTGCCAGGAGCCAAATAGACTGGATCTGGGAAACTGAACTTGGTCTGAGTTGCAGTATTGCTTGGGTCTGGATAAGTCACGACACCATCAGTCGTTGCAATGTCTTCCCAACGTGCGGATGCTGCAGACAGAATCTGACTGGTTGGGTACCCATTAACTGTATTGACGAGATAGACGTCAACTGGGAACTGAGTAGACGAACCAGATGGCTTCTGACGGAAGAACAAGTTCACTGAAGAGCAGAAGATTCCGTTATCAGTCTTGTTGGTAACTGGCTTTGGTGTGTAGAATGTCTGAACCAGAGGAGTAGCAAGAGCTGTAGGATTATTAGACTGGCTGTTGTTGTTGATACCGGTGCTAGTTGGTGTCGATGGAGCAACGGTTGAGTTCGCAGCAGCGGACATCACAGGAGTAGGTGGAATTGCTGGAGTCTGTGCCAGCCCAGCATTTGTGAGCAACTGACCACCTGCCACGAATGTAGCCGTAGCCAACATAGTCGCTGCATTGTCAGTTGAACTTGCACCATTATTGATAGTGATCAAACGAGAACCGGTAGCAAACTTGAAGCTTGCATCTTCGGGAACACGGCAGATACACGCAGAGATACCAATGTCATCGACTGTGACATTGCCAATACCGTAGTAGGTATTACCAATGATACCACTCAATGGGACGTTCAGTGTGATGAGATTGTTACTGGTGATAGAAATAATCTTTGCATTTTGACCCACACCACCACCAGAGGTGATGTAGATGATGCTATTGACTACATTACTATTGACGTTCGATTGCAACTGAATTGTGTTTGCATTGCTAGTAGCTAGCGGAACGACACCATGATAGCTATTGAATGCATTGACAGAAAACTTTGCATTGACATTCGAAGTTGAAGTAACGATAGCATTGACTGGAAACTTGTTACCAATGACTTGATTCTGAACGTTTGATAGGAATGATGATCCAGACTTACGAAGGATCAGATTACCTGCCGCATTAGCGACGAAACCAGAATCAATTGTAATAGCCAATGCACCATCTTGGTTTGCCCAATATGCAACCTGCCCAATCAAGCTTGCAATAGCGACGTTGCCACTGTTATCGGGAGTCTGGTAGATCAGATCACC
>Ga0105240_10008587_pt1 | contig 14601 bp, 13 predicted proteins | sample KBSC54metaG_FD_80426 | JGI IMG/M metagenome (GOLD analysis project Ga0105240, IMG submission 80426) | Corn rhizosphere microbial communities from Kellogg Biological Station, Michigan, USA - KBS C5-4 metaG | ecosystem: Host-associated > Plants > Roots > Rhizosphere > Soil | place: Michigan, USA... | reverse complement strand
TAGGTCGGCGTCGAAGGCCGCCTCGGCCAGGATCTGCTCGGCCAGCTGGGTGGAGTTGGGACGGTAGGTCCCGCTGCGCACCTGCTGGGTCAGGTCGTGGATTCGCACCGCACGCTCGGTGGCGGCCACGTTCACGCTCGAAGCGATGGACGAACGCAGGTAATCGGACTGTGCCAACGTCGCCCGGTCGGTGGGGACGGCCGGCGGGGCCGGGTCCTGGCTCCGTCGCTCGGGGGCGGGAGCCGCGGGCGCGACGACCGCGGGACTGTTCACCTCGTTGGTTTTCATGCTGCCTTCTCCGTCTCGGCTCTTCTTGCGAATGGGCTTCGACACGCCACGAACGCCCGATAAGGGCTAACACTCCGAAAATTACGTGGCTGCGATTGCCTGCGCTCTCGCCGAAAGTAGTGCACACGGTGCAACTGGTGAGCCGACATGAGAACCGACCCCACATTCGGCCCACTCTCTACTTGACGTTGAACGTCGGCTGAGTCTATATGCTGCGCCACGCGGATGAGCCCTCTCATCTTTAGGCCTCGACACAACACGCTCGCGCGGCTGAGTTTGGTAGTTCTAGCTGCGGGAGCCGGTGGTACTGTTGGCGGACTGATGCTCTGGGCGCGTACGCCGTACGCGCGCGCCATGGAGACACCGGTCGAGCAGCCGCTGGAGTTCGACCATCGCCACCACACGCGGGACGAAGGCATCGACTGCCGGTACTGCCACAACACGGTGGACAAGGCGCCCTTCGCCAGCATTCCGCCCACACAGCTCTGCCTGAACTGCCACTCGCAGGTCTGGAACAAGAGCCCGCTGCTCGAGCCGGTGCGGAAGAGCTTCATCGATAACAAGCCGCTGGTGTGGAACCGCGTCTACAAGGTTCCCGAGTTCGTCTACTTCAACCACTCGATCCACGTCGGCAAGGGCGTCGGCTGCGTCACCTGCCACGGCCGCGTCGATCAGATGGCCGCCGTCGAGAAGCAGACTCCGCTGACGATGGGGTGGTGCCTCGAGTGCCACCGCAACCCGGAGAAGAACCTGCGTCCGGTTTCCGAGGTCACGAACATGACGTGGCACGCCGAAGGCGACGCCGAGGAGTCGGGTCGCGTCCTGGCCGAGAAGAACGACGTTCACACCCGCACCAGTTGCACGACGTGTCACCGATGAGCAGCCACGATCAGGACCCTCTGCAGGATCATCCGGAAGATCACGCTCGGTCGACCCCTTCCGGGAACGGAGCTTCGTCCGGTTCGCCGCGACGGATCTCGCTTCCCATCGTCGACGAGGCCCTGGCCGCCACCGAAGCCGCCAGCGGCGCGGTGAGGGAGCAGCGGAAGTACTGGCGCAGCATCGCCGAGAAGGAAGGCTCGCCCAAGCTGGCCGCGGCCGCGCAGCGGGAGTTCCCGCCGGGCGCCTCTGAGCTTCCCGAGGTGAGCCGCCGTTCGTTCATGAAGCTGTTCGGCGGCGGCGCCGCGGCCGCTGGCCTGGCCGCCTGCCACCCGTCTGACGAGCAGGCGATCCCGTTCGTGCGCCGCCCCGAGGAGGTCACCCCCGGCAACGCGCTGCACTTTGCCACCGCTTACGGCGTCGAGGGATACGGTCTGGGCCTGGTGGTCGAGAGCCACGAGGGTCGCCCCACGAAGATCGAGGGGAACCCGGATCATCACGACAGCCTGGGCGCCACCGGCCGGTACGAGCAGGCGCTGCTGCAGGGCCTGTACGACAACGATCGCGCCAAGCAGCTGAAGCACAAGGACGAGCCGCTCAGCTGGCACACGTTCCTGAGCCAGATGGCGACGCTGTCCGGCCGCCACGCCGCCGACGGGGGCGCCAAGCTGCGCTTCCTGACGGAGCCGACCGCGTCGCCCCTGCAGCTCGAGCTGCGCAAGCGGATCCTCGAGAAGTTTCCGAAGGCGAAGTTCACCAGCTACAGCTCGATCGCGGGGGACGGCGCCGCCGACGGCCTGCGTCTGGCCTACGGAAAGTACGTCGAGGCGCGCCACGAGCTGACGCGCGCGTCGGTCATCGTCTCGCTGGACGCCGACTTCCTGGGCGAGGGGCCCGAGTCGGTTCGCGCCATGCGGCAGTTCGCCGGCGGCCGCCTGCCCGGCGCCCCGATGAACCGTCTGTACGTGGTCGAGCCCGCCCTGACCGTGACCGGCATGTCGGCGGATCACCGCCTGCGTCTGCGCGCCGGTGACGTGGCCGGCTTCGCGCTGGCCCTGGCCGCCGAGCTGGGGCGTCGTCCCGGCTTCGCGCAGCTGGCGGGGATCGCCAGCGGCGGCCACGGCGTGACGGCGGGCGATCCCAAGTGGATCAGCGCCGTCGCTTCCGACCTGATCAAGCACCGCGGGCAATCGCTGCTGATCGCCGGCCGACGCCAGTCCGCCGCCGTGCACGCCGTGGTGGCCGCGTTGAATGCCGCTCTCGACAACGTCGGGACGACGGTCACGTACGCGACGCCGCTGCTGGCCGACCCGCTGTCCGGGCCCAAGGCCCTGGCGCCGCTGGCCGAGGAGATCGCGGCGGGGCAGGTCGATACGCTGGTCATCACCGCGTACAACCCCGCCTACACCGCGCCGGCCGACCTGAAGTTCGACAAGCTGCTGGCGCGCGTTCCGAACGCCATCTACTGGGCTGCCTACGAGGACGAGACGGCCGCCGTCTCCTCGTACGTGGTGCCGGCTGCCCACGCGCTCGAGTCGTGGGGGGACGCGCGCGCCACCGACGGGACGATCTCCCTGGTTCAGCCGCTGATCGCGCCCCTGTGGGGCGGGCACACGGACATCGAGATCCTGGGCGCCTTCCTGGGCGAGGGCGACCTGAGCGCCTACGAGGTGCTGCGTCGCTCCTGGGCCGCGAAGCAAGCGTCCGTCCCGGGCGCGACCGGCGAGTTCGATCAGGTGTGGGAGAAGTGGGTCGGCGACGGCGTCATCGTCGGCACCGAGACCTCTCCCGAGGCGGCGCTGACGCTCGATGCGGCCGCCATCCAGCAGGGGCTGGGCGCGCTGCTGGCCGCTGGCCCCAAGGGCGCCGGTGTCGAGATCGCGTTCGTCCCCGACTACAAGGTGGTGGACGGCCGCTTCGCGAATTCGGCCTGGCTGCAGGAGCTGCCGGATCCCGTTCACAAGATCACCTGGGACAACGCCGCGCTGATCTCGCCCGCCATGGCCAAGTCGCTGGGGGTCGAGGTCGAGCGGGACAACGACAAGTTCTCGGTGCTGGTGATCGAGTACAAGGATCGCCGGGTGCACGCGCCGGCGCTGATCGCGCCGGGCCACGCGGATGACTCCATCACGCTGGCGCTCGGTTACGGCCGGACCGGTGCGGAGAGCGTGGCCAGCGGCGTCGGCTTCAACGCGGGCGTGCTGCGCGGCAGCGACGCCCCCTGGTTCGACCGTGGCGCCCAGGTCTCGCTGGCGACCGGCATGCACCTGTTCGGCCTGACGCAGAACCACTGGTCGATGGAGAACCGCGAGCCGGCCATCGCGACCAGCCTGGCCGACTTCCAGAACCCGCGCTCCGAGGCGCGCGAGCTGCTGGAGGAGCGGCGGGCGGCGCTGCCCACCATCCACGAGCCCCACGACTACAGCAAAGAGCAATACAAGTGGGGCATGGCGATCGACCTCGGCAAGTGCACGGGGTGCAGCGCCTGCATCGTCGCCTGCCAGTCCGAGAACAACATCCCGACCGTGGGCAGGGATCAGGTGGTGCGCGGCCGCGAGATGCAGTGGCTGCGCGTCGACCGCTACTACTCGGGTGAGCTAGAGGATCCCGAGGTCATCGTGCAGCCGCTCGCCTGCGTGCACTGCGAGACCGCCCCCTGCGAGTACGTCTGCCCCGTCAACGCCACCGTCCACAGCGACGAGGGCCTGAACGAGATGGTCTACAACCGCTGCGTCGGTACCCGGTACTGCAGCAACAACTGCCCCTACAAGGTGCGGCGCTTCAACTTCCTGGACTTCACCAGCGAGACCCCGGCGGTGCGCCGGCTGGGGATGAACCCGGAAGTCACCGTGCGCAGCCGCGGCGTAATGGAGAAGTGCACGTACTGCGTGCAGCGCATCGAGCGCAAGCGTATCGACACCCGCGTGGCGGGGCGCCTGATCGAGGACGGCGAGCTGAAGACGGCCTGCCAGCAGAGCTGCCCGGCCGGCGCGATCGAGTTCGGCAACCTGAACGACCTGAAGTCGCGCGTGACGAAGGCGCAGGCGGACGAGCGACGCTACGACTTGCTGCACGAGCTCGGGACGCGTCCCCGGACCGCCTATCTGGCCCGCGTGCGCAACCTCAACCCCGAGCTAGCAAAAGGCTAGGCGACTGACATGGCCAGCACCGCGACATCAGCCTCGACGACCCGGGACCCGCTGGAGCCGATCCCCCTCATCCAGGGGGTACAGACCGACGAGTCCCTCAACACCTCCCTCCTCGATCACGTCTGGCGTAGCCCCGGCAAGGGGTGGTGGACGCTGTTCGGCCTGGCGCTGGCTGGTCTGGGCCTGCTGGTCATCGGCGTCACGGTCACCCTGTGGAAGGGGATCGGGATGTGGGGCAACAACATCCCGGTCGGCTGGGCGTTCGGCATCATCAACTTCGTCTGGTGGATCGGTATCGGTCACGCCGGCACGCTGATCTCGGCGATCTTGTTGCTGTTGCAGCAGAAGTGGCGGACGTCGATCAATCGCTTCGCCGAGGCGATGACGCTTTTCGCGGTCATCTGCGCCCTGTTGTTCCCGTTGATCCACACGGGCCGTCCCTGGTTCGCGGCCTACTGGCTGATGCCGTACCCCAGCGTCCAGGGGATCTGGCCCCAGTTCAAGAGCCCGCTGGTGTGGGACGTCTTCGCCGTCTCGACCTACTTCACCATCTCCCTGTTGTTCTGGTTCCTGGGCCTCATCCCCGACCTGGCGTCGCTGCGTGATTCCTCGAAGAAGCCGCTGCAGAAGACGATCTACGGCATGCTGGCCCTGGGCTGGCGCGGGTCGGGCCGTCACTGGGCCGAGTACAAGTGGGCGTACCTGCTGCTGGCCGGCCTGTCGACGCCGCTGGTGCTCTCGGTGCACACGATCGTGTCCTTCGACTTCGCCGTGTCCATCCTGCCTGGCTGGCACACCACGGTCTTCCCGCCGTACTTCGTCGCCGGCGCCGTGTTCTCTGGCTTCGCGATGGTCGTGACGTGGATGGTTCCGGCCCGGCAGTTCCTGGGCCTGAAGCACGTCGTCACGATGAAGCACCTGGAGAACATGAACAAGGTCATCCTGGCCACCGGGCTGATGGTGTCCTACGGCTACGCGATGGAGCACTTCATCGCCTGGTACAGCGGTAGCCAGTACGAGTTCGACGAGTTCTTCCAGGTTCGTATGCGCGGCCCGATGGCGCCGGTCTACTGGTTGATGATGTTCTGCAACGTCGTGGTTCCGAACATCTTCTGGTTCAAGAAGGCGCGCACGAACCTGCTGATCATGTGGGTCGCGGCGCTGCTGGTGAACGTCGGCATGTGGTGCGAGCGCTTCAACATCATCGCCACCTCGCTGCATCGCGACTTCCTGCCGTCCAAGTGGGAGCTGTACGCTCCGACCTGGGTCGACTGGAGCATCTACATCGGCACCATCGGGCTGTTCTCGACGCTGTTCCTGCTGTTCCTGAAGTTCGTCCCGGCGGTCGCGGTCACGGAGGTCAAGGAGCTGCGACACGAGCTCGCCCACCAGGCCCACGGCCACGCGGAGGAGGCGCACGGATGAGCCACGGAGGAGGGTTCGAGCCGCGCCGCTACGTGATCGGCCAGTTCGCCGGTCCGGAGGCGATGCTCGACGCGACCCGCAAGATGCGGGAGCGCGGTCACAAGAAGCTGGACACGCACACCCCGTACCCGGTGCACGGCATCGAGGAGGCGCTGGGGCTGGGCCGGGCGAAGATCCCGACCATCGTGCTGTGCGGGGCCATCACCGGCGCGTGCCTCGCCTACGCGCTCATCTATTTCATGAACGTGGTCGACTTCCCGATCAACGTCGCCAACCGTCCCATCCACAGCGCGCCCGCCAACATCCCCATCATGTTCGAGCTGTCGGTGCTTCTGGGCGGGACGTCGTCCTTCTTCGGATTGATGGCGCTGATGCGGCTGCCCGAGCCTTATCACCCCGTCTTCGAGGCGGAGTCGTTCTGGCGCGCCAGCATCGACGGATTCTTCCTGTCGATCGAGGTGCCGAAGGGCCAGAGCCCCGAGGCCGTGGCCGCCGAGTTGAAGTCTCTTTCGGAAGTCAGCGTCGAGATCGTCGAGGAGTCGGAGCGATGACCAACAAGGCCGTCACCCTCTTGCTCGGCGGCGTGCTGTTGACAGCGGCCGGCTGCAACGAGCAGACCCTCGATCCGATGGCGGATCATCAGCAGCCGCGCGAGCGCGCCTACCGGCCCAGCGACTTCTTCGAGACGGGGCTGGTCATGCAGGCCCCTCCGGCCGGCACCGTGCCGCGCGAGCGCCGCACGATGAACATGACCCTGACCAGCGGCATCTCGGGCTACACGGGGCAGTGGGGACAGAACGGCGAGCGGATCGTTCGTTACGCCAGCCGCATCCCCGTCCCGGTGACGCCCGAGTTGATGGCGTTGGGCCGCAAGCGGTACGACATCACCTGCGCCACCTGCCATGGCCCGCTGGGCGACGGCGACAGCATCGTGGCCACCCAGATGGCGCTCCGGCCGCCGCCGTCCTTGCACAAGTATGCGGACCGCGCCCCGGGCTACATCTTCGAGGTCGCGACGCACGGGTTCGGAATGATGGCCTCCTACGCGGCCGAGTTGACCGTCGAAGAGCGCTGGGCCGTGGTGGCCTACATCCGTGCCCTGCAGATCAGCCAGAACGTACCTGCGGCCGAGCTGCCTCCGGATGCGCAGCGCCAGCTCGGTGGGGAAGCCCGATGAAGATCGACATCCAGAAATACGACGGCGGTCGCAACGTGATGATGGGCGCCGGTGCCATCGGCCTCATCGGCACCCTGGCGACGATCGCGGGCATGTTCAGCGCTGATGGCCGCGCCGCGGCGTACTCCTACCTGTTCGGCTTCGCTTACTGGGGCGGCATGGCCCTGGCGTCCGTGGTGCTGCTGCAGATCTTCATGGCCACCCAGGCGCGGTGGATGGTGGTGCTCCGCCGCCCCGTGGAGATCATGGCCGTCACGGTGACGCTGTTCCTGATCCTGTTCGTCCCGATCATCCTGGGGATGAAGCAGATCTACTCATGGGTCGAGCCCGCCGCTGACCTGCCCCGGGAGACGCTGAAGTTGCTGGAGCACAAGAAGCCCTACCTGAACGTTGGCTTCTTCGTGGTGCGCAGCTTCGGGTACCTCTTGCTGGCCTCCGTGGTGGCGCAGCGGCTGTTCGGCTGGTCGACCAAGCAGGACAGCACGGGTGACGTCCAGCTGACGGCCCGCCAGCGCAGGCTGGGGGCGGGGGCGCTGCCCTTCGTGGCGCTGACGTTCAGCTTCGCGGCCTTCGACTGGCTGATGAGCCTGAACCCCACCTGGTTCTCCACCATCTTCGGCGTCTACTTCTTCGCCGGTAGCTTCGTCAGCGTGCTGGCGCTGCTGATCATCGTCACCGACCGCGCCCGCGGGAAGAACCTGTACGGCGACTACGTCTCGCCCGAGCACATCCACAACCTGGGCAAGCTGATGCTGGCCTTCATCTGCTTCTGGACGTACATCGGCTTCGCCCAGTTCCTGCTCATCTGGATCGCGGGCCTTCCCGAGGAGATCCCCTTCTACCTGGTGCGGATGCACGGTGGGTGGGCGGCCGTCAGCATCTTCCTCATCTTCGGCCACTTCTTCATCCCGTTCGGGCTGCTGCTCTCCCGCTCCCGCAAGCGGCACAGCGGCCGGTTGTCGCTGGTCGCGTTCTGGGTGCTGCTGGTCCACGCGGTCGACATCTACTGGCTGATTGTTCCCTCCCTCGACCCGAACGCGCTGGTCCTGCATTGGTCACTGCTCACCGCCTTCGCCGGCATCGGTGGTCTTTCGATCGCCTTCGCCATGTGGCGCATCCGGGGGCACTTCACCGTCCCGATCCGCGACCCGTACCTGGCGGACTCCCTCGCCTACAAGCAGCCGTAAACCATGAGCCACTCTCATTCACATTCGACAGGCGGCCACGGGCAAGAGCACGTGGGCAGCGACGAGATGAATCTGAAAAAGATCGTCGCGGTCGGTGTCGTGTCGCTGGTGGTGTTCGCCGTGGGTATCATCTGCGCGTACTTCCTGATGGTCGGCCAGCGCGCCGAGGTGCGGCGCGGGGGTCCGGAGAAGCCCCGGGCCGAGCTGGGCAAGGCGGAGATCGGTATCGTCGATCAGGTGCTGTTCTCGGCGGACAACCGCCTGGAGATCTGGCGCGCCGAGCACAAGAAGCGGCTGGAGTCGTACGGCTGGATCGACAAGGCCAAGGGCGTCGCCCACATCCCGATCGAGCAGGCGATGGCCAAGGTCGTTGCTTCCCCGCCGGACATCGCGGGGGAGGGTGTCCCCCCCGTGGCAGTTCCCCCCGCGGCCCCTCCGGAGTTCACGGGCGGCGACGCGAAGGCGGCGCCGGCCAAGGCTGGCACCGACAAGGCGAAGGGGAGCAAGCGATGACGGCTCGCTCGCTGTCGCTCTCGATGGCGTTCGTCTCGGCCAGCGTCGGCCTGGGCGCCCTACCGGGCGTGGCGAACGCCACGGAGCGAAACACGCCACCGCCCTCGTTCACCCAGGACGCCGAGCAGCCGCTGGCCGCGTTGCAGGACGTCGACGTCATCGAGCACCTGGGCGACAAGGTGCCGGGTGGACTGACGTTCCGTGATCCGAATGGCAACAAGGTCGAGCTGGACGGACTGATGGGGAACCGGCCGCTGCTGGTCACCCTCGGCTACTACCGCTGCCCGATGCTCTGCAACCTGGTGCTGGACGGCCTGGTGAAGGCCATGAAGCAGTCCGGGTTGGTGGTGGGCAAGGACTTCCAGGCCGTGTCGATCAGCATCGACCCGGACGAGGACGCCAAGCAGGCGCTGACCACGCGGAGCCGAATCTGGTCGGCCCTGGGCGGGCAGGGCGACGCGAACTCCTGGCCCTTCCTGCTGGGCGACAGCATGGGCAGCCGCATGCTCGCTGACGCCGTCGGTTTCAAGTACGTGTACGACAAGACGAGCCGGCAGTTCGCTCACGACGCCGTCAGCTTCGTCTTGACCCCCGAGGGGAGGATCTCTCGCTACCTTTACGGCGTCGACGTGCTGCCGCGGGATTTCCGCCTGGCGCTGGTCGAGGCCGGCGCGGGCCGGGTCGGAACCTCCTTCGATCGCCTGCTGCTCTCCTGTTTTCAATATGATCCGGTCAATCGAAAGTACGCCCCCTATGCCCTTGGTTTCGTTCGTATCGGCGCGGGACTGGTGTTCCTGATGCTGGTCACGCTGCTGACGGTGCTGTGGCGGAAGGAGTTGGTCATGAGAAGAAGGAGGGTCGCATGATGAACGACTTCATGCGGACCATTCTCTGGCTGCCCGAGCAGGCGTCTACCTTCGCGCTGAAGGTCGACACGCTGCACTACTTCATCATCACCGTCACGATGCTGGCATCGACGTTGGTGGGGCTGCTGGCGTTCGGCTTCTTCTTCCGTTACCGGCAGCGCCGGGTCGGGCAGTCGACGCCCATCGTCGAGCCGAGCGTTCGCTTCGAGCTGACGGTCATCGCGGTGCCGCTGATCTTCTTCCTGGCCTGGTTCGTTCAGGGGTTCCGGGACTTCGTCTGGTACACCACTCCGCCCAAGGACACGACGGACGTCTACGTCATGGGCAAGAAGTGGATGTGGAAGTTCGCCTATCCCGATGGTCCGAACGCCATCGGCACGCTGCACGTCCCGGCGAACCGTCCCGTCCGCTTGTTGATGACCAGCCGCGACGTGATCCACTCGTTCTTCGTCCCGGACTTCCGCATCAAGATGGACGTCCTGCCGGGCCGCTACACCGAGGCCTGGTTCGAGGCCACCAAGCCGGGACGCTATCAGGTCCTGTGCGCCGAGTACTGCGGCACGTGGCACTCGCAGATGTGGGGCGAGGTCGTCGTGATGCCGCCGGCCGAGTTCGACGACTGGCTGACCGAGCAGAAGCGGGGCCTAGCCGAGCGCGCCGACAGCGGCGGCGACGACGGCCCCAGCTTCCACGGCACCATCGTCGAGTACGGCAAGAAGGTGGCGATGGCCCAGGGATGCCTGAAGTGCCACTCGCTGACCGGCGAGCCGCACATCGGTCCGACCTGGCTCGACCTCTATCACCGCCGCGAGACCCTGGAGAACGGGGAGACCATCGTGGCCGACGAGGGATATCTGACCGACTCGATGATCGATCCTCGCGCCAAGATCGTGAAGGGCTACAAGCCCGTCATGCCGACCTACCGCGGGAAGCTGACGGCGCCCGAGGCCGCGGCGCTCGTGGAATTCATCAAGTCCCTGCGTAGCACCCATCTCGAAAACGTTCCGTCGAAGGAAGCGGTCTATGAGCCAGCCAGCCGATAGCGCGGCCCTTACGCCTCCCGAGGCGCCGGCCTATCAGAAGATCAACTACCTGAACGTCGATCGCGGCGTCATGTCGTGGTTGAAGACGCTCGATCACAAGCGGATCGGCATCATGTACTTCGTGTCCGTGCTGGCGACCTTCCTGCTGGGCGGCATCTTCGCGATGATCGTCCGCCTCGAGCTCACCACGCCCGAGCCGACCATCATCGGCGCGAACGCCTACAACCGGATGTTCACGCTGCACGGCATGGTCATGGTCTTCTTGTTCATGATCCCCGCCATCCCCGGCGTGTTCGGGAACTTCTTCATCCCGCTGATGGTGGGGGCCAAGGACGTGGCCTTCCCGCGCCTGAACCTGCTGTCGCTGTACGTCTACTGGACCGGCGCGGCCATCGTGCTGTTCGGGGTCATCACCGGCGGCGCCGACAGCGGCTGGACGTTCTACGCGCCGTACAGCACCACGACACCAATGACGTTGTTCCCGGTGTTGCTGGGCGTGTTCATCCTGGGGTTCTCCTCGATCTTGACGGGGTTGAACTTCATCGTGACCGTCCACACCCTGCGGGCGCCGGGCATCACCTGGATGAAGATGCCCCTGTTCGTGTGGGGTATCTACGCGACCAGCATCATCCAGGTCCTGGCCACGCCGGTCATCGGTCTGACGACCCTGCTGGTCGGCATCGAGAAGGTGGGCGGGTTCGGCCTGTTCGATCCGGGCCGCGGCGGTGACCCGGTGCTGATGCAGCACCTGTTCTGGTTCTACTCGCACCCGGCCGTCTACATCATGGTCCTGCCGGCCATGAGCGTCATGAGCGAGATCGTCGCGGCCTTCGCCCGCAAGAACATCTTTGGCTACAAGATGATCGCGTACTCGTCGCTGGGCATCGCGTTCGTCGGGTTCTTCGCCTGGGGCCACCACATGTTCGTCTCCGGCCAGTCTTCGTTCGACGGAGGCGCGTTCGCGGTCATCTCCATGCTGGTCGGCGTGTTCACCGCCATCAAGGTGTTCAACTGGGTCGGCACCATGTACCGGGGCGCGATCTACGTGTCGGCGCCCTTCCTGTACCTGTGCGGCTTCCTGTTTTTCACCGTGTTCGGCGGCATGACGGGTATCGCGCTGGCCACCATCTCGCCTGACGTCCACTGGCACGACACGTACTTCGTCGTCGCCCACTTCCACTTCATCATGGTGGGCGCGGTCATCATGGCCTTTCTGGCCGCCATCCACTACTGGTTCCCGAAGATGTTCGGGAAGATGTATCACGAGGGCTGGGGCATGGTGGGCGCCGCCTTCATCGTGCTGGGCTTCAACGCCACGTTCATCCCGCAGTTCTTGCTGGGAAACGCCGGCATGCCGCGCCGTTACTACATGTATCCCGAGCGCTTCACGGCGTTGAACGTCGCCTCCACGGCCGGCTCCTCGCTGCTGGCGATCGGGTTCATCATCATCCTCATCTACCTGATCTACGCGCTGATTCATGGCGAGGTCGCCGGACCGAACCCCTGGCATTCCAAGGGTTACGAGTGGCGCACCAGCTCGCCGCCCATCAAGGAGAACTTCGAGGAGATCTTGGAGTACCCCGAGCCGCCGCACACGTACCAGCACCCCGGTGAGGAGGTCGAACATGTCGTCATCTGATGCGGCCGTCCACGGCCACGGAGGGCACGACGAGCACGACTCGAATCCCCACCTGGCCCATCACTTCGACAGCATCGCGACGCAGAACCATGCGTCGCGCCTGGGGATGTGGCTGTTCCTGGGAACCGAGGTCCTGCTGTTCGCCGGGTTGTTCCTGGGATATGCGGTCTACCGCCACTTCTATCACGACACGTTTCGCTTCGCGTCGCACACCCTGAACCTGACGCTGGGCACGGTCAACACGATCGTGCTGATCAGCAGCAGCTTCACGGTCGCCATGGCCTACCACATGGTGAAGAAGGGCAACAACAAGGCGGCCGCCGGGCTGCTGGTCTTCACCATCCTCTGCGCGCTGGCCTTCTTGTGCATCAAGGCGTTCGAGTACCAGCACAAGTTCGCCGAGGGCGCCCTGCCCGGGAAGTGGTTCACCTTCGAAGAGATGAAGGGGATGCCGGGCGCGAACATGTTCTTCACCGTCTACTTCCTGACCACCGGCCTGCACGCCTTCCACGTCATCGTGGGTATGGCGATCCTGATGTGGGTGCTGAAGAAGGTGATCAAGGGGCAGGTCGACGCGAGCTACTCCATCCCGGTGGAGCTGGGGGGGCTGTACTGGCACCTGGTCGACCTGGTGTGGATCTTCCTCTTTCCGTTGCTGTACCTGATCTAGCGACCTTTGCGGAGACGCCGTGGCTGAAAAGAACAAACAGGCTGCCGACCCGAGCGCGCACGAGCATGAGCATGGAGCGGGCCGCTACGTCCTGATCTGGGCGGCCCTGCTGGTGTTCACCCTGACGACCGTCATCACCGGTCGGATGGATCTGGGCGGGGCCAACCTGCCGCTGGCGCTGATCATCGCGACCGTGAAGGCGACGCTGGTGGTGCTGTTCTTCATGCACTTGTGGGACTCGGAGGGGATCAACCGCCTGGTCTTCGGCGTGGCGCTGTTGTTCGTGCTGGTCTTGCTGGCCGGCGTCTTCGGCGACCTGCTGACGCGCATGCCGGACGCCCTGCCCACCGGGCAGCACGCCCACACGCTGGAGGGCGGCGACATGCCGACCACGCCAGCCCTGAACCCGCACGCGGAGTAGCCTCGCGGCCCTCGGGCCGCGCCTGTTCTCGTGAGCCGAACTCCCGTTCGGGGGCGGAGGCCAGGCTGGCGCCAGGAGCGATCGCGCCTCCCGTGGTCGGGTGCCTTGGTGGCCGAAACGTGCTCTATTTATCTGGAGTCAGTCTTCTCAAACCACCCAAACCGAGGCAAGGTTAGACCATGAAGCGTGTATTCAATTTCGGTGCTGGTCCCGCAACGCTGCCGGTCTCCGTTCTGGAGGAGGCGAGCCGCGGGGTTCTTGAGGTGGGCGGCTCGGGGATGTCGGTCCTCGAGGTCAGCCACCGCAGCAAGGTCTACGAGGCGATCCACTTCGACGCGCGCGACCGCTTGCTGAAGGCGCTTGGCCTGGACGCCGCCGAGTACGGAGCGCTGTTCCTGGGCGGTGGGGCCAGCCAGCAGTTCGCGATGCTGCCGATGAACCTGCTGGGCGGGGGCGCGGCCGACTACGTCAACACCGGCGAGTGGTCGAGCAAGGCGATCAAGGAGGCGAAGCGCTTCGGCACGGTCAACGTCGTCGCGTCGTCCGAGGACAAGAAGTTCTCGTACATCCCCAAGGCGCTGAAGCTGACCGCCGGCGCCAAGTACCTTCACATCACGACGAACAACACCATCGAGGGCACGGAGTACAACGCCCTGCCGGAGACGGGCGACGTTCCGCTGGTGGGTGACGCGTCGTCGGACATCCTGGGCCGCGCCTACGACTACAAGCGGTTCGCCATGATCTACGCGGGCGCGCAGAAGAACCTGGGTCCGGCCGGCGTCACCATCGTGGTCGCCAAGCGAAAGTGGCTGGAGTCGGCGACGGACGACGTCGCCGCGATCCTCTCGTACAAGACGCACCTGAAGAACGACTCGCTGTACAACACGCCGCCCGCGTTCGCGATCTACACGGTCGGGCTGGTGCTGAAGTGGGTCGAGGAGCAGGGCGGCGTGGCCGCGCTGGACAAGCGGAACCGCGAGCGCGCGGCCGCCATCTACAACGCGCTGGACGCGGCGCCGGACGTCTACGATCCGGCCGTGACGGACAAGGCCAACCGGTCGTGCATGAACGTCACGTTCCGTATCCGCGACGCGGCGAAGGAGAAGGAGTTCCTCGCTGCCGCCGAGGCGCAGGGGCTCGACGGCCTGAAGGGGCACCGCTCGGTCGGTGGCTTCCGGGCGTCGATCTACAACGCCATGCCTCAGGCGGGCATCGACGCGCTGGTGGGGCTGATTCAGCAGTTCGCGAAGAAGTAGTCGATCGCGGCTACGGCCGCGGATGACCGAGAGGGCGGGGCGCCAGTCATGGAGCTCCGCCCTTTTGCGTTTCACGGCGGGCCGCCGG
>Ga0105240_10008586_pt1 | contig 14602 bp, 11 predicted proteins | sample KBSC54metaG_FD_80426 | JGI IMG/M metagenome (GOLD analysis project Ga0105240, IMG submission 80426) | Corn rhizosphere microbial communities from Kellogg Biological Station, Michigan, USA - KBS C5-4 metaG | ecosystem: Host-associated > Plants > Roots > Rhizosphere > Soil | place: Michigan, USA... | reverse complement strand
TGGCTGGCCGCGGCTTCCTCCCCGAAGAGGATCTCAGCCCCGGCGCCCGCCCCGTCGCCGTCATCAGCTACGGATTCTGGGACCGCATGTACGGGCGAGCCGCCGACATCACCTCGCGCACCGTCAAACTGAACGGCCGCGGTTACCGCATCGTCGGCGTGGCACCCCAGGGATTCCACGGCATCGCCAACATGTACGCCGCCGACGTCTGGGTCCCGCTCATGATGTACGAGCAGATCTACCCCAACCCCGCCTGGGTGAATCAGCGGCGCGCCCTGATTTTCTCGGTGGCCGGCCGGCTGAAGCCCGGGATCGGCGTGGCGCAGGCCGAGGCCGGTCTGCAGGCCATCGCGCAGGAACTGGAACGCGAGTATCCCGGCGAGAATCGCGGACGCCGCGTTCAACTCACCCCGCTCACCGAAGCCGCAGTCGCGCCGGAGACCCGCGACCTGATGCGCCACTCGGGCACGGTGCTGATCATCGTGTCGGCGCTCGTCCTGCTGATCGCCTGCGCCAACGTCGCCAATCTGCAAATGGCGCGCGCCGCCGGTCGCACTCGCGAGATCACCGTCCGGCTGGCGCTCGGAGCCTCGCGCTGGCAGTTGATTCGCCAATTGCTCACGGAAAGCCTGCTTCTGTCCGCCGCAGGCGCCGCCCTGGGACTCCTGCTCGCACGCTGGACGCGCGACCTCATGTGGTCCTTGCGTCCGCCCGTGCTGCGCCGCGCCGGTTTCAATCTCGACCTGGATTGGCGCGTGCTGCTCTACACTCTGACCGTCGCCCTCGCCACCGGCGTTCTGTTCGGACTCATCCCCGGATTCCGCTCCACCGCGCGCGACCTTGCGCGTGATTTGAAGGAACGCTCCGGCCAGGCGTCCGCCGGCGGGCGCTGGCAGTCGCGATCCGTCCTGGTGATATTTCAGATGGCGCTTTCGCTGATCGCGCTCGTGGGTGCCGGGCTGTTCCTTCGCAGCCTGCGCAACGCCGGGCAGATCGACCCAGGCTTCGACGCCAACCACCTCGCGGTGATCTCATTTAACCTGAGCGACCAGGGTTACAACGAAGGACGTGGCCGCGAATTCCACCGCCGCGCCGTCGAGGTGGCCGCCGCGATTCCGGGCGCGGATTCCGTCGCCATCTCCAAGGACGTCCCGTTCAGTGTCGGCAGCGCGCGCACGCTGGTGCTGCAAGGCCAGGACAACACGCATGGTCGCGTGACGCTCACCTCGGTCACGTACCCCGGATATTTTCAGACTGCCGGAATCCGGCTGCTCCGCGGGCGCGACTTCAGCCTCCAGGACACGAAGCAAACTCCACGCGTCGCCATCGTCAACGAAGCTGCCGCGGCGTACTTCTGGCCGGGCCGCGACCCCGTCGGTCAGGTCATTTCCTTTTATCCCGAGAACCTCCCGGTCTCCATCGTCGGCGTTGCGCGCAACGCGAATTACCTCACGCTGGGCGAAGCGCCGCAGGCCATGGTGTACCTGTCGCTCGTCCAGTATTACTTCCCCTACGGCGCCGTGTACATCCACACGCGCGGCGATCCGGAGGTGGTCATGGCTGCGGCGCGCAAACAACTGCGCGGCCTCGATCCCAACCTGGTGCTCGACGCCGAGGCCGCCGCGACCACGATTCGGCAGTCGCTCTGGGCGCAGCGGCTGCTCGCCGATTTGCTGGCCGTGTTCGGAATCCTCGCGCTGCTGCTGGCGACCATCGGTATCTATGGCGTGATCTCGTATTCCGTCCAGCAGCGGACGCGCGAAATGGGAATTCGGCAGGCCCTCGGCGCCACGCGCGCCGATATCCAGATCCTCGTGGTCCGCGAAGCCATTCGGCTCGTCGCGATCGGCGTGGCGGTGGGCTCGAGTGTCGCGCTGGCAGGCTCGCGCGCGGTCAACAGTCTGCTGTTTGTCGGCGGCGCGCGCGACGCGATAACGTTCGTACTCGTGCCGTCGCTTTTAATTCTGGTCTCGCTGTTTGCCTGCTGGCTCCCGTCATTGCGCGCCACTCGCGTGGATCCCGCGATTGCCCTCCGCGACGAATAGGGCCGGCCTCCCTGCCCCGTCGCACGCGCATTCGCGCTTCCTTCCGGCCGCTGCCCGCCATGCCATCCACACGGCCGTCCCGCCAGCATCGCGAATTTCTGCGGAAGTCGTGAGGCAGGATGGCATCCTGCAACGGGTTGGCAACCCGCTCCCAAATGCCGCATACTCTTTTCCCGATATAGCGAATTCTGCGGACTTTGTAGGGCAGCCCCCCGGTCTGCACACCCCCTGGACCCGCTGCGCTCTGCCAACAATCAGCTGCTTACGGCTACCGGAAAACCGACCAGGGGCGGCTGCAGACCCATCACTGCCCCGCCGAGACACTCCAGATATTCAGCGCACCCGACGTCGCATGCGCATTCGCGTTTCCTTCCGGCAGCGCGATTCTCCCATCCACAACGATCGGACTATTCCAGTGCCCGCTGCCGCACTCCAGGTTCGCAATCTGCGTGCCGTTCCTCGGATCGTACACGCGCATCCCGCCGTTCGGATCGTACACATAGACCAGGCCGCCCGCGATCACCGGACTCGTCCCCGGCGTCTGATTACTCCAGATCTGCGTCAGGCCCGCGTTGGCCGCCAACCACGCGGCCGTCCCGCCACTGTCGGCAGTGAACATCCACGTCTCCGTCCGACTCCGCCACACCGCGGCCGTCGAGAGCATCATGCTCCCCGACGGCACGCTTTGCAGTTCGTTGCCCGTGTGCGCGGTTGCGCCGGCGATCGCGCTGATGCGCAGCAGCCGGATCTGCGCATCCTTGCCTCCCTGCGCCAGCACGTCCGGTCCGAGCAGCACCGGCGACGTCGACCCGATGTCCAGGTCGAGTCCCTCCAGCCTCGCGTTATCCGCCGGCGAGTAGTTCGCCAGCACCCGCGTCGCGTCGCGGTCGAGCACGATCACGGAATCGCCCCAATCGGTCACGCCATCGTAAGGGCCATTGCCGGTGGCGACGAAGATATTGCCCGTCGCCGCATCGATCACCGCTCCGGCACGCCCCCAGATCGCCGATCGAGTCGACCGGCACGATCCCGGATCGATCAGGCCGGCGCGATCGCTGCACAGGGAATTCCACACATGCTGCAGCGCGCCAGTCTGCGCGTCCAGCACCGCGACGTGGCCCTGATACGGTGGCGCATCGCCCAAGTAACCGCCAGTGACCGCGATGACCCGGCCGCCGAACTCCTTCAGCGGCGATGCGATCTTCTCGCGACTCGGCAGCAGCGTGATCGCGGTCGTCCACACGATGTGACCGTCTGCGATCGCCAGTTTCTGCACGCGACCTTCGGGCGAGGCCGCGTAGATGTGCTGCCGGTCAGGATCGGCGGCCGGTGTGCTGTTCGTGACTTGCGCCGTGCCCGCCCATGCCGAATATCCAGGCGGCGTATACTCCCAGAGAACGGCGCCGCTGTCCGCATCGACCGCGATGGTCTTCCCGTAAGTGGTGGTCACGAAAAACACGTCACGGATCGACCCGCTCACAGCCACATCGTGGAGGTAAATCGCGGCCGCATCCACCGTGCCATCCAAGTGGACCTGGCGCCTGTGCAAAGAACTCACGTTGCCCGCCGTGATCCCGGTCGCGGCGGGAGGCGCGCTCGAACTCGCCACGTCCCACCCGAATTGCGGCCAGTCCCTGGCCGCTTCGCGCCGGCCTGCCCTTTGCGCCGTGACTCGCAAACTCAGTGCCCCTGCCAGAAGAACAAACAAGGACAGCAGTCGCCGCCACAGCATAACTCAATCATACGGCGGCGATGTTTTTCGGACCACCCCGCCTGAGAGCAGCGAGTGAATAGCATCACATGCCGCTCCGATCACGCTCTCGCCCCGGATGTGACACGCCAGATCGGCGCCCCTGGCAGAGAATCGCGGATCGTCCAGAAGCCGTCGGATCGCGGCGCTTGCGGACTCGACGGTGTACCTGCTCCGCGGAAGGTGAATGCCGGCGCCCAGTCGCTCGATTCTATATGCGTTGTCGGGTTGGTCCCAGCCGTACGGCACGACGAGCATGGGCCGGCCCGCGCGAAGTGCTTCGCCCGTTGTTCCCGATCCGCCTTGGTGAATGATGACCGCAGCTCTCGAGAATACCTGCGAGTAGGGCACATACGGCAGACGGAGCACGTCATCGCCGTCATTCTCCCCTGCCGCACTGATTCCGATCAGCAAGGCTCGCACACCGAGGCGCCTCGCCGCCTTCACGCTGACGTCGTAAAAATCCCGCGGGTTATGAACCGCCGTCGAACCCTGCGTAAACACCAGGAAAGGCGCCTCGGCTTCCAGGAATTCTCGCAGTTCTCTGCCTGTCTCGATGCCGGCAGGATCTTCTTCGAATAAGAAGCCCGGCTGAATCGTCTGTTCCGGCCAGTCGCGCTGTTTCGGAGCGAACCACTTTGAAAACATCGCCAGCACGAGGTGCGGCGAAAACTTGTCCTCGAATACAGGGTCGCACTTGCGCCGCAACTGTTCCATGCGTCGCAGGCGGCGCACCGGATTAGACCAATGTCTTGTTGCCAATTTGCCGGCACAGAGAGCCGCTTTGTAGATAGCAGGGCCGGCCCTGCGCAGCTCAAATAGAACGGGCAGGTTCACGGTCAACGAAGGATCGATGCAGGAGAAAAACGAGAACGGCGACAGGATCAGCGACACCCACGGCAACCCAGCTTTTTCGGCCACGAGAGGAGCAGCGTAGACGAGTTCTCCCGCAATCAACAGATCGGCGCCGTCAACCGCTGCGAGGAGGTCGCGGTACGTATGCTCCAACTCCGGCAGCAGCATTTGCCGGTAGAGCACTTCCAGACCTCGTCGCAAATCCTCGCAACTGCGAATCAGCTTGGCGTCTGTCGGGCTCCAATCCGGACGCATAGAGCGGAAACACAGCCCGGCGCCTTCAACTTTGCCCTTGTAGTACGGCGTTGTCGCAATGGTGACCCGGCATCCCCGCTTTGAAAGCTCCCGGCCCAGCGCAAGGCAGGGATGAAGGTCGCCAAGCGAACCGATCGTAGCAATGATGACGGACGGCTTCACACGGCAAGTCTACCGCGGCCGTTGACAACTTTTATCTCCTTTGATTGCAATGAAACCACGCCAAAAAGGCCCGATTTGCTTGACATGACCTGCTATTAGTAAGGATGGGAGGTGCCACGAAATGGCAACTCAAGCACAGATAACCGCAAACAGACTGAACGCACTGAAATCCAAAGGGCCTGTCACGCCCGAAGGTAAGCAGGCCGTCCGCTTCAACGCCCTGAAAACCGGCATTGACGCGACCCAGATCATTATCCGTGGCGAGAGCCCCGAGGAATTCGAAGCCTTCGCCGCTGCTCTCCGCGACACCTGGCAGCCCGCCGACCTCGTCGAGTCGGCCTTCGTCGATCGCCTCATCCACAACACTTGGCGTCTCGATCGCCTTCGCATCGCCGAAGCCCAGATCTGGGACCGCGCCGTGGCCGACGGCGCCGCCGATTTCGGCGAAGCCTTCGAGCGCACCGAGAAACTCCTCGGCCGGCTCCAAGGCCAGGTCGCCAGCATCGAGCGCTCCCTCAGCCAGGCCACCCGCGACCTCAAACGCCTCCAGGCAGCCCGCGCCAAAGCCCCAGCCCCAATTACGGAACAAAGCCAATTCTCCCCGGAAAGCGACCAGGAATTAGAGCGGCAAATAGCCGACTGGCGTGCCAAGCGCGCCGCCCGCGACGACGATTCGCCCTTTGATTTCTAAAAACGGCCATCCCCCGTCCACCGCAACCGTTCTTTGACAACCGAATATTCCCCTCCCAACTTCTTACGCCTGAAGTGTGTCTCTTTTTGCCTCCGCGTCTTCCTCGGCGTCTCGGCGCCTCGGCGGTGAAAATCGGTTTCTCCGGAACAAAGCCAATTTCCCTATACTAACCATGAGGTTCGTACGTGCAGCGTCGTCGGAATTTTCTAAACTGGGCGGGATTCGCGATCGTCTTTGTCGCGTTCGCCAGCTACCTGCCATTCTTCGCCTTGTTCCCTGCCACCCGCGATATTCCTTGGGCGAACTATCTCCTGTTCCTGATCGGCGGCGCTCTCATTGCCGTGGGCGTCAGGCGTGCCTTCCGCGATCCCGAGCACTACCGTGGCAGAATCAGCGGCTCGATCCTGGCGGCCGTAAGTGCCGTCCTCTTCGCTTTCTTCGTTTTGACTGTTACTTACTTCTCGAAGCAGCTTCCCTCCGCCAACTCAGCCTTAGCGGTCAGCCGGTCGGCGCCGCCATTCGTGCTCGCCGACACTGCTGGAAACGTAATCTCATCCGCTGCTCTCCTGAAGGAGCATCGCGGCCTCGTGCTCGTTTTCTATCGAGGCTACTGGTGAACGTTCTGTAACTCCGAGTTGCGGAGTTTCGAGCGGCACCTGAACGAGTTCCATCGGCGTGGCATTGAGGTCGTGGCGATCAGCGTCGATTCGCCCGCCGAGTCACAGAAGCTCTGCCATTCCCAGGGCTATACGTTTCCATTTCTCTCCGATCCCAAGGCTGAGACGATTCGGCAGTACGGAGTGCTGCATGCCAACGGCGGAGGTGGAGGTGTAGACATCGCGCGACCCGCCGAATTCCTCGTCGACGCGACCGGCGCCATCCGGTGGGTGAACCTGACGGATGATTTCCGTGTGCGGGCCCGGCCGGACCGGGTGCTGGCGGCCATAGACCGGCTTTGACATAGAGGCGGGTACGCTACTGCCCCGTATACCGCGCTCGCGGCCGAATCAACTCACCGCTCGAATATTGCTCGATCGCATGTGCGATCCAGCCAACAGTGCGCCCGAGCGCGAAGATAACGAGCGGCGCCCGCTGGGGCATCTCATACGCGCGCGTCATCGCCGCGAGTCCGAAGTCCAGATTGGCGAACTCATGCAGCAAGTCGGCGCCGGCTTTACGCAGCGCGCGAATCGGACGCAGTGCCACGCGGTTGCCGCTCCGCTCGGCAAGCGTCAGCAGCAGCGCACCTCTCGGATCGCCATCCGCATATAAAGGATGGCCGAATCCCGGCACCCGCTCGCCCCGCCGCAGACGACTCGATACCGTACCCGTAGCGCGGGCCGCCGAGCCTGCCTCCTCGAAGAGCGCCCAAACGCGCTCCGTTTCGCCGCCATGCCTGCGACCCTTCAGCGCGGCCAGGCCCGCCGAGACAACATCGTAAGGAGAGGCTCCGCCCGAGGCCGCACACCGCGCCGTGAATGTCGAGACGTTCAGTTCATGGTCGGCGCAGAGGACCAGGGCGGTTCGGATCGCCTCGGCGGCCTTCGCATTTCCCGGCGCCCAGACCGATTGCAGCACCTCGTGAATGGAAGCGCGGCGATTGCGCCCGATAGCAGACGCAAAAAGGCGGACGATGCGCGCTCCGGTCTGGCGCACGGCGGAGGGACGCAAATCGTAGGCGGCCGGGTCGGCGGCCCCAGCCGCGGGAAGAATGGTCTGCATGCGGACGATGGGATCGCGCGGAAGAGGGCGGACCAGTGCGGACCGAAGCCCAGGATCGAAGAGTCGCTCGGCGGGACCGGCCGCCCACAACAGCCGGGCGGCGTCTTCGAGCGTGTCGGTCGCGGCCAACTCCACGGCATCCTTTCCGCGGTAATACAGCCGGCCGTTATGGATCCTGGTGATCGCCGATGCGAGCACGGGACTCCCCCAGTTCAAGCCGCGGGCCGCTGCCTGGTCGGGGTCCCGCCGCGCTTCCTGGCGGGCCAGCAGCCGGCGGATGTCTTCCGAAGAGTAGAGCCGTTCCCGCGATCGCCCCGGCGCCGGGTGGGATTGGATCTGTCCCCGGCTGGTATATGCGTACAGCGTAGCGCGCGAGACGCGCAGGGCTTGAGCGGCTTGTTCGGCCGTCAGATCGGACATATCTTGATTAGCTTATCAAGATTGACAAGGTTGATGACAAGCCATCAATATGAGGGCGTGAGACAAGGTTTGGAAGGAATCGTGGCGGCCGCTACCCGGCTCAGTCGAGTCGATGGCGAGGCCGGGCAACTAACCATCGCGGGCTACACGGTCGAGGATTTGGCGCCGCGGGCGACATTCGAAGAAGTCGTGTACCTGCTGCTCCACGGCCGGCTCCCAGGGCGTGAAGAGTTGGTGCACTTCGCCGCGGAACTCGCAGGCCGCCGCCAACTGCCGCGGGCCACCGTCGAACTTCTACGCGAGGCCGCGATCGCCGGGGCAGGCGGCATGGACGCCCTACGTATGGGTACGGCGACGCTCGGTATCGGCGTCGGGGAAAGCCCGGTCGAGCAGGCGCTGGTAGCCATCGCGGCATTCCCGGCGATCATCGGGGCCTGGTGGCGTCTTCGAAATGGCCGGTGCCCCGCCCCGGTCCTCCCGGATCTCTCGCACGCGGCCCATTTTCTGCAGCAACTCACAGGCGTCGAGCCGGACCCAGAGAAATCGCGGGCGCTCGAAACGTACCTGAACACCGTCTGCGATCACGGTTTGAACGCCTCGACCTTCACTGCCCGAGTGATCGTATCCACTCGATCGGATGTGATCTCCGCCATCACGGGCGCCGTTGGAGCCATGAAGGGTCCCCTGCACGGCGGCGCGCCCGGTCCGGCCTTGAATATGGTATTCGAGGTCGGTACAGCCGGCCGCGCCGAGGCGATCATCGCCGAGCGCCTGGATCGCGGCGAGCGACTCATGGGTTTCGGCCATCGCGTGTACCGCGTCCGCGATCCCAGAGCCGACGTGCTGGCGGCGGCCGCCGAGCGACTCTATGCCGCGGGAGCCGATCGCCAGGTTTACGATCTGGCGCGCCACGTCGAGGCCACCGCGCTCCGCCTCCTGCGGCAGCGCAAGCCGGATCGCCGCATCGAGACAAACGTGGAGTTCTACACCGCGCTGCTGCTGCATGGGATCGGACTGCCGGTCGAGTTGTTCACTCCGGCCTTCGCCGCCGGTCGAGTCGCCGGCTGGTCGGGCCACTGCCTCGAGCAACTCCGCGAGGGACGCCTGATCCGCCCCGAGTCCGAGTACATCGGCCCGGTAGGGTTGAGCCTCAGCCCCCGTTAGTTCGTGTAGTTCCGCGAGAACGTGTCGCGCGGTAGCCCGCGGGATTTTGCCCTCTGCTCCAACTTCTGCGCCTCGGCCCGGCTGACGCGGCCGCCGAGGGACACCAGGAACGGACCCTTGCTCCGGCCGTTCGGGGCGAAGACCTCGGCCTGCAGCTCGGGGTGCTTCTGATTGATGGTCGATGCTTTGTGCGCGGCATCCTGATAACGCGTGTACGTGTAGGCGATGACTCGCCAACTACCGGCAGAACGCACCTCGCCTCGCACGGGCGGTAGGGGCGCTGGAGCGTTCACGGCCGGCCGCGGTGCGGGCGCCGTATTGGTCACGGGTGGAGTGTAGGGCGTCGGCCGCGAAGCATGCGTCGTCGAATGGCGCATGATCCCAACCAGCGCGGCGACCGCGAGCACGGCGGCGCCGGCGATAAACCACGGCCGTCGCGACCTGCCGCCCCATGCCTCCTCCGGCACGCCCAGTTCTTCCGACAGTTCCTTCAACTGTCGCCAATCGGTGGCCTGCCCGCCGGCCGCAGCCTCGTGGAGCGTGTCGCTTTCGAGCTTGATCGTGTCTCCCACCGCCACGATGTGTTCGACTGTCACGGCGCCATGGACGAAACCGCGCTCGTGAAGGTAAGCGATCGCGCTGCGCAGCGCAGCCACCACATCGCGGCTCTGCGAGCGGCTCAGCGTGGCCACGGCCGAGTCGAGGCGGTCGTCAGGGTACTCGAAGACAACGTACGCCATCCCTTGTGCGGTACCGGAATCCAGGATGCGTTGAATGTTCGGGTGATCGAGTTGCGCGGCGCGCTGCCAGAACGCCGCGCGTTGTTCCTGCATTACTTGGATGACAGCGCGGCCGCCTTGAAATGAGGCCCGATAGAACGCGCTGCCATTGCCCTCGCCGAGCAATTCGAGCAGATCGTATTGCCCGTCTAGCACCACTCCGACTAACTGCTGCCATGGATAGTTCATATCAGTAAGAAATCCGCGGCGAGGGTAAAACTTACTCGTAAAACGCCCCCGCGCACCACTACATTTACCCTTTCAAATGTTTTGGACATAATGATTGCAATCACTGGCCCTAGCCGTGCTCGATGTCTGCACTTTCATACCCATATGTGGAATAAAAGAACCGACGACCAATACGCTCCCAGACCTCAGGAGCCCACAAATAATCCGCCCGCGGCGCACACACCCACACCCACGCCGATTGCGGCTCCCGCTGCGCGCCCAGCGCCGCCCCCCAACCGTCAGGTCGCCGCAATCGGCGCATCCATGACCATCAAAGGAGACATTAGAGCCAGCGAAGAACTAGTGGTAGACGGCCAGGTGGAAGGTACGCTGGAGTCGCAAAGCCTGATCACTGTCGGCCCGAACGGGAAAGTGAATTCTAACATCAAGGCGCGCGAAGTGGTGATCTTCGGTTCCGTCCGCGGCAACGTGGAGGTCTCCGAAAAGATCGCCATCCGCGAGCAGGGCAGTCTCGTGGGCGACATCAAGACCGCCGGTATCAGCATCGACGACGGGGCCTACTTCAAAGGCAGCATCGACATCGTGCGGCCCGAGCCCAAGGTCACGACGAAACCGGTGAAGACCGAAGCCCGCGCCAGCTAACCGTGGGGCAGGCGCCACCGCCTGCCTTACTTCAAGCTGTCGATCGTCTCGCGCATCTTGGCTGCCTGCGGCCAGTCGGGATGATGCCGCAGGAAATCCTCCAGGCATTCGGCCGCGGCCACGCGCTCGCCACGGCGCAGATGGATCTCGGCGAGCATCAACTGCGGATGCGAGAAGTGCGCCGGATCCAACTGTCGCGCCTTCTCCAGATACTTTTCGGCATGTTCCAGGTCGCCCATCTGGAAGTACGTCATGCCCATTTGGGAATTGGCCAGCGCGTCGCCCGGACGCTCGAGCACGGCGAACGCGTTGAACTTCCACGCTTCATCGGTCTTCCGCAGCGTAACCAGCACGCCCCCGAGATTCACCAGCGGTTCGTACGCTTTCGGATCCTGATCCAGCGCCTTTCGAAAGCACTCCTCGGCACGTTCGAACTGCTGCGTCTGATACGCGATCGTGCCGAGCTCGTTCCACGCCGCCGAGAATTGCGGTGCCAGCTCGACGGCATGCTGTAAATGTTTCACAGCCTCGTCCGTCTCCCGCCGGCCCAAATACTTGCGCGACTCCTGGTACTCGTGCAAGGCCTTCTCGGGAATCGTCAGCTCGCGAGCGGAAATCGAATGCTCCTGCCGCACGATGTCGCCGTAGACGTAATCGGAGTCCTTCAGGTCGAGATGCAGCACTACGCGTCCGTGCGAATCGGCAGTGCCGGGTCCCACCTCCACAGTCTTGCGCGCCTCGCCGCGACCCGGTACAAAGAGCGCAAGCGTGTACGTCCCCGCCGCCATTTTCTTGAACGAGAAGCGGCCCGAATCGTCGCTCATCGCAAACGCATGAAAGGGCGAGGTCGCTCCGAACAGCGTGACCGACGCCTCCGCTTCCGGCCTCACCTGCCCCGCCAGTTCGTACACCGCATTGGCCGCCCGCGCTACGGCCGCCTGCTGGTACACGCGGACGTAGTCGACCAGCAGGTCCTGCGGCGGGAAGGGCGCAGTCTTATCCGGTGTCCCGAGAAAGCTGGTCGGACCGCCGATCGCGAGGTTGAGCAGGATGAAGAATGGCGCGTTGAATACCCACTGGCGGCCCGCAGGCAGCGAGGCCGGAGTGATCTTGAAATACTGGACGCCATCCAGCAGCCAAGCCACCGAGTCCTCCGACCACTCGATGCCGAACACGTGGAAATCGTCGGCGACCTTCTGGCCGCCGGGCATCGTGTACGGCTTGCCGATGCCGCGACCGCCCGAGTAGCCGGGACCGTGCGCCGTGCCGGTGTTCAGCGACTCGTTGTTCCGGTTCTCGCCGAAGTTCTCCATGATGTCCACCTCGCCGCACGTGGGCCAGCCGGCCGTGCCGAAATTCTCGCCGAGCATCCAGAACGCCGGCCACACGCCCTTGCCGTACGGCAGCTTCATGCGCGCTTCGATGCGGCCGTACTGCCAGCTCAGGTCGGTGGTGTGCGTGCTTGCGTGGGGACTGCCGGTCTGCAGGCGCGCCGATGTGAAGTTGCCGTCCGCGTCGCGGATGGCGCGGATCACCAGGTTGCCCTTGCCGTCCTGGAACACGTTGTTCGGCGAGCTGGTGTACACCTCCAATTCGCCGTTGCCCCAGCCGCGGTTGTTGCCCAGGTCGTAGTTCCAGTTGTGAGGATCGGGTGACGCGCCGGCCGCTCCGTTGAACTCGTCGCTCCACACCAGTTTCCATCCGGGGGCGGTCTGGCCGGCGGCCGCCGCAGCCGCCAGAATGGCCACGAACGCAATTCGCAGGGTACCCATGACACCTCCATCAAACCACCCTCACAAGCGGTATACAATACCAGCTTGTGACGACGCCACAGTCGATCCGCAGGGCCAGCCTCTCCGCTACTGAGTGGCGCGTGCTGCTCCTTCTGGTCATCTCGGGATTCCTCAACTACTTCGATCGCTCCAACCTCTCGGCGGGCGCCACCGACATCCAGAAGGAGCTCCACCTTTCGAGCTACCAACTCGGCGTGCTGCTCTCGGCCTTCTTCCGCACCTACGCCGCGCTGCAGCTTTTCGTGATCTCCGGCTGGCTGGTCGATCGCTTCAACGTGTGCTGGGTGCTGGCGTCTGGCTTCTTCATCTGGTCGGCGGCCACCGCGCTGACCGGAGCAGCGCAGACGTTCGCCATGGTCTTTGCGCTGCGGCTGCTGCTGGGGATGGGCGAATCGATCGCGTACCCGGCGTACTCGCGAATCCTGGCCAACAATTTCCCGGAACACCATCGCGGCTTCGCCAACGCGGTGATCGACGCCGGTACGAAGCTGGGTCCCGCGCTGGGCACGCTGCTCGGCGGCCTGCTCATGGCGATCTACGGATGGCGCGCGTTCTTCCTGGCGCTCGGTTTCAGCAGCCTGCTCTGGCTGGTGCCGTGGCTATTGTGGATGCCGCGCGGCAAGGGCGTGGCGGCGCGCCAGGAGCGCGGCGGCATCCCCAGCGTGTGGGCGATTCTGCGGCAGCGGTCGGCCTGGTTCAGCGCGTTCGGTCTGTTCTGCACCAACTACTTCTGGTATTTCCTGCTGACCTGGCTGCCCCCGTACCTGGAAACGGAGCGCCATTTCTCAAAGCAGAGGATGGCCTGGTTCGGGTCGGCGGCCTACTTCGCCGTAGCGCTTTCGGGAGTCACAGCCGGCTGGCTGTCGGATCGCCTGATCGCTCGCGGCGGATCGCCCACGCGCGTTCGCAAGACCTTCTGCGGCATCGGACTGCTCTTCTCCACCCTGATTCTGCCCGTGTCGGTCATCGATAACGACCGCACCGCGATGGTGCTGCTAATGACCGCCTGCCTATCGTATGGTCTCTTCAGCGCGAACCTCTTCGCCATCACGCAGACGCTGGCCGGACCGCGCGCCGCGGGCAAATGGACCGGCATGCAAAACGGCTTCGGCAATCTGGCCGGCGTGGCCGCGCCGTGGCTCACGGGATGGATCGTACAGCAGACCGGCCACTTCTTCGTGGCGTTCCTGGTGGCTGCGTCGGTGGCGCTGCTCGGCGCGCTCTGCTTCGTCTTCGGCATCGGCCCCATCCGGCAGATCCAATGGTCGGAAGCGTGAGGCGGCTGTCTGCTCTTTGCACTCGCAACGGAGCCGCGACCGTAAGGGAGCGCTGGTGGCTTCTCGCGACTCCTGACTCCTGTGTTACCTTCATGGCGTGCGACGAAATCTGATCTTCGCGGCGATTTTGTGCGCCGCCTGCATGGCGCAGGACCGGCCCCTGACTTCCCTGCCCTACACTCCGAGCCTGGAGACCAAGTTCCTGGATCGCACGGCCAACCCGTGCACGGACTTCTATAAATTTGCCTGCGGCAGTTGGAATCGTCTGAACCCGATCCCGGCCGACCAGCCGCGATGGAACGTGTACGCCAAGCTCACCGACGAGAATCAGCGCTTCCTCTGGGGCATCCTCGACGAAGCCGCCAAGCCGCTCACCAACCGCACGCCCAACGAGCAGAAGATCGGCGATTATTTCGCTGCCTGCATGGACGAAGCGGCCATCGAGAAGGCCGGCAAGGCGCCGCTGCAATCGCGCCTCGATCAGATCGCCGCGCTCAAGAGCCTCGCCGATCTGCCGCCGCTGCTGGCCCGCCTCCATCTCGAACTGGGCAACGACAATCCGCTCTTCCAGTTCGGCTCGTCGCAGGACTTTGCCAATTCCGATCAGGTGATCGCCTTCGCACTAGCCGGCGGCCTCGGCCTGCCCGATCGCGATTACTACCTGAAGACCGACGCCAAGAACCTGGAAACGCGCGCCCGTTATACCGAGCATGTCGCCCGCATGTTCCGCCTGCTGGGAGATGCGCCGGTGACCGCGCGCGGCGAATCGCAGACCGTGATGGCGATCGAGACCGCCCTGGCCGCGGCATCCCTCACGCGCGTCGATAAGCGCGACCCGTATAAAATGTTCCACAAGAT
>Ga0105240_10008585_pt1 | contig 14602 bp, 15 predicted proteins | sample KBSC54metaG_FD_80426 | JGI IMG/M metagenome (GOLD analysis project Ga0105240, IMG submission 80426) | Corn rhizosphere microbial communities from Kellogg Biological Station, Michigan, USA - KBS C5-4 metaG | ecosystem: Host-associated > Plants > Roots > Rhizosphere > Soil | place: Michigan, USA... | reverse complement strand
GCCTTGATGAGTTTCGGCGCCGGCCTTGAAAGGATCGTCAAGGCATCAACCTCGCTTGAGTTGCTGTCGCTGCCCGAGCCGGTCGATCGCGACGAAGACGGGGAATTGGCGCAGCAGACGATCTTTCCGGTTCTGGTCCGTCACGGAGATCGGATGCTCAGGTTCGAGGAATGCCGGGTACTTTATCGGGCGCTGGCATCGGCAGTTGATCGTCCCGATGTGGTAGCTGAAAGACCGCCATCGACGGCCGGCATCTGTCTGGTGGGCCAGCCCGTTGCGCTGGGCTCGGCAACAGAGAGTCCGGCCGTGCTGCGGATTTGCGCGGATGCCCGGCTGGTGACGGAGGCCTGGGCGTGCGGGGATCATGGCGCAGCCGAAAGTCTCAAGCGCAATCTTGACGACGTCGGCACAATCGTCTCCAAGCTGGAATGGCTGCTGGCTGGTCATTCAAGCCTTTAGCCGGAGACACCTATGAAGCTCGCTTGCGCCGACAGGGCCGATCCCGCCGCGCCGGCTTTTGCCGATCGCATCGGCTTTGCCCGCCTTACGACGTCCGCGTTCAACGGAGCTGATCTTCGCCCGCTGAGCGATCGGCTGATGGCCAAGATCGCCGAGGGCACGGCCGAGGCGGGCGAGGGGATGGACCTGTCGCTGATCAGCCAATTGCTGGGCGATAAGGCGACCGGTCTTGCCATTCAGAAGGAAGTTCTGTCGTTTCATCGGCTGTTTCGTTCGCCCAGCGCGGTGGAAGGGCCAACCTTGCGTGTGCTGGCGCTGGCGGCTGCGATCGACATGGGTGGCAACACGCCGATAGAATTCCTGCTCCAGGATTCCAGCTTTGAATTGCTGACGCTCTATGTGGTTGAAGGAACGCCGCTGCCTAATCCGCTGCCGGCCCATGATGTCGCAATCGTGATCGCTTCCGATTCGGAGGAGTGCCGCGCCGCGCTTGCCGCCATCGACGAGGTGGTGGAGAGGTGGCCGCGACCTCTGCTCAACCCGCCGCGTCTGATAGGCAACCTTGATCGCGACAAGCTTCACCGACAACTCGCCGGTATCGAGGGCCTGCATATCCCGGCCACGCTCCCGTTAACGCGGGCACAATTGTTTCGGTGGGCCTCGGAGGGCCATCCCGGGCTTGACCTGGATTTCGCTCTTCCAGTGATCGCGCGTCCCCGCGGCTCTCACGCGGGTGCCGGCCTCGCGCGCCTGGAAAGTCCCGCCGCCATGGCCGACTATCTGGCCGCTCGGCCCGAAGCGGAATTCTTCGTCTCGCCCTTCGTCGATTATGCAAGCCCGGACGGCTTGTTTCGCAAATACCGGGTGGTGATGGTCGACGGCCGTCCTTATCCGTGCCACATGGCCATCGCCGACCGCTGGGATATCTGGTATCTCAACGCGGAAATGGCCTCTAGCGAAAGCAAGCGCCGGGAAGAGGCGAGCTTCATGGAGTCTTTTGACAGCGCGTTCGCCCTCCGCCATAGAGGCGCGCTGGCGGCGCTGTTCGAGAGGGTCGGGCTCGACTATTTCACGGTAGATTGCGCGGAAGACAAAGACGGGAACTTGCTGATCTTCGAAGCGGATAATACGGCCGTCGTGCACAACATGGATTCGCCTGAGCTCTATCCCTACAAGCCGCCGCAGATGCGCCGGATCTTCGCGGCCTTTGCCGCGATGCTGGAACGTCACGCCCGCCCGGCAAACGAGCCGGTCGCATGACCAAGCGTCCGCCTGACCTGTCGTCGGATCGAAGCCAGACGCTCGATCCGCAGGACTGGGACGAACTTCGGGCCCAGGGCCACCGGATGCTTGATGACATGATCGACTATGTCGCGGGCATTCGCGACCGGCCGGTCTGGCAACCGATACCCGATTCCGTGCGGGCACGGTTTCGCGCTGATCTGCCGCGCCAGCCATCCGAGCTCGATGATGTCTATCGTGAATTCACCGATTTCGTCGTGCCGTATTCAATGGGCAACGTTCATCCCGGTTTCATGGGATGGGTGAACGGCGGTGGCACCGTCGTCGGCATGCTGGCGGAAATGCTGGCCGCCGGGCTGAACGCCAATCTTGGTGGCCGCGATCACGTGCCGATCGAGGTCGAGCGTCAGATCGTGGAATGGATGCGTCAGGCGTTCGGTTTTCCAAAGGGCGCCACGGGCATCTTCGTCACCGGTACTTCGATTGCCAATTTCATGGCGGTGCTGATCGCACGTGCCTCCGCGCTCGGCGTGGAGGTACGTGATCAGGGGCTCGGCGCTGAAGGGCAGCAGCTCCGTGCCTATACCTCGAAAGCCGCGCATGGCTGCGTGATCCAGGCGATGGATCTCGCCGGCTTCGGTCGTGAGGCGCTGCGCTCCATCGATGTCGACGGCGCTCACCGCATCGATATTGCGGCGCTCCGTGCGCAGATTGCGGCCGACCGCGCGGCCGGACTGAAGCCGTTCCTGTTGATCGGCTCGGCCGGCACGGTCGATATCGGCGCTATCGATAATCTGCAGGCGCTCAGCGAACTGTGCCGCCAGGAAGGACTCTGGTTTCACGTCGATGCCGCCTATGGCGCGCTCGGCGTTTTCTCGCCCGCCATCGCTCCGCTGTTGGCCGGGCTGGAGGCCGCCGATTCAATCGCCTTCGATTTTCACAAATGGGGGCAGGTGCCCTATGACGCCGGCTTCCTGATCGTGCGCGACGGCCATCGCCATCGCCAGACTTTCGCGGCGCCGGCCGCCTATCTTCGTCGCGAGGAACGGGGCCTTGCCGCCGGCATGTCATGGCCTTGCGATTTTGGCCCCGATCTGTCGCGCGGCTTTCGTGCGCTCAAGACCTGGTTCACGCTCAAGACCTTTGGTACCGATCGGCTGGGTGCGATGATGGCCCGCACCTGCGCGCTCGCCCGCTATCTGGAAGAACGGATTCTGGCGGAGCCGCGACTTGAATTGATGGCGCCGGTGCAGCTCAATATTGTCTGTTTCCGCTATCGCGCGGCCGATGCCGATGCCGTCAACCGCGAAATCGTGATCCACGTTCATGAGTCCGGGCTCGCCGGTCCGTCGACGACGATACTTGGTGGTCGGCTTGCGATCCGGGCCGCCATCGTCAATCACCGGACCGAGACGGTTGATCTCGATCGGCTGATTACGGCTGTGCTGGAGTTCGGCGATCAGGCCTTGGCCTCGCGGGGTTTGAACAAGGCCGTCTGAGCAGGCAACGCAAAGGCGTGTTACGCGGTAAGCCGCTTGTCGGCCGCCGTGGAATCATCGGCGTTGTTTTTCCCGGCTACTGCCTGGTTGAGCTCAAGGAGACTCTTCTCGTAGGCAACGAGCTTCTTGGCTTCCTTCAGGGCGTGATACAGATCCCCGCTCAAAATGTGATTGTTGATGCCTTCGATGATCGGCCACGCGCTCGGCGCGGCGGTAACGATTTCGCGTACCAGGTTGAAATAGGTGGCGTGATTGGCTTCGGGGTTCGGCGAGATATACATCAGTTGCACGGCGAGATAGACGAGCTTGGCCGGCGTATCGGCGGTCGCCGGCGTCATGATGTCCTTCTCCCGCAGGATCGGCACGTTCTCTCCCTCGATCAGGAGCCGGGCGCGATGCTCGGTGTTGGTTACCACGCAGGCGCCGATGATGATCTGTTCGTGGGGCTTCAGTTCGACTTTCAAAGCCATGCCAGGTCTCCCGTCTTTGCCTCGTGACGAATGCGCGCGCTTTGGATTCAAAGATCAGATCCGCAGCGCTTGGGGCGTCGCTTTGTAACGCCGCTCTCTATGAAGGCCGGCCGCGCTGATTGCGCAAATCAATGCAGAGGATTTTCCGGCCCGGAAGTTCCATCCTTTCCCGGCATGGTTAACGTTCGGTAAACGCCCTCATTGCAGTTCGCTCGGCCAATTTTAAAACGCCTGTTCCGCCAAAGCCATAGCGAATGGATCGGCCAAACAACTCTGGACGAGTAGGGCGCGCATTTCATGGTTTCTTAGCGCATTGGTTCCATTCTGCCGGAGTTCTCCCGGTCCGAAGGATCGGGGAGTTTGCGTCCTCGTTTCACACCAGAAAGGTTTGAAAATGTCCGGTATTGTTCTCTCCGCGTCAGTTCGTCAAAATCTTCTCTCGCTGCAGTCGACCGCCGATCTGCTTTCCACCACGCAGAATCGTCTTGCCACCGGCAACAAGGTCAACTCCGCGCTCGATAACCCCACCAACTTCTTCACCGCCCAGGGCCTCAACAACCGCGCTTCCGACATCTCCAATCTGCTCGACAGCATTGGTAACGGCGTGCAGGTGCTTCAGGCCGCCAACACCGGCATCACCTCGCTGCAGAAGCTGGTCGATACCGCCAAGTCGATCGCCAATCAGGTGTTGCAAGCCCCGACGGGTTACTCGTCGAAGGCTACCGTCGATGTCACCGGCACCGGCGCCGGCACCGGCACCGTCACCGCTGCCAACCTCAACACCGGCAAGCTGGCGGGTTCAGTTATCACCTTCAAGACGTCGACCGCGACGCTCGCGGTGACGATCGGATCGACGTTTGCGACCGGCACGGGCACGGCCACCGTCAATTCGCTGGACCAGCTCAACAGCGTGCTGGCTTCAAATGGCATTACGGTGAACGCCGCGGTGTCTGCGACGGCTGATACGCTGACCTTCACGTCGACGAATGACTCGGCAAGCCAGACGATCACCACGTCCGGCACGGCGCCGACCGGCACCGGCGTCGACATCAAGGGAACCACGACTGCGACCGCAGGTACGGTCACGGCCGCTGTTGCGGATCCGGCCTCCCAGGCCATTCGTGCCAACTTGATCAGCCAGTACAACGGCATCATCACGCAGATCACGACAACTTCGCAGGACGCGTCCTTCAACGGCATCAACCTGCTGAACGGCGACAACCTCAAGCTGACGTTCAACGAAACCGGAAAGTCGACCCTGAACATCCAGGGCGTGACCTTCAACGCGGGCGGTCTTGGCCTTGCTGCGTTGACCTCGGGCACGGACTTCCTGGACAGTGCTTCTGCGAACGCCGCCCTGACCAAGCTGAGCGCCGCCAGCACCTCGCTGCGCAGCGAAGCGTCTGCATTGGGCTCCAACCTGTCGGTCGTTCAGATCCGCCAGGATTTCAACAAGAGCCTGATTAACGTGTTGCAGACCGGCTCGTCCAACCTGACGCTGGCCGATACCAACGAGGAAGCGGCCAACAGCCAGGCGCTGTCGACCCGCCAGTCGATCGCGGTGTCCGCGCTGTCGCTGGCCAACCAGTCGCAGCAGAGCGTGTTGCAGCTGCTTCGCTGATCTCGGATCTCGGATACAGGCGACAAACGGCGGGGGAAACCCCGCCGTTTCTGCGTTTGGGCGGATGTGTTTTGGCCACCAGGCGCGGTAAGAACGTATTAGTGATGTTGCTTAAGGCGCAATTAACCATGTTTTAGGGGAGTTTGGATAAAAGCGTGGGTGAAAACCAGAAGGACCTGACCCATGTCCAACATCGTGCTTTCGGCTTCCGTGCGCCAGAATCTGCTCTCACTGCAGGCGACCGCCGATCTGCTCTCCACCACTCAGAACCGCCTTGCCACCGGCAAGAAGGTCAATACCGCCCTCGATAATCCCACCAACTACTTCACCGCCCAGGGTCTGGACAACCGCGCCAACGACATCAGCAACCTGCTCGATGGTATCGGGAACGGTGTGCAGGTGCTGCAGGCCGCCAACACAGGTATTACCTCGCTGCAGAAGCTGGTCGATACCGCCAAGTCGATCGCCAACCAGGTCCTGCAGACGACCGTAGGGTACGCGCCCAAATCCACCGCCACCTCGGTAGCGGCGCTCGGTGGCAACGCCGCTAATCTGGTTGACGGGGTTACGATCAAGGCCGGCGACACTCTCGCGATCGCGTCCACCGGGGGTGGTACGGCAACTTCCATCACTTTCGGTGCGAACGAGTCGCTGGCGCAGCTCAACGCCACGTTGGCTGCCAACAATCTGACCGCCAGCCTCGATAACAACAACAAGCTCGTATTCACCACGACCAGCGACGCGGCTTCGTCGACCATCGGCGCCATCACCTACACGAATACGGGCGGTGGTACCGTAACCTTCGGTGCGCCGGTCGCACCGGTCGCGGACCCGGTGTCCCAGGGCGTCCGCAGCAACCTTGTCGGCCAATACAACAACATCATCGCGCAGATCACCACTACAGCGCAGGATTCGTCGTTCAACGGAGTCAATCTCCTGAACGGAGACAATCTCAAACTGGTATTCAACGAGACCGGCAAATCGACGCTGAACATCACGGGCGTCACCTATAACGCAACCGGGCTTGGCCTGAATTCGCTGGTCGCGGGAACTGACTTCCTGGATAATAATTCGGCTAACAAGGCTATCACGGCGCTCAGCAACGCATCGAGCCTGCTTCGTTCCGAAGCTTCCACGCTAGGTTCAAACCTCTCGATCGTGCAGATCCGCCAGGACTTCTCGAAAAACCTGATCAACGTGCTGCAGACCGGATCGTCCAATCTGACGCTGGCGGATACCAACGAGGAAGCGGCTAACAGCCAGGCACTTGCAACCCGTCAATCGATCGCGGTGTCCGCGCTGTCGCTCGCCAACCAGTCGCAGCAGAGCGTGCTGCAGCTTCTGCGTTGAACTTATCCGAAAGAGAGATCCGGCAAGCGGCGGGGAAAGCCCCGCCGTTCTCTTTTGACCGGGCCTTTTTCATTCGATCAGGCTTGCCAAAATCGAACGCATTTGCCGATTTACGACACATTCGATAACGGCTGCTAACCATATTTAAAGGCAGGCGGTGCAGAATGCGGGCATCTTTCGCTGCAGTCCATGTCAAGCCGAGGTAATGAATGTCCTACGCCGCGCAAGCCTATGTCCGCACGTCGCAGACGACGGGACAGCCAAGGGAAATTGAGGCGCAGGCGCTCTTGAAGGCGGCAAGGCAGTTACAGGAGGTCCAGACCAACTGGACCGGTCCGGACATGCTGATGCACAAGGCTCTGCTGTTCAACCGCCAGCTTTGGTCGATCTTTATGAGCGCCGCCGACTCCAACGACAATCCGCAGCCGCTCGCCGTTCGTCAGAACATTGCCAATATCGGCGTGTTCGTCATGAAGCAGACGCTCGACATGCAGATGGATCCCGATCCGGCGAAGCTCAATTCGCTGATCGATATCAACTGCAATCTCGCCGCAGGATTGTCGGGCCGGGTCTGAGGCGGCTGCCCGGAGCATCGTGATGGCCGATGTCATGAGCCTTCTGTCGGCAAACTATAAGGCGGCAGGAGCGCAAGTTCCGAGCAAATCGAAATATGTCGCCGTCGATCCAAAGCTCTATGAGGGCAACTGGACCGGCACATACGCCAACAAGCGCGCGTTCAAGATCACGGTGTCGAACGTCAACGGCTTCCGCGCTAAAGTCCATTATGTCAGCGGCAGCACATCCAAGTCTCAGGACGTGCTGATCAAGGACAATAGTTTTCGGTTCGGGGACACCAAGTTTTTACTAAAGAGCGCCGGGAAGGCGCAGATCAAGAATGTGGTGACCGATCCGGCTACGGGATCAACCTATCTCGATACGGCTTTCGCCACGCAGTCCTGACGGCTCAAGCACTAAAGTCGGTGGCGTGCGCCAGCGTGGCGTTTTCGCGCGAAAGGTCGAGCGCGTGAAAATAGGCGCGACGGCGTAGCACCGCTTCGTCGGGGAACTGGTCGATAACCGTATCGCTCTTGGTGTCGACGACCTGATAAACAATGGAAGCGGCGGCACTGTCGATCACCGCCTGATGCGCGATCTGACCGCTGGCCAACAGCACGCTGGAGGGCAAATGGCTGCTGTCGAGCGCAGTTACACTCTGGCTTGCGGGCAGCTCAGTGGCTACCGCATCCTGAGTGGCAGGACTTGCCGCGTGCAAAGACGGCGTAATGGCCGGCGCTGTGACTGGCCGAATGCTGAAATCGATACTCATGGCAGCCTCCAGGCTCCTCCTGAGTCAAATCCCAACCCCTCCGTGTCGGCAACTATGAAGTACGGCTCTCAATGCAAAGTTAGAAAACGCGCTGAACGACGCGCTGAGACGTGCATTTCAATTTGATGAAAACTTTTCCGGCTTTTAAAGCGAGCGGCTGATGGCCAGCGGGGTGATATTGCGCGGGCCCGGTGCGGCGCGCTGTCCCGAGGCTGTGTAAGTTGCCGGAATATTGCGGCGCTGCATTTCGGTGTTGACCCCGCGCACGATACCTTCGGAGACGGCATGGGCGGTCGCCAGCACCGTCAGGTTGATCTGAAGCATGGCGCGAAAGGTGTCGTGATGGCGATAGAGCGCCGCCAACAGATCGGGCGCGGCCTGTGCGAGGAATTTTTGGCTGGCCTGCAGCCCTCCGATCGCCTGCACGTAACGTCGTGACAGGTCGCTCTTGTCGGGCTCCAGCGTCATCGCTTCGCGAATCTTGCCGGCGCGAACTAGTTCGGTCTCGCGCTCGATCACCGCAAGTAGCCCGCTCATCACCTCGATCATGCCTTCGGCGAGTTGGCGGGCTTCCGCGGGCGTTGCCGCCGCGGCGACCGGGGACGGAGCCGACGGACGGTAGGTCGGTTGCATCATGGTGAGGCCTTTTCATTTCTGGCCGCAGCCTTGGCCTGCTGCAGGATCAGGGTGCGGAAGACCTCGTTGGAGATTCCGACGCCACCCGCCTTGGAGAAGGACTTGGTGTATTGCTCGGTCAGCATCGAGCGCCAGACGCCGGTACCCGGTGTGTCGCCGTACGGCCCTTCGCCTTTCAGTCCACTCGTCATCTGCGAAAACATCGAATTGAGAAACATCGCCTCGAAGTCCTGCGCGGTCGCCTTGGCCTTCGCCTGCGCCTGCGGCGAAACCTTGGTCAGGGCCTCGGCGAGTCCCAGGTCGGTACGTGGCGGGATGACCGGCGCGCTCATGCGTGCGGGCATTCCATAAGGGCTTGAGAGGAGACCGGGCTGCATCACATCACCTCGATATCGGCTTCGATGGCGCCTGCGGCCTTGATCGCCTGCAGAATGCCGATGAGGTCACGCGGACCGATGCCAAGTCCGTTCAGTCCATCCACCAGTTGCTGCAGCGAGACGCCGTCTTTCACCAGCGCGAATTTCTTGCCGTCTTCGGTCACGCCCACGCTGGTGCGCGGCGTCACGACGGTTTTGCCGCGCGACAGCGGATTGGGCTGACTCACCTGCGGGCTTTCGGAAATCGAAACGGTGAGATTGCCTTGCGCGACCGCCACAGTAGCAACGCGCACGTCACGGCCCATCACGATGATGCCGGAGCGCTCGTCGATCACGATCTTGGCGGCCTGATCCGGTTCGACCTGGAGCTGTTCAATCTCGGTCAGGAAGGCAACGACATTGCCCTTGAATTCCGGCGGGATGGAAAGCTGCACGGTGGAGGGATCGAGCGGTTCTGCGGATTTGTTGCCGAGATAGTCGTTCACCGCAGCCGCGATACGTTTGGCGGTGGTGAAATCGGCATTGCGCAGCGCCAGCCGCACATTGGGTAGCCGGTTCAGTGCGAATTCGATCTCGCGTTCGATAATCGCTCCGTTGGCGATCCGCCCGACGGTCGGCACGCCGCGCACGATCTTGGCGGCTTCGCCTTCCGCCTGGAAGCCGGAGATCGCTACCGAACCCTGCGCCACTGCATAAACATTGCCGTCGGCGCCGAGCAGCGGCGTCACTAGCAGCGTGCCGCCTTGCAGGTTCTTGGCATCGCCCAGGGCGGAGACGGTGACGTCCATCCGTGTGCCCTGGGTACCGAAGGCGGGCAGGTTGCCGGTTACCATGACGGCGGCGACGTTGCCGGTGCGGATGGTGGCGCCGCGAATATTGACGCCCATCCGCTCCAGCATCGCCTGCAACGACTGCTTGGTAAAAGGGATGTTGTTGAGGGTGTCGCCGGTTCCGTTGAGGCCCACCACAAGGCCGTAGCCGATCAGCTGGTTCTGGCGAACGCCTTCAATATTGGCGAGGTCCTTGATCCGGGAGGTGGCGGAGGCCGAGGCCATGGACAGTCCAAGCGCCAACAGCACTGCGGCCATCCGGCGGCCCGCGACACACACCGCAAGGCCGGATGTAAGGCGCGCTGAAATCCAGGACATTGTATTGCTCCCCATCGTCTGCCGGACCGGCCGCCACTCCCATGACCACCTGTCCGCCATTAACCATGCCAGATCGATGCCAGCACTTTGGGGCCAAGGTAAATCATTGGTATTTCAGATAAAAATCATTATCACGCGTAGTCCGGCCAAGCTTGGGGTATGGCAAATCCGGTAGCGGAAGGCAGATTTTGCCGGGTCGTTTACGTCGCATTAACCATAACCGGGCCACTCTCCGCGTAAGACCTCCCGGAAAACGCGCCATGCGAATCTACGGACCCAACGGAACCAGCCTGGGATCACCTGCCGGAAATGTGCGGCGGCCGAGTTCGGCCGGCTTCAGCCTGCCGGATGCCGGGTCCGCTCCCGAGAGCCGGGCCACGACCGCTCCGAAGGCGACAGCCAATATCGATGCGCTCCTGGCATTGCAGGGCGTCGAGGAAGATCCGGTGGAGAGGCGCAAGCGCTCGGTGCAGCGGGGCAGGGGTGCGCTGGATGTGCTGGATGATCTGAAGATTCGCTTATTGTCCGGCGGCCTTGATTCCTCGACCGTCGGTCGGCTGCGGGAGGCCGCAGCCAATCTCAAGGCCTCCTCTGGCGATTCCGGACTGGACGCGGTGCTCGCGCAGATTGAACTGCGGGTCGAGGTGGAACTCGCCAAGGCCGGCAATAGGGCCGGCTAGAGCCACTCTTCAAACCTGGAAGCGCGGGGTGATCGATGCGCCCAAACTTCTACCGCAGTGCACAGTTTTCCGCTCCATCGACGATATTGTTTGTCACAAGCCATCGCTATATAAGGCGCCCCGGATCACGACTTTGGGTGGTCCCACACAGAAAATGGGCTCGCCTTGGAAAAGCTGAAGAACTACCGACCCTCTGAAAAAGAGCCTTTTATGAACGATCGCCAGCGGGAGTATTTCCGCGCGAAACTGCTGGCATGGAAGGAAGAGATCCTTCGCGAATCGAGAACCACCCTGCAGGCCCTGCAGGAGGAGAACGTCAATCATCCCGACCTCGCTGATCGCGCCTCGTCGGAAACCGACCGCGCAATCGAATTGCGTGCGCGCGACCGTCAACGAAAGTTGATTTCCAAGATCGATGCTGCCTTGATGCGGATCGAAGATAATACTTACGGCTATTGCGAGGAGACGGGGGAGCCGATCTCGCTGAAGCGTTTGGAAGCGCGTCCTATCGCCACATTGTCGCTTGAGGCGCAGGAGCGCCATGAAAAGCGCGAAAAGGTTTATCGCGACGAATAGACCAGAGATTTAATTCGAAAAAAAACGCCGCGCTCGCCCGCGGCGTTTTTTTTGGCAGGCGCGGGAACCGGCGATCTCGTAGGTTGAGACACCGGGACATTCGGTGCGGAGGTGAAATGCGAAGGGACCAAATTAACTCCTCGACGTTGTCTGGTTCAGTACGTGAGGGAAACAGATAACATGCCTGCTCCGAACACATTCCCGCTATCGCGGCGGAACGTTCTAATGGGAACGGCCGCGACCATCGCGCTCGGCGTCGACCCGAGCTCTTCAGGCGCGCAAACATCTCCGCCACCCGTCGCGGCAGTCGCAAACGGCGTGGGCATAGGCCCGGTCCTGGCCAACGTTTCCTTTTCAGTCAACGGCTCACGGCGCGCCCTCGAACTGGATACGCGGACCACGCTCCTCGATGCGTTGCGTGAGCACCTGCATCTCACCGGAACGAAGAAGGGGTGCGATCATGGCCAGTGCGGCGCGTGCACCGTGATCGTCGACGGACAGCGCATCAACTCCTGCCTCACTTTGGCGGTCATGCACGAAGGAAGCAAAGTCACCACGATCGAAGGATTGGGCACACCAGATGCGCTGCATCCGCTACAGGCCGCGTTCATCAGGCATGATGGCTACCAGTGCGGCTATTGCACCGCGGGCCAAATCTGCTCGGCGGTGGCCATGCTCGACGAAATCAAGGCGGGCGTGCCGAGCCATGTGAGCGACGATCTCACCGCGCAGCCGAGCCTTCGAGAGCCTGAGCTCCGCGAACGGATGAGCGGGAATATCTGCCGTTGCGGCGCGTACTCCAACATCGTCGAGGCCATTACCGAGTTCGCCGGGAGGCCCGCATGAAATCCTTCACCTATGAGAAGGCTCAATCTCCCACCGCGGCGGCAGCGGCTCGCGGCAAGCCAAACGCCAAGTTTATTGCGGGCGGCACCAATCTTCTCGACCTCATGAAGCTTGAGATCGAAACGCCACAGCACCTAATCGATGTGAACGGGTTGGGCTTTGACAAGATCGAATCGACCCCGCAGGGCGGACTTCGCATCGGCGCGCTGGTGCGCAATACCGCTCTCGCTGCGGACCCAAAAGTGAGGCGCGATTATGCCGTCTTGTCGCGCGCCCTTCTTGCCGGCGCCTCCGGGCAGTTGCGGAACAAGGCAACCACTGCCGGAAATCTGCTGCAGCGGACGCGATGCCCTTATTTCTATGACACCAACATGCCTTGCAACAAACGGAAGGCGGGCAGTGGCTGCTCGGCCATTGGCGGCGCGACGCGCTCGCTTGCCGTGATCGGCAGCAGCGACGCCTGCATCGCGACGAATCCGAGCGACATGGCGGTAGCGATGCGCGCGCTCGATGCCACGGTCGAGGCCATCGATGCCGCCGGCAAAACCCGCAGCGTTCCGATCGCCGACTTTCATCGTCTTCCTGGCGACACGCCGCATATCGAAACCACGCTAAAGCCCGGTGAGCTGATCACCTCGGTCACCTTGCCAAAGCCACTTGGCGGCAAGCAAATCTATCGCAAGGTCCGCGACCGTGCGTCCTATGCCTTCGCGCTGGTCTCTGTGGCGGCGATCATCAAGCCCGATGGCGCCGGACGCGTGGTGCTCGGTGGCGTGGCGCACAAGCCTTGGCGCGTCGAAGCGGCAGAAAGTGAGTTGCCTCGGGGTGCAAAGGCTACGGCCGCAGCTCTTCTGCAGGGGGCGAGACCGACCACCGATAACAAATTCAAGCTGACGCTGGTCGAACGGACCTTGGCGGCGGTTCTTTCGGAAGCGAAGGGGTGAGCCATGAAATTCGATACGCCCGCCGCGACCAACCCGATCGATCAACTGAAAATCATAGGCCAGCCCACCGACCGCATCGACGGCAAGTACAAGACCACGGGAACGGCGCCTTACGCCTATGAGAGACATGACGTTGTCCCGAACCAGGCTTATGGCTTTGTGCTGGGAAGCGCCATTGCCAAGGGGCGAGTGCAGAAGATGGACACGGAGGCGGCGAAAGCCGCACCCGGCGTGATCGCCATTGTGACCACACTCGACATTCCAAGAGGCGATAAAAGCAGTATGAACGTCGCCTATTTGTTTGGTGGCCCTGACATCCAGCACTACCATCAGGCGGTCGCGGTTGTCGTCGCTGAGACCTTCGAGCAGGCGCGGGCTGCAACCTCACTGATCTCGGTCGAATACGCCCGTACTCCGGGCACGTTTGACCTTTCGCAAGAGGCTTCGAATGCGCCGCTCCATGGGGGCAACAGCGGAAGCCCGCCCGAGCGTCGTGTCGGCGAGTTCGAGAGCGCCTTTGCCGCCGCGCCGGTGAAACTGGATCAGACCTATACGACGCCCGACGAGAGCCACGCAGCAATGGAGCCGCATGCCACGATCGCGGCCTGGAATGGCGACAAGTTGACCGTGTGGACCTCCAACCAGATGGTCGCCTGGGGTAGGCGCGACGTGGCCAAAACGCTCGGAATCCCCCCTGAGAATGTGAGGCTGGATTCGCCCTTCATTGGCGGTGGGTTCGGCGGGAAGCTGTTTGTTCGTGCCGATGCGATACTGGCTGCTCTGGCCGCCCGGGCCGCCGGGCGACCGGTCAAACTCGCTTTGACGCGGCCCATGATCGCCAACAACACGACGCACCGACCCGCGACCATCCAGCGCATTCGCCTCGGTGCGAACCCTGACGGCAAGCTCACTGCGATTGCGCATGAAAGCACCTCCGGCAACCTAGCCGGCGGCGAGCCGGAAACGGCGGTCAGTCAGACGCGGCTTCTCTATGCCGGCGCCAACCGTCTGACCTCCCTGCGCCTTGCCGTTCTTGATCTTCCGGAAGGGAATGCCATGCGCGCGCCCGGTGAAGCGCCGGGAATGATGGCGCTTGAGATCGCCATGGATGAGATGGCGGAAAAGCTGGGAATGGATCCCGTGCAGTTTCGCATCATCAATGACACCCAAAGCGATCCGGAAAAGCCGGGTCGCCCGTTCTCACAGCGACAACTGATCGAGTGTCTGAAACTCGGTGCGGACCGGTTCGGCTGGCATAAGCGCAACGCGACGCCGGCCTCGGCACGGGACGGCCATTGGTTGGTCGGCATGGGAATGGCGGCGGGGTTTCGCAACAACCTCCTGATCAAATCCGGAGCCCGCGTCCGCCTGAACAATGAGGGGATCGTCACGGTCGAAACCGACATGACCGATATCGGCACCGGCTC
>Ga0105240_10008584_pt1 | contig 14603 bp, 11 predicted proteins | sample KBSC54metaG_FD_80426 | JGI IMG/M metagenome (GOLD analysis project Ga0105240, IMG submission 80426) | Corn rhizosphere microbial communities from Kellogg Biological Station, Michigan, USA - KBS C5-4 metaG | ecosystem: Host-associated > Plants > Roots > Rhizosphere > Soil | place: Michigan, USA... | reverse complement strand
GCGGAGTACGTAGTCCTCGATGATATCAACAACGGCGCGGCCAAGCCCGTGCAGATCCGGTTTTATGGACCGGACTCGCGCCGGCTCATGGCCCTGACAAACGACTTCATGGAAAGGATGAAGCGCATTCCCGGTGCCGTCGACGTGGGTCTATCGGAGCAGGAGCCCCAGGACGAGCTGAGAATCGAGCTCGACCGTGGGATGGCCAGTCAATTGGGCATCTCGGTAGGCGATGCCGCTCAGGCGCTGCGCGTCGCGTTCGCCGGCGTCGAAGTGGGCGACTGGATCGATCCCGTCGGACAATCCCGCGACGTCAACGTGCGTTTACATCCTGAAGATCGCATCGACGCATCCAACATCGATCACCTGCCTGTTGCCGTCGCCGGCAGCGACATGATGGTGCCCCTCGAACAGATCGCCAAAATCACGCACGACAAAGGTCCAGCGCAGCTGCAGCACCTGGGTGGTAAGCGCACCATCACCGTTTCCGCAAACGTACAGGGGCGTTCTTCGGGGGAAGTAACGGCTGACGCTTTGGACGTTGCCAAAACCATGGACTTCCCGAATGGCTACGGTGTTTCACTCGGCGGCGCCTCCCGCGATCAGCAGGAAATCTTTACCAGCATGTTCATGGCACTGCTCATGGGCATCCTCGTGATGTATCTGGTGTTGGTTATGCAATTCGGCTCATTCACGGCTCCAGTAGCGGTCATGCTCTCGCTCCCCCTGTCGCTCATCGGTGTCGTGTTGGCATTGTTCCTCACGGGCGGAACGCTCAACCTGATGAGCCTGATCGGGGTCATCATGCTGATGGGCCTCGTGGCCAAGAACGCAATACTGCTGCTCGACTGCGCCAGGAAGGAAGAGTCGCGAGGAGTCGACCGTGAAGAAGCCTTGATGCATGCGGGCCGCATGCGGTTGCGCCCCATTCTCATGACGACCTTCGCACTGATCGCGGGCATGATGCCGGTCGCCATCGGTCTGGGAGAAGGCGGCGAATTCTATCGTCCTATGGCGGTCGCCATCATTGGCGGGGTCGTCACTTCCACCGTTCTCACACTGCTGGTAATCCCCACGTTCTACGACAGCATCGAGATCGCCCGCGAGCGGGTCGTTGCCAAATTCCGCTCCCGCTCGATCAATCTGAACCCACTCGTGGCTTTCGGGATGACATTTGGGGAGGCGATCCTGGCACTTCTCCTCGTGCGCCCCCTGTACCGTCTGGTAAGCCGATCTGCCCGGCCGCGCGCCGCCGAATCAGTGAGTGGCGTCTAGCTTTCGCGACCGATCATTTGAAAGTCCGCTCCGATCCAGCGCGACGCCCACTGCAAGGCCAGATCGATCTGTTCGGCATGGACCGAAGCCGCGGCGGCGAGCTTCTCCCGTCGCGAGGCAGCACTCGCCAGTTGCGTGGGGGTCTTGGCATCACGACTCATGACCCGTGCCGCCATTACACCAAGCCCTCCGGCCGGATAAGCGGCCGCCAACAAACCGAATAGCGGCCGCAACGAGGCTACCGGGTCATGTAGAAGCGCTTCGGCGGCAAGAAAGTAGCCTCGGGCGCGCTCCTTCTTTTGCGCCTCCCGGAAAATCCACATCTGCCACCACCAGATGAGGCACGCGGCTTCCGGCGCATTGAGCTGCGCCGGAATCTCGAACGGTACGCACGAGCCGAGCGCGCGGGCAATCTCGATCATCTGGCGCAAGCGTCCGATGGACCAAGCGCGGCGGGCTTTGCAGCTCATGACAGCAGCAACGAAATCGGGTGCGGGGCAATACAGGACAACATACGGCGCCGAGCTGTATTCCAACAGGGTAGGCACGAGCAAAGTGCAGTCCGCCTTGATCAGTGCGGTTTGGCGCTCCGACCACGTGCGCCCTAGCAATGCCAGCAATGTGGTGAGCGCGGCGTAACATTCTGCGCGACTCCAGTCGCGGCCCGCACCCGCCCACTGCACCTCGAGATTGTGTAGAGACATAGGCTCGCGTAGAGCGAACACCGCCGGGCTGATCTCGGCGCACCGGCTCAACAGCGTGGAACAGCAGAAGCCCGTATGGAACAGATACGCCAACCGCGGCGGCCGCTCGAGTGTTGGTAACGCATGGTGCAACTCGGATAACCGCGTCTGCCACGTCAGCGCGTCATCGGGCAAACCGCGGGGGTCCAGAAAGCTCGCGCGCCGATAATCGAGTCTTTTGAGCTGGACAAAAGTGAGTAGATCCTCGGCGAGCGCCAATCTCAGGGGGAAGTGAGTTGGAGTCTCCAGCAAGCCATCCAGGTCGACATCGAGTACCTCGCTCGCCGTAGCGCTGCTACTCACTGTCCGCACTCCACCTTCCCTGCTGCAGACACGGCGCCACCAGCGGCGGCGAAGGTTGGCGCGACCCGCGCAGCGAACAAAGCGGCCCCGCGCGGCGAAAGGTGTGGATCACCCGACAAATAGAGCGCTGTGGGGTCCGGGTCGTGCGCAAAGGCAGCGATCATGTCGTAATCGTCGTCGAAGTACCGAGGCGTATCAGGGTTGGGCGGCGGGAAATAATCCAGACGAGCCCGCAAGTTAAACCGCCCGTCGAACGGCAGGACAGCAAAGTGCAGGTGCGGATGCACACGCGCGTCTGCCTTGACGAACAGCGAGCGTACGTGCAACGCCAGAATTCGCGAGGCAATGCCACTGGTGGGATCGAACCCGATGGGCGCCAAGGCGCGCTGCTGAGTCAACTTGTCATAAGCGGCGAAGCCAATCTGGAGCGTGCGCAGATTGAGAATGGGACAGACGAGGCCGGAGCTCGGCCACCAGGGCTCTGTCAGGAAACCACAGCGCGTCGTATTGCGCGACATGTCGTAGGTGTCCCATAGATCGTTGACTTCCGTGAACACCATCAACACTTCGGCGTCTTTGGGCACCGAGCGCAATACTTGCGCGTATTGCAATGGCCCGATGCCCGGAATGCCGTGATTGACGACTCGCCAGTCCGGGCCCAGCCGCGCCTGCAGCCGACTGGCGATGGTTTCGGAATCGCTCAGGCCCCAACCAAAGACCTGGGAATCCCCGATCAAATCCAGCCGATGGCGAGTACAAGTCCCACCGCCGCCACCAACAGTCGCGCGGTGACCCTTGGCATCGATCGATACTTCCACGGTCCGCCCATACATGTGCGCGCGTTCATGCGCTCCAGGTATGAGACGCAGATTCCTACCCTGCGTGTCCGCGATGAAGATCCGCAAGTCCAGCGGCGCCACAACGAGGCGCGCCAGCAGCTCCGCGGCTACGAAAATCAGCAGCCCGATGCCCACGCGGCGCAACCAGACAAACCGTGGCAGGCTCCAGGCCTTGGGTACGAAAGCGACGTTCATAGCTTCCGCCCCAACGCTGCGGCCAGCACCTGCGCGGTGATGTCCTGTCCCTGCGCCATCAGGTGATGACTGTGGGTATCGATCAGGTTCGGCTTACCGAGCGCAGCTCGCAGTGCCGGCTCCGTCACCACCACAGAAAGGCCCAGTACCTTGACCCGCTCGGCAATGTCGCTCTGAAGAGCTTCGAGGCGCTGCACCGCGCGGCGCTGCGCGGCCTCGTGGAGCGCGTAGTCGGATTCGGTCCGATAAAGAGAGCGGTATTTTCTGAATTGGGATAGCGCGATCTGGGTGTCCTGCGGAATGATCAGGATCAGTCGCTCGTCAGCCGGCGGCAGTGCCTTCAACAGAGTGTCGAGGCTTTGAGCGACGCATTCTGCCAGCAGCGCCCGCTCGGCGTCATTCAGCAGGAGCATGGCGTAGTTGACCTCCTGATGCTCGTCCCGTTTCCGCTGGGCCAGTGAATGGCGTAGCAGGCTGAAATCGAGGAATGCCACGCTGTGGCGTGATAGCCAGAAGGTCAATGAGCCCCCCGACGGAAAACGCATGCCGACGCGCCCGAGATAGATCTCATCGAGATCGTTGCCCATGTTGAGCGCCACTACCTCTATGTGCTGGCGTTGCGGATGGGCACGCGCGTACTCTCGCGCCCAATGCAACTCCCGCTCCGGATCCTGCGAGGGAGCCGCCAGAATCGTGACACGTTCCGCAGACATCCGGATGCGCTGCGCCAGCCGTGCAGCGGCCGTGTCGGCAAAGCTCAAACCCCAGCCCAACACCTGCGAGTCGCCGACAAACAGGATCCCTCCAGCTCGCGACGCATTGCGCGCAGCCGGATCGGCCACCCTTGCTCCCAGCGCATCGGTCGTCAGTTGCATGCGGTCGTAGTGGGCAAGCCTGACCGGCAAGTCCAGGTCGGGGGACAAGCGCGGGCCGCCGAGATCATCGAGGACAAAAGGAATCATCGGCCGACTGTTGCGCTGGACGACGCGTGCCAGCACCTCGAGAAACAGGGCGGCGGCCGCGAGGACGATAGCGAGGAACACGATGTCCGCGGCGATGGTACTCAACAGCTTCAGACGGGCGGACATTGGGCACCATCCTTGATTGCAACCAGCGAATCCGCGCGCAAGCGCAGTTGCTCCGCCGCCACCGGATCACCCAGATCGCACTCCACGTCGGCAAGGTTCAGCAGACAAGCCCGGAGCGTGGCTGTGCTGACGCCGGCGGTATTCTCCAATTCGCGCAGAGCTGCACGCAGGCATTCACGGGCCCGCAGGTCCTGTCCGAGGGCTGAGCGGATGGCACCCTGATTGGACAAACAGGCCGCGAGGGCCGCGCCGCGCCGTCCCAGGGCCTGATAAACAGCAAGCGCGGCGCTGGAGGCCCTCAATGCATCCTCGGGCTCATCCAGCATCAACAGGACTGCTGCGAGATTGTCGCTGGCCTGCGCCGTGTACTCATGGGCACCGTAAAACTCGGTGAAGACGGTTACCGCTCGAGTCAGACAATCGCGAGCGGCAGGCCGCCGTCCGAGCGCCTGCAGGCAGTTGGCGAGATTCATCTGCACCTGGCCTACTTCCGGATGTCGTGGACCACGGGTTCTAACAAACACGGCCGCTGCCTCCGTCAGCAAAGGCTCCGCTCGTTCGAACTGTCGTTGCGCCATGAGCGCCAACGCCAGGGTCTCCATGCTCTGAGCTGTGACCGGATGCTCGTGGCCGAGCCGCTCTTCGCGGATCTCCAGCGCCGTGCGTGCCATGGCAGCAGCTTCGTCCACGGCGCCCGTCCGCTGCAGGAATCCCGCCAGGTTGTTGAGGACAGTGCCGGTGTTGGCGTGGCGCTCACCGAGCTGGGTACGACAGATCGCCAGCGCGCGCTCGAAGTAATGTCGCGCGCGCAGCGGGTCTTTGCCGGCAGCATGGGCCAGGGCCAGATTGTTGCTGACCTGCCCGACCAGAATGTGATTCTCGCCAAGCCGGCTGACGAAGATCCGCAACGCCCGCTCGTAACAGGCGATCCCTTCGGCGCAACGGTTTCCGCCTTGCAGTATGCGCCCGATGTTGGTGAGCACCTGCGCGATATCGGGATGGTCGGCGTCCCGCGTGCGCTCGTATATCGCAAGGGCCTCCTCGAGGTGCGCCAGACCTTGGTCCCTGCGCCCCTGTGAATCCAGGACCGTGCCGATATTGTTGATGCTACCGGCGGTGTCAGGAACGCCCGTGCCCAACTCCCGCTCATAAACCTCGAAGGCATTCCCGTACCATTGCGCCGTATCGTCGAGCATTCCCAGATCGTGAAACAAGCGGCCGATGTTGGTCATCGAGCGGGCCGCCAGGAGCGACTCGCCCGCGCCGTTCGCCTGCAAGATCGCCAGCGAGCGCTCGTACAACAGCTTCGCCTCGCCGATATGCCCCTGGATCTGCCGCAACTGTCCATAGCCGTTGAGCGCCACCGCCGTTTCCGGATGGCTCTCGCCCAGGCTCACGGTCAGGATCTCCAGAGCTTTGCGGTAATGCTTCTCTGCGCCCGCGAGGTCGCCGGCGGCTTGCAGCACCAGCGCCAGGTTCCGGTGCAGGGCTCCCGTCACGGGGTGCTCGGCACCCTGTGATGCAATGGCCCGGTCCAACGCCAGAGTCAGGTGCTCGCGGGCCGCGCCAACATTCCCTGCTGTGTTGAGCAGATCCAGACCTTCGTCCGTGGCCGTCATTGTCGGGGACATGAGTGCGATTCCTCCGCGCCGCGATTCAACATGGTGCGATCACCGGCGTCCGACCTTGGATAACTCGATGCGCGCGCGTCAATGGATCCAGAGGGTGTGTTGAATGGACGCGCAAAAGTATATTGAAAAAACTTTGAAAGGGAATTAGTCTGAATTCGCCGAGTTGGTTTGAACGGATTCAATCGGTCTTCGGACCTCGACGGGAGGGCAGCCGTGATCGGCTTGATGCGTCGATTTGCCATTCGCTCGGTGCTCAGGATCCGCTGGAGAATGCAACCGCATTCGCTCGCGAGCACACTCGGCCGATTCGCGGAAGTTGAAGCGGACAGCGCTTGGCACTTCGCTCGCGCCGCGGACTTTCTGCAACGTCCGACACATCGTGCGGCGATGCTTGCTACAGCTCTCGAGGAAACGCACCACGCGTTCTTGTTCCGCAAGATTGCCTCGCGAGGCGGCTCGCGTCATGGCGCCAGCGGTCTCGCACGCAAGACATTGGTCGCCTCCGCTGCGGACCTTCCGGGATTTCTAGCCTATTCACACATCTCCGAAGGTCTGGTCCATGGCGAGTTCTGCGCCATCGCTGCAGCCTCCGGCGACCGCGCGGTAGCAGATGTGCTGGCCGCTATCAGCACAGATGAGAGCGGACACGAAGATGGTGCTGCGCAGATGCTGCACGAGATCGTGCCGCAAGCAACCCTGACACGGGCGCTGCGCAAGGCGCGCTGGCGTCGACGTTGGGATGATTGGATGCATGTGGCCCATACCATCGGGAAATTCAACGCGATGCTCTGGCTCAGCTTGATCTATCTGATCCTGGGTGGCCTGGCCGCTCCTCTGTGTCGACAGCGATTGCGGCACAACAGCGCTGCCCGGCATCCCCAGGACGGCAGCACGCCGGCCACCAGGGCGCAGCCCGTGCAGTACAGCAGGGACGGCAAAGTTCCGACAGCGTGAGCCAAAGTTATGAATATCCTGGGATTGTCGGCCGACTTCCACGATGCCTCCGCGAGTCTCGTGATGGACGGGCGGCTGATCTGCTCGGCAGCCGAAGAGCGCTTCACGCGTATCAAACACGATGCCCGTTTTCCGGAGCAGGCCGTGCAGTTTTGCCTCGCCCAGGCGGGCCTCGAGGCGGGCGATCTCGACCGGATCGTGTTTTATGAGCAACCCTGGCTGAAGCTCACCCGCGTGCTGACGGATGTCGTGTCGCGTTTTCCACGCTCGCTGAATCAGTTTGGCCGCGCGGGGCGGAGCTGGCTCACACAGAAGCTCTGGATACACAACAGGATAAGCCGCACATATGACATTCACCCCGATGCCGTGAGCTTCGTGCCACATCACGAGAGCCACGCCGCGCAGGCATTCTACCCGTCGGGGTTCGAGCAGAGCGCGATTCTGACGGTCGACGGTGTTGGCGAATGGACTTGCACGGGAATTGCGCGCGGGAGCCGCACCGAGGGCATCACCGTACTGGAGACCGAGGAGTATCCCAACTCGGTAGGTCTCGCCTATGCGGCCTTCACGGCTTTCCTGGGCTTCAAGCCCAACGATGGCGAGTGCAGTACCATGGCGCTCGCCGCCTTCGGTCGACCCATCTATGCGGAAAATGTGCGGCGGGTGCTCACGCCGCTCAGCGGGGGGCGATATCAGCTCGATCCCGGCTTCTTCAACTTCTTTGGCGAAGCCGACCGCCTGTTTACGCCAGCATTCATCCGTCTCTTTGGCGAGCCCCGTCGTCCGGCCGATGCCCTGCCCTTCTCGTCCATGGGCCCCGCGGAGCACATCTCCGCCGACCATCAGCGCTTTGCCGATGTCGCGGCCAGCATTCAACAGGTTTTCGAGGAAGTTTTGTTGGGTCTGGCGAGACGCGCGCACACGCTCACTGGTCTCGACAAGCTCTGTTTGGCCGGTGGTACGGCCATGAACGCCGTTGCAGTGACGCGGCTGCTGCGCGAGGGACCGTTTGATCAGGTATTCGTGCCACCCGATCCGGGCGACGGGGGTGCGGCGACCGGCGCTGCGCTCCTGGCCTGCAACGATCTGGCAGCCACGCCGCCACGTCCGACTCCCTACCTGGGCAAAGAGTATGCGGAGCAGAATGTCGTCGAAGCCATCCCGATGCTGTCGATCGAGTCACATCACCGGCTGCCGGCCGCGCGCGCCTGGTCCGGGCGATTGACGCAGCAGGAGTATGGCGATGCGGGCGCCCTGGTCGAAGTGGTAGCGGACGACATTGCCCGCGGGTCGTTGGTGGGCTGGGTACAGGGACGTTTCGAGCAGGGCCCGCGCGCGCTCGGCAATAGATCCATACTCGCAGATCCCGCCGATGCCCGGGCGGCAGTCAGGCTGTCACGTGCGGTCAAACAACGCGCTGCTTTCAGGCCCTACGCCTTGTCACTGGCAGTGGAAGATGCGGAGCGCTTGATCCCGGGTGTGGACTTGCGCGAAGAGGCGCGTACCGGCCGCTGGATGCAGAGTGTCCACCCCGTCAACGAGGGCTGTGTAGCGTCCGTGCGGCAGGCCTTGCACATCGATTTGACGACGCGGCCGCAAATCTGCGGCCCAGCCGACAATCGCATGTTCCATATGTTGCTCCAGGCGTTCGGTGCCCGCCGCGGGATCGCGGCATTGCTGAATACCTCATTCAACGAGAGCGGCGATCCCATCGTTTCTTCACCGGCCGATGCCCTGATCACATTCTTGCACACCGATATCGACGTGCTGGTGTTGGGCATGACCGTCATAAGGAAGGTTGCATGATGGATGCGGAAACTCGACGGCGCCGGCCGCGCGGCGCGGGAATTACGCTCGCCCTGGGCGCACTTGCCCGAGTGATGTCAGCCATGTTCCGGGAGCGGGTTGGATGGCTCCTGCCGCTGTTCATCGGACTTGCGATCGTGGCACTGATCATCTCGGTCATCAGTGTTGCCGGCCCGCTGGCACCGTTCATCTATCCTTTGCTTTGACAGGGGCGCGCGCATGGACGCAACAAGTCAGGATGGCCCCCGGGTGTTGCTGTTACATCCTCCTTACGCGGACTACACATGTCCCTATCATTCCTTGTCCTACGTCGCCGCGCCGCTGCGGGCGCAAGGTTACGCGGTTGATGTTTTCGACATCAACGCCATCTGGTTCAGGCAGGTGTTCACGGCCCAGAAGATCGCCACATGGTCGCAGGAGCTGATGGCTCGCCTGCAAGAGTGGGAACGGCTGGAAGATCTGTCGGTGGATCAACAGATCCAGCTGACCAGTGACATCCGTGCGCTGGCCGCCTGCCGGTCGCTCGCGCCGCATCGGGCTGTGGACATTCTGCAGGGTGCGCAGTTCTATGATCCCGCCTCCTATCGTTGGGCTCAGGATCAGGTGAGAACGTTCGAGAAACTGCTCGACAAGTTCTACGCGCCTTACGTGTTCTCGCAGGCCTTCGCGATAGCACCGCATGAGCCCAGCTCGAGGCGGCTGATCGACAAGGCCGCCAACTGTCACGCCATGACCGCTGATTTCGTCGCCATCCTGCGGCGTCTCGTGGGCGACAAACGCTATGTGTTTTGCGGGATCACTGCCCCGTACTCGGTGAATCTGGTCCCTGCCATGGCGCTGTTCGCGGCCGTGGGAGAGGTGTTTCCCGGCCTCACCCGGGTTGGCGGCGGAACCGCCATCGTCGACGTCTACAAATATCGCAAGAATGACTCCACCCTGACGAACTTCGCGCAATACTGCGACTACTTCTATATTGGTGAGGCGGAAAACGGCATAGGGCAGCTTGCCGAATTCCTGCGGCACCGCTCCGGAGCGCCGCCGCGGCAGGCGATCTGCCTGCGCGAGCCCAGGATCGATGATTCCAGACACGTGTACGTCGCACTCGCGAATCGCGAGGCCACTCACGGACGCTTCACTCCCTATGACTGGACCGCCAATCCGCCGGTGTACGACTGGATCGACTGGTCGCTCTACCTTTCGCCGGTGAAGCGCATCAACTACGCACCCATGCGCGGCTGCTTCTGGAACAAATGCACTTTCTGCGATTACGGCCTGAATGAGGAGGGTCCCACTGCGCCTTTCCGCTCTGTGGAGGTCGAGGTCGCCATGCAGCACCTGGGTCAGCTGGCGGCCGCCGGAATCCAACATGTCTATCTGGCGGCGGACGCGGTCTCCCCGTCCTTCCTGCGAAAATTCGCCGACGCGGTGCTGGAGTCCGGCCTGACGCTTTCCTGGTCGTGCCAGCTATTCCTCACCAAAACGCTCACGACCGAGCTCATCGACAAACTCGAGCGTGCCGGCATGGTCATCGCATCCTTCGGTCTGGAGTCCGGCTCAGCCACGGTGTTGGAACGGATGGGGAAAGGAGCCGACAGGGTCGAGCAGGTGTTGCACCCTACCCTGCAATCCTTCCGCCGCTCGCGCATCGGGCTCCAGCCTCTCTATTTCTACGGCTTTCCGGGCGAGACCGCCGCCGACCGCCAGGCCACCGTGAACCTGTTGCAGACTTATGCGGATCTGTTCAGCCCCGTCTCGCGAGGCGGCTTATTCGGTCTGATGGCGGGATCCATGATCGCGCGCCAGCCCGCCAGGTATGGCCTTCGCGGCCTGACTCACGCAGAGGATTCGGACATCATTGGTGAGCTGAAGTTCCAATCAGACAACGTCGAGGACATCAGCTGCACGCGTGAAGCCGAAGCATACAATCGCCAGGTTTCCACCAGCGAGCGTTTCGAGCGCCCGTGGGCAGGCGGCGTGGATACGCTGCACTCTCATCTGTATGTGGAGCGATTCGGGCGCGACATCTTCCGAGACCTGCTTGCGCAGGACACCGCACAACCCGCGCAACGAATCGAGCTGTCATCCCATTTCGATCTGGAGGAAGTCTCCGAGAGCGCAACGATCGCCTCGTCGCTGCGGACCTTCGGCGACAAGCTCGACATTCCACGAGATGTAGTCAGTCTGACGAGCGAAGTCCTGGTGCCGGTGCGCCGGACGGCCACATCGCGCCGTTTTGTACTCGAATTCTCGGCTGGAGCCGCGCGCCAAGATGAATAGCCAGCTGTCGCTCGAGCCCGAGTCGCCATCCCTCGAGGCGGTACTGGAAACCTTCGTCCGCGACGGTTGGGAGCGCGGCATCGCCACGCTCCCAGGGGCGACAGGCGGAGCGTTGGTAAGCGAGGACGAGCTTTTTCATGCGCTCGTGAAAACGGGATGCCACTCGGCCGAGGACGAAGCAAGCAGGTATGTCGTCTGGGTCGGCGGGGAGCTGCAGAAAGACCCGGAAGCGTTTGCGGCTAAAGCCGAGGATGCCTCCCTCTCGGGTTATATCTCCCGTCTAGCGGCGCTGGCAGGAGAGCGAGAGTTTACGGTTCTGCTGCCCAACCCGCATCGTTACGATTCCACTGTCAGAGCGCGGGTCCGGGAGTTCGTCAGTGTATTGGCAAAGTATTCGGGGATCCCCTGTGGCGGCTTCGATAGCGGAATTTTTCTCGGCCGCTACGGCAAAACGCCTTTTGGCGTCCACCGTGGTCAGATGAGTGTGCTCACCTTCCCGGTGCTGGGCACCAAGCGTTTTCTGACCTGGCCACGTTCCTACGGCGAGCGACACGTGGATATCCAGGACTCGCTGAGCTACGAGCACCATCTGCCAACATCGTCGGTGCTGGCAGCAAAGCCGGGAGATATTGCCTATTGGCCTGCCGACTACTGGCACATCGCAGATGGCCCGATAGCAGCATCGGCGGCGCTCAACATAGGCCTGTGGTGGGATCGTCCCGCCCTGGATGTGAGCTTGCGCGTGTTCGCCGAGAGCCTGTCCAACGATGATGGGGCCGAACCGGATGCCCGTGAGTGCTTCAACAGAGATGCCAGTCAGGGATCTTCGGCATTGGAACAGGCGCTGGCACGCATCGCCCGTGCGGCACAGTCGGCTACTACTCGTGCGCAGATTGAGTTGCGATGGCTCTCCATGTTGTCGGCCTTTGGTATGAGAGACACTTTCCCCACGCGCTCGTTCAGTTCCGACCCGCATGTCACAGCGATCAGGGCCAGGCTCATGCCGGCAGAAACCATACATACTGCGCGGTTGTCGACGGGGCAGCTCGGCGTCGCACTGCTGGGTCACACAATTGTGATCGATGACGAATCAGCCATCGTCGAGGACGTAGTCCGCCTCAATCGCGGCGGTAGTGTCCTTCTGCAATTGGAGGAGGCGCTCCGCCAACCGGGAGCGCGGGGCAATCGCCACGATTTCGCGAGGTTACTGGCGCAGAGTCAGGCCTGCGAGTTGTTCAGCCCGGTGTTGGATGAGCAAGCATGCACATAGTCCTCGTCGACAACTTCTTCTATCTCCGCTCCATTGAGCGGGTCGAGATCACCGTCTCACCGCATCTTGGCCTCATGTCACTGGCTTCCGTCCTGGAGAGCGTGGGACACGTGGTCTCCATTGTCGACCCCAAGCTGGTCTTCTCCGCGGGTGACTGGCGCCTGCCGGGCCAGCAGTTCTACGAGGCGTGGGCGCATACCATCCTCTCTCTGGGAGCCGACATCGCGGGATTCACTGCACTGGGCCGCACTTTGCCGCATGCAGTAGCAGCGGCAAGTCGGATCAAGGCCTTGCGACCGGATCTCCCCGTCCTGGTTGGCGGTCCGCACGCCACCATTCTAGGCCCCGCATTACTGGAGGCATTCGATTGCTTCGATGTCGTGGTTCGACATGAAGCTGAAACGACCATTGTTCGCACCGTGGAGGCTGTACATGCGGGTAAGGACTTGGGAAATCTGGTCAATGTCGTTTTCCGCGATGCGCGACGAGTGGTGAGTACGCCGGAGACGCGGCCACTACCTGCCATGGATGATCTGCCGTTTCCCGCCTATCACCTGTATCCGCGTGAAGCACTGCTGGGCAAGGAGCTTGCGATCGAAGCGGGCCGCGGCTGTCCTTTCGCCTGCACGTTCTGCTCGACAGCCAACTTCTTTCAGCGTCGCTATCGGTTGAAGTCCAACAAACGCCTGATCGAGGAAATGGAGCTGTTGCGCTCCAGATACGGCACCGTGGTGATTGATCTCAACCACGACCTGTTTGGACTGAACAAAAAGGCACTGCGCGACTTCTGCCGGCAAGTCACCGGCAGGGGACTCAAATGGAAATGCTCCATGCGGCCGGACACGATGGATGTCGCGATGCTCGGCGATCTGGTCCGTGCCGGCTGCGTCTCCATCTACTTCGGAATCGAGTCCGGCTCGCCGCGCATGCAGAAGATCATTGCCAAAAAACTCGATCTGCAGGACACCGCCCAAAGTATCGAACAGGCGCTCGATGTGGGGCTCGTCTGCACGGCATCTTTCATCACCGGTTTTCCTGAAGAGACCGATGAAGATCTAAACGAAACGCTCGATATGATCGGCCGCCTGAGTGCGCTGTCCTCCACACGCCTGCTGGTGCAGCTGCACGTACTCTCACCGGAGCCGGGCTCGGACCTCGCTGCGCGGGAGCAGACGATCCGCTTCGATGGTATCGGGCCCGAAATGGACGACCTGGTCGACACGCAACTGATCGCGCGGCATCCGCAGGTCTTTTCCGTCTTCCACCATTTCGAGACTCGACTGTCGAGAAAACGCGTTCTGTACTGTTCCGCGTTCGTTACGTTCGTAATGCCAGAGGTTGGCCATGCGCTCGTGCGTCTGATCGCCGATGTTGGATTCCAGGGTCGGCTTTCGCGCCTGCTCGACGCTGTTATACCCCAGGACATGGACTCGGACATCGATTTCAACAGGATGATTCAACGACTTTGGGCGGGGCTCGAATGGGTCGCGGCGAGCACGCTCCGTGAGACGTCCTACATCGGTGAGTTGGTACGCTTCAGCCGGATCATGGCCGCTTGCCGTCGCAACGGCGGTAAGCTTACCGACGACGCGGGCGAAATCCTCGTCGCTCCCTTTCATTTCGAGGTGGCCGACATCGCACGCAGGCTGCTGGAGACGCGCAGGGACACTCCCAATCCCACCCCCAAACCGACCTGGTATGCCTTTCAGATGAGCCCGGAGCAAGCGATCAACATCGTGCGGCTGAACGAAGTGGAGAGCGCGGAGATGGCGGCTCTCTACGCCGGTTCCGCGAGTCGCCCCGCGGGCACGCGGGAGGATCTCGCGAGTCTCGGGGCGATGAGCCTGTGTGAGTGACGACGTAACCTTCAGACGAAAGGAGCAGTAGATATGACTGACAAAAAGGACGATTCACCCGAATCGAAGCAAGCCAAAGACCGACGCCGGCGCGTCAGGGCCCTGATCCTGGGCTCACTGGCCACGGGTGGGGCATTCCAGCTGAACAGCTGGCAGGCCCAGGCACACGGTAACCGGTCGACGGAAAACGAGGTCGGACAATTCCAGGACCTCGCGCTTTCGCAGCCACCAACGGTAACGGTGGCTGCGGAGGACGACAGCGCTATCGTGCCGAACAGTGAGTCGAAGAAATAGAGACCGATGCGAACTCAACGCGTCAGCGTGGAGCTTCGGGGTCCCCATCGCGTAAGCGATGGGGACTCGATG